>Ga0255776_10000136_pt1 | contig 77064 bp, 73 predicted proteins | sample 071ome_19_FD_179974 | JGI IMG/M metagenome (GOLD analysis project Ga0255776, IMG submission 179974) | Coastal salt marsh microbial communities from the Groves Creek Marsh, Skidaway Island, Georgia - 071413AT metaG (version 2) | ecosystem: Environmental > Aquatic > Marine > Intertidal zone >...
CTTTGCGCTTCTGTCTTATAAACCCACCCTTGAGTATTATCAGATTGGTAAAGTTCTTCATCCCATTCGAAGACTACTCCAGTGGTTTGTACACTACTATCCGTTAGATAATTTCTGAAGTTACTAGGATATGGAATTGGGGGAATCCAATCATGAGAATTTCTATCGTAAGTCCATGAAGTATACGGTTGTGGTGGAAAAAACTTATTATTTTCTCTATCATAAGTGTATCCTGTTACAGCTGTTCTTTCTCTTTCAGATTTCATCTCTTCGGTTAGATCGGGATAAGTATTATCATATCTGAAAGTTCCATCGAGATTTAAATTTAAATATGATTTAACAGTTTCTGAAGCTGAAATTACCCACTCACCACCATATTTTCTTACACACTCACTTAAACCATAATCCAAATCAATTTCATTTGTTTCTGGATTTGTGACATCATTATCATCAAGATGTATAACTCTTTCAACTATATTATTTTCATTTATTGAGGCAAAATAATGGTTTGACATTTTCTTACGCTTGATAACCTTCTACTTTAATTATAACAATTCCTGGGCATCCAGCGCCACCAGAAGCACCTCCAGTAGTGCTTCCACCACATTCAGAACCACCGCCGCCACCGCCGCCACCGCCGCTAAATCCAGTTCCACCGCCGCCGCCACGAGCACCATTACCACTATACTCACAAAGACCAGCAGCCTGATTTCCATCGGTTCCATTTCCTGGAGTTGGAACAGCAGGTGCTAAAGAAGTTGGTAAAGCACTACTTCTTGTTATAACTAAACCACCGCCGCCACCGCCGCCACCGTTTCCAGCAAACGAAGATCCACCGTTTTGACCACCAGGTCCACCATTTCCATTAGAAAAAGTATAGTCTGAAAAGAAAGGAGACCAAGGACTAATAGTATATGAAGCATTGGTGCCAGCAGGACCTGCGTAAGCACCACCACTTCCTGGAGTACTAGGTCCACCAGAATATGGTCCGCCACCAGGAGAAGAACCACCTGGAAATAAAGAACCAGGAGCAGATGGAAGAGTGATTGGAACAGAAGATCCCAAAGTCGCTATTGTATTGTTCAATTTATATACTAGTGTTCCACTAGCACCACCTCCACCAGAACCACCACCAGAGTCACTACCACCATTACCTGGTGATCCACTACCACCCGATCCACCTGGAGTTAAGTGTATAACATCAACTCTGGCATCGGGAGCAAAAGAAATATCTGCTGTTAAATTCGCTGTTCCAGGAGAAGTAAATACAAAATATTGTGTCTCCCTATTCATATTTTTAACTGAAAGCCAACCACCTTCTCCAGAATAAGATTCTATGGAAGAAGTGGTTGAGTTAAAAATAACAGTACCTATAGCAGTTCCAACACCAGCATTTCTACCAGCACTATCAGTAGAAGCAATACCAAGGTAACTTTGTGATAGATCTCTATTTCTGGACATTACAGAACTTTTTAGTTATTTATCTAACGTCATTCGCATACTGAACAAAAGGTCCTTGAGAATTAACGTAGTGAAGAAAGATCTGATGATGGTATGTATCATCTTCTTTTCTCCTAATCGTTCTCCAAAGATTCTTGACCTTGCTATGCCTACTTTCTAGTGGATCTCTCCAGTGCTCACGCTCGCAACCCTTATAAACAGCAGCATCACCATTCTTCATTACAACACATGACTCACTACCATCAGGTCTTTCAAACCAAATAGGCCAAGGTTTATCTGAGTTTGTACTAATTTGAAGAGTTACACTAATTTCACATGCTGGACGATCACTATGCCGACTTAACTCTTGACCAAGATAATAAAAGCGATCATAGAAATAAGTGGGAAGTAAATCAATGCCTAAGCATTTTTCTATTTCTTTACGAACAATGTAATGTAACTGCTTGTACATTGGTACATTATATCTGGCAAGAGATCCATTTACTTGCATCTCTTCTGGTTCAAAAATAACCTTATCCTTACGGACATAGTTCATTTGACCAGATAGTCTTTTGCCAGTTTCATCCAGTGGAGGAGAACAATACAGGTTTTCAGGATCTAAGATAAGTCCAGGAAGAAAAAGATAACCATTCTCTTCAAAGGACTTATTCTTTGTCATGTCTGTGGTTGTTGGAAGGCAAGTACGACTATACCCCTCAGCATAAGAACCACCAGTCGATACATACTCTTTCATCACTTCCACCTCGGACCAACTACCCATCCAACAATACTCTTACGCAAACCAGAACGTACTTTACGAACTCTATGGGGAGTACGTGAATCAAATACCATCAAAGTTCCTCTTTGCTTTGGTGCAAAATAGGTCTTACCACTATTGTCTAAGAACTGAACTTCACCACCAGTATATTCAGAAGGATCAGAAAGTTGTAGTGCAAAAGAAAGTTTCCTTATGTATTCACCATTTAAAGTTACTTGATCCTCGGCAAGATTGTTACCAGAACCAGCAACGATTTGTGGTTTATAACAAGTGTCTATACCAGCATCAATGTGCCACTTATAGAATTGTCCTTCTCCATACTGTGTGTATTGAATATTTCCACCATCAATCTCTGTCAGATCATAGCAAAAATTCTCACGATTTACCTTGTCAATGTAGTACCACAACCAACCACCAATCCAGTGAGAGGTTGGAACCCATACATTTTTGCTATTACGAATGACTTTATCTACTTCTGCACCCATGATTTGAGAATCTTGTGCCTGTTCATCAAATCTTTTAAGGTCTTTTTCGATAATTTCTACAATGTCAGTTGGCATCTCAGTCATGTGCCAACATGTTAAATACGCCATACTTGAATAATATCCTTCAGGTTGATTATATAGTAAAGTATCAAAGATGTCAATAATTTATTCTTCAGATGATTCCTGTAAGAGAGCAATGAGTGCTAGTTTTTGCTCACGAGTTAGGGATTCGAAAGGATCTGATTCTTCAACTGGTTCTACTACTGTTGGATGATCGTTTTCAATTGGATGACAACACTCATCATCACACACAGCAGTACATCCTTCTGGTGGAGACCATACAGAAGTGTCTCCGTCCCATACAACGCGATTAATACACTTGCCTTCTGAATTTAAGATTGCGTAGATCATTTTTTTACCTCCTTATTTTACCATGCCCAAACACGGATTCGACCGTCGCCGCCGTTTCCGCCAGCGCCAGAATCGCCTTGACCGTCAAACGATGCGCCACCACCGGCGCCACCACCACCTATCGCTGCATTACCACCAGCACCAGCATCTCCAGTTTTATTCGGAGCACCGCCGCCAGCACCACTAAGTCCACCGGCAGAAATGCTTCCACCCGATTCACCATCAGTCGATCCAGCATTATTGGTGAATGGAGCATCAGAAGGATTCCAACCTCCAGGAGTTGCTAGATAACTAGTAGTGTTATATGCAGCACCGCCACCACCGCCAGCGCCGCACCAGCCTTGAAAACCACCGGCTGAAGCGTAAATCTGTGGATAATTATTGGTGCGGGACCCGCCGGGTCCTAGATATCTGAAGTTATTGTAAGCTGAATATTGTCCCCAGGCAACTGGGACTGTGTTGTTGTAAGGATTAGTCCCAACACTGTCATCGTCACCACCTTTACCTTTTGTTCCAAAACCACTAGTAAGGTGAGATCCAAATGATGATGTGCCACCATCTGTACCATCATTACCATTTGTACTATCCGCTGTAACAGAAGCTCCACCGGTTCCGCCAGCGGCAATAGTAATTGACTCTGTTGATCCTAGAGAACTAGCAGCAAAAATTTTCTTAGTTATAGGACTTCCCCAACCACCTGATCCACCATTGGTTCTAGTATTGGAAGCACCTTTTCTTCCACTACCGCCGCCGCCCCCGCCGCCGATAACTTCAACTTCAACCCAGGTGACACCAGCAGGTTTTGTCCAAGTTCCGTTAGATGTAAATTCTTGGAAATCAAGTGAAGAACCACCACCAGACCCAGTAATACCTTGGGTGCCTTGTGTTCCAGATCCAGTAGTACCTTGAATTCCTTGAACTCCCTGGGAACCAACAACTCCCTGAGTACCTGTGGTTCCTTGTCTTCCTTCAGTACCTTGAATCCCGTATCCCTGAACACCCTGAGTTCCTGTGTTTCCTTGAATGCCCTGAGTTCCTTGAGCACCATCGGAAGGTCCTTGAAGACCCTGCACTCCTTGAATCCCTTGGACACCAGATGAAGGTCCTTGTGTTCCTTGAGTACCTTGAGTGCCTAGATTCGATCTAACCCAAGACGATCCGTTCCATTGCCAGGTAGTACTATTCGCACTATAAGTTTGATTTAAACTTGGATTATCTGGAAAATTAAGTGCAGGCATTATTCAACTTTTTAGAAATATTTATTAGAGAGCAACTGCATATGCAATTGCTATGGCTTCAGAAACTCCACCACCACCGCCACCTGCTCCAGAAGGACCTTGAACACCCTGAGCACCTTGAGCACCACCAGTGTCACCCTGAATACCTAAAATACCTTGAGCACCCTGAACGCCAGCGCCCGTAATACCTTGAACACCCTGAGTACCATATGTACCCTGAAGACCTGTTATACCCTGTGTTCCTTGAGTACCAGCACCTGTAGTACCTTGAGCACCTTGAGCACCATCAATACCTTGAATTCCCTGAGTGCTGCCGCCACCACCACCAGAGAATATCGAACCATTTTGATAAAGGTCCCCAGTGAAATATATGTCTCCAGCAACAGTTACACCAGTACCAATAGTTTCAAGTTTCTTAGTATCCTTGTGATAAAGTTCGGCACTTCCAGATCCAGTGAACACTGCCGTTCTTCCACTGCTACCAAGATAAGTACCAGATACGCCACCACTTGAGATAACTACATCACCAGAGGTTCCACCAGAATCATTAGACTGCAGATGCAAATCATTACTAGCATTAGCAGATACCTTGAGTGCTGATGATTGTGGAGTTAATCTCCCTTTTAGAGAACCACTAAATTTGACATCTAAAGCACTATTAGTGGTAGATCTATCAATAATAACTCTATCACTAAATGTAGAAAGACCAGTTGCAGTTACACCACCAGTAATACTTACACCAGCACCAGTTGTTCTGATTCTACGAGTATTATCATAATAAAGAATACACGATCCATCATCAATATACTGTGCTTTTATTTCCGTTCCTGCTTGATTATTGAATATAATCTGATTTGCCTTAATAACTAAAGACCCGCTGGCATCTTCTTCCGAGAAGACAGTGTGACCACCTTGGGCTGCTGGCAATTTATAAATTTGCATTCGATCGCCAGCACTAGATCCAATGTTCAAAACATTGTTATTATTTCCATCTAGTGTTCTAACAACAATATTATTACCATTGGTATCTAAATCACCACCGAGTTTTGGTGTAGTATCTTCAAAAATACTAGAGATTCCAGATCCACCACCGCCACCACCACTTGAAACATTAGAACTGGTGAAGACCGCATTACCCATATAATCATGGGCTGAGCACTGATAATGTAGAACTGCTGGTGTGGTATCTGTGATTGTTATCTCAGTATATGCACCAGAACTTCCTGCAGTTCCTGCTGTTGTTACGTTAGTTGTGTATTGAGTGGTCTTGTCTGCAGTGGTATAAAAACGTAGAGGGTGAGTACTATTAGAAGAATGACTTTGATCAAATCTATAAGTTCTACCAGGCTGAAGATATAAGAAAGGAGATTCAAAACCAGTCTCTACATTCCTTCTTAAATAATAAGCACTAGAAGATCCTTGGCCACTATATCTGTGATTACCACTCTTAGATTGTACAGATACATTAAAAATTACAGTACCACTGTTATGTTTTGCTGCAATAAATTCTGAATATGATAGTTGAGAAGCTGATGCTATGCCAGTTACATTAATTCCATCAAATGTAGTTTCTAATTTTATCGATGATGAAGTGGGGTCTCCATGATAAAGTGTAACTCCATTATCATTATCAATAACTAATCTCTGTTCATAAAGTCCTACACCTTGTCCAGGAGTAGCTCCCCGCCCAAAGGTAAACGTACCGCCTCTACCATATAATTCCCAGTCACTATTTCCACCGGTTTGATATACATGTGCGGTTCGACCAACGCCTAGAATTTTACCATGAACAAGAGAATCCGGAATTAAAAATGAAAGTCCATTACCAAATGTAGAAACACCAGAGACATTTAATTGCTCAAAATTACCATCTAGAGCATAAGCAGTCCTCCACTTATTACTGCTAGTACCAAAATCTACTTGCTTATTTACTTGTGGAGATAAAACTCCTTGGTCTGATAGACTAATTAATGCTGTGGAAGTTCCGTTATATTTTCTTGCAATATTTAATGCAACTGACGATCCAGAAGTATTCGGAACTGTAAAAAGAAATCCGTTTGTAGCAGGACCAGAAACGTCTCTGGTTAGTTCAATTGCAGGACCAACTGATCTAAAAAATGTAGTGACACCAGAAACATTTAATCCAACAACACTCGCATCACCCTTAACATCGAGTTTTGCTATTGGATTTGTCGTACCTATACCAATATTTTTACTGGCAGACGTGGCAATTATACTTGCACCGACACCAACGTCTAAACCATCTTTTACTATAAAATTCTTATAATCGGCCAAGGTACTGTTCCCCCATATATTCTGGGTTTTTATACTTTCAAGTATTTAGTTAATAATTATATGTGTAAGTTCCTAGCACTCTAACAACATAACTGTCAGAATTTCCAACCCCAGTATTATTAACAAGAAGTCTTATAGAACCTGAGTCTCCATTCGAATCAAGATCAAAAGAAGCAATCGGAGAAGTTAAATTCTCGCCTTGACATACCGTTCCATATTCAATAAATGAAATTCTATTGGATCCTTCACTGGCGACTAGAAGTTTTGATATTTGTTGATCATTTCTACCTCCAAAACTGGTATTAGTAGGATAGATTGAAATAATCATTTCAATTGTAGATGGCAATGTTCCACTTGTACCAACGAGAGATATTCCCGTTGATCCTACTCCAACACCACCTTTCCATGAAGAAGTGGAAAACTCAGTTGGGTCGTACTGACCAGCACCAACAGAAAAATATCCAAACTGGGTTGCATTTACACTATTGTCAAAGCCTTCATAACGATAAAGACTACCATATACTGAACCAGTTACTGTTCCACTTAAAGAAGATATTAATCTATTGTTAGTAGCATCATATTTAAGAAATGCATCGCCATATAAACTCTGACGAGAACTTGCAGTAATATCTCGTACAAATGGAATATAGCAACTAGTATCAGTAATATTGGTGCCTGCAAGTTTAACAGTATCATCAAATGCAAATGTTATTGCTTTAGAGAAAGTAGTTCCAATTCCAGCAGAAGCAACTGATTTTGTAGTAATTGCTATTCCAGCTCCAGCAATTATCTCAATTGGTTCCTCACCAGATGCAGAAAGAGTGTCTTCCCCATTAACATACCAAGGATTAAATGTACTTCCAAGATCAACAAAGGCAGTTCCACCACCCTCATCAGTAACATTAAATCCACTACCATTATTAAATTGAATCTCGCTTACATTACTTACTGTTACGTTTGTGGCACCACCTTGACTTGCAACTTCCTTAACAGTTAAGGCAGTACCGCCTCCACCACCCTGGAAGAATACGGTAGCAATACCACTATAATCTCCAGATCCAAAATACGCTGTTGAAACACCAGGACCACTAAAATGTATTGATGTAGCTGCAACTCCTGCTCCAGAAATCGCATCCGTGCGAATTCCAATAGGAGCTGTAGGTCCTGCAGATTCAAATGTTATGATATCAATAATATCACCAACAGATGCTCCAATATCAAGAACTACACTTGTTCCATTAGTTGCAGTATAATCTGCCGGTGTTAAACGAACACCATTTAGATATACATCAATGTCTGTACCATCAACATACGTTGCTGCAAATGTTTGTTGTCCAGCAGTTGCAGTGTAATTAAATTCAGATCTATTGTAAGTAGTTCCCTGAGTACCTTGAGTACCCTGAGTACCCGTTGTACCTTGAGTACCATAAGTACCCTGAGCACCAGTAATTCCTTGAATACCTTGAGTTCCATCAGTACCTTGAGTACCTGTCGTTCCTTGAGTTCCTGTTGTACCCTGTGCTCCAGTGGTTCCTTGAGCACCATTGGCACCTTGAGTTCCATCAGTACCTTGAGTACCTGTCGTTCCTTGAGTACCTGTGGCACCTTGAGTACCATCAGTACCTTGAGTACCTGTCGTACCTTGTGGTCCAGTGGTTCCCTGAGTTCCATCAGTACCCTGAGTTCCATCAGTACCTTGAGTACCTGTCGTACCTTGTGGTCCAGTGGTTCCCTGAGTTCCATCAGTACCCTGAGTTCCATTAGTACCTTGAGTACCTGTTGTACCCTGTGCTCCAGTGGTTCCCTGTGCTCCAGTGGTTCCCTGAGCACCATTGGCACCTTGAGTTCCATCAGTACCCTGAGTACCTGTGGTGCCTTGAGCACCCGTATCACCTTTGTCTCCAGTTCTAGCAAAGGTGATAATAACGTCATCATCATTAGAGAAAGAAGTTACGCTTCCAGAAACATGTGAGCAACTGACTGTAAAGTATCCAGTATTCTCAGTGACACTAGAAATAGTGAAAAGAACAAAATTGTCTGCATTTAGACGAGTAGAAATTCTAAAATGACCCTTTATAGTAGAAGTAGAGTCATCAATAGTTCTTAAGAATGGTTGTATATCGGTTTGATTATTGTCGCTATCATCAATATAAAGGTTTGTTGAAGAACTAAATGGAAATCCATTAACCTTTAATTTTCCTGTTCCTGGATCACTATTAGAAATATTAGTACTAAAAGTGTAATCAAAGGTAGCACCACCAAAATTTCCATCAGTACCTTGAACCCCCGTCGTACCTTGAGTTCCATCAGTACCTTGAGTACCTGTTATACCTTGAGTACCATCAGTACCTTGGATTCCAGTGGTTCCTTGAGTTCCATCAGTACCTTGAGTACCTGTTGTACCCTGTGCTCCAGTGGTTCCTTGAGCTCCAGTGGTTCCTTGAGTTCCATCAGTACCCTGAGTACCTGTAGTACCTTGAGTTCCATCAGTACCCTGAGTACCTGTAGTACCTTGAGGACCTTGAGGTCCTCGAAGTCCTTGGGAACCATCCGTACCCTGAACTGAAGGTGCCCATTCGACACCACTACCAGTCGATGTAAGAACAGAAGCGGCAGCACCTACACTTCTGTTGTTATCATAAACTATACCAGGAAGATTAACAGGAGACTTACCTTGATATCCCATTTAGTGTATCCCCCTATCAAGTTTGTTCAAGAACACTTACGATAACATCTACACTTGATGCAGTGCTTGAAGTTACTTGTATTTTATCACCCGTCTGCAAAACAATCTTATTTCCGGCATTAAAATCATATAATGACCCATCAGGAATCAAAATTCCCTTTACAATATAAACATCATCAGCAGAAACATCTGCTTTATCAATCTGAACATCAGCAGTTACAGAAGACCCAGTTCTATTCGAAACGCAGAAGCCAATCACAGTAGCAGTTGTTGCACCCGGAACAGTATAAACGTCTTGCGTTACGGTGCCAATCGATGCTTTAGTATAACTTTTAAAAGTGTTTGCCATTTTTTATTATCCTAATGCGATTGCCAACGCGATTGCTTCATCACTTGCAGTAGTAAGTACACTGACTCCATCTATCTGAACATCCGTCGAACTATTTATACTACCGTTTGCGTCTAGACCACCTGTAATGGTTACACCAACACCAGTGGTTTCAAGTGTCTTATTATTATTGTGGTAAAGTTCTATAGCACCACCACTAAAGAATTTAGCTAAAGTAGAAGTCTTGGTGGTAAATAATATATCACCACTTGTAGTATTATTCTTAATGGTAAGATCACCACTTCCATTAAAAGTCAAAGCATCAGAACTGAGAGATGTTCTATTTGAACCTCCTGTAGCATGAACTTCAATCCTATTTTGGAAGTACGAAAGACCAGTAACACCGAAAGTACCTGCTACTGATACGTTGTCATGGAACGTAGAAACACCAACAACATCTAATCCACCACCAGTAACTCGAAGACCAGCACGAGCAGTGGCAATACCAATCGAATCTTGGTTGGTAACATTCTCATAAGTAAGATCACCAAGAACTGTTACGTTTCCACTGAACTCGGCACTAGTAGCAGTAAGAACACCAGATACATTTACATTATCTAATTCGGTATGACCAGTTACATCAATACCACCAGCAGTGGTTTCAAACTTAGTAGAACCATTATGATTTAACTTAACTGATCCTCCACCAGTTGCATAGATTGCCGTTGTTCCACCAGCAACCTGAACTTCAAAATCATCTCTAGATTTAATAACAATATCATCTCCACCAGGACCCTCACCAGCCGTAGTGGTTTCAATAATAAGATCTCCTTCTCTATTAGTAATAGAACTATTAGTTCCGTCATGTTTAATGGTTAGATCCTGCGAAGAACCGAAAGTTACATAAGAACTATCTGGAAGCGAAAAATATCCAGGAGATGAATTCCATGATGCAGTATAAGTATCACCCCTAAAAGCAACATAACCCTCAGCGTTAATTCCTTGAGAGAATGTAGAGATTCCAGAAACACCTAATTGATTTGAGAAAGTAGTTCCAGTGACAGTAACACCAGCACCAGTGGTTTCAAATGTTTTACCTCCACCATAATATAATGATACGCCAGCATTATTGGCAGCGTACAGCATAGTGGTGCCATCTTCATCTGCTAGATAAAGATCACTACCACGAATCTCTAATCTCCCAGATCCAGATTCGTTAATATAACTGCTATTTGTTGCAGAGTCATGATAAATCTGTAAGTCTTGACCAGCACCAAATCTTAGTCTGTCGTCATCACCAAGATTTACATTACCTTGGAATGTAGAAACACCAGTTACATTTAACTGACCAGTCGTTGTGGTTCCAACGATGTTGACACCCGATGTAGCAGTTTCAAATTTCTTAGAGTTGTCGTAGTAGAGTTCTACTGCTCCGTTTGTGGTGAATTTTGCTTTGGTTTCCGAAATTGACCCATCAGTAATAACAACATCATTATTACCACCAATATATAAACTTCCAGTTCCAGCATCAGTAATATTACTGCTTGATCCATTATGCCAAATCTGTAAGTCATTACCATCACCAAGATTAATCTTATCATTATCACCAAGGAATACATTGTCATTAAAGGTGCTGACTCCAACTACATCTAATCCACCACCAGTAATTCTTAAACCAGCACGGGCAGTAGCAAGACCAACAGAATCAACGTCAGTAACGTCCTCATAAGTCAAATTACCAAGAACGCTTAGGTCTCCAGTAATTACTGCACTAGCAGCAGTAAGAACACCAGATACATTTACATTATCTAATTCGGTATGACCATCAACATCAATGTCAGCATTAAGATCAATATCACCAGTGAATACTGAAACTTGCTGATTGTTAATTCTAAATGCTTCAGATCCATCAGTATTAAATCTAATAGTTCCATCAGATCCAGTATCATCAAGAGAAATCGAAGTATCACCCTTTTGTAATGCAGATACTTGGAGAACGGATGCCGTTAGAATTCCACTAACATTTAAATTACCAGTAATATTAGTCTCACTGGATCCACCAGGATCAATAGTGATGTCACCAGAAGTCGATGAAAATGTGTTAGCAGCAAGTTGAAGGTTGCCAACAGTTAAACTAGTTGGAGTAATTAAAGTCTGATTGGATCCACCATCAGTAACGACAAGGTTTCCAACATTCTCTAGGTCGTAAGATGTAGAAGCAAAACTTACTTGACCTGTTTCTTGATTAATGTAAAGAGAATCACCTACGCGGAAATCTCCACCTTGGTCAATACTTACAAAAGAAACTTGACCACTGTTAAGTTCAACTACCTCGTTTGCCTGAATAACTGTGGTTGGATCATTGGACATATCCTTTCCAGATCCAACATGGTTGAAGTTCATGGCAAAGAGTCTTAACTGAACTCCTACACCATCAGCAACTACACCCTGAGATCCGTATTCAACAGCACAACCAACCGAGCGCATTTCTGCACCAAACATGGTGTAATCAGCAAAACTGATTGCACTAGCAATACCAGTGAAAGTAGTACCATCAGACTGATAAAACTCAACTCTTTGAGTGGTTCCAATACCTACCGAAGTAAATGTCCCATATCCTTTGCCACTAATCTTGGCATAAGGATCATCATAATTTGTAATTGTTCCGACAGCAACTACAGAACCACCAGAATCAAACAACTTAACAACATCATTAACTGATGGTGTAACACTTGGTGTTCTAAACTTAAGTCTTGCTTCGGCAGTTCCAGCAATACCAACTGTTCCCGAAGTACCTACAATAGCTTGAGAAGAGAAATAATGGAAGCAATTCAAATACTCTGCACGAGCACCGTTCGTGAGAACAACACCTTTATTATTTGGAGTGAAGAAGGTAACCTCATTAAAGAGCATACCTGCTTCTAATGAATTACTTGCTACCTTAGATCCATCAACTAACGCACCACGACCAGCAATGTAACTAGTTGGTGGTGAATCTGCAGTATCATAACCATAAGGATCAGTGAAACTAGTAGATGATCCCTTGTTTAAAACAGTTACTCTCTGGATATAAGGACTTCTAGTCGTGATTGCGATACCAGTTGCATAAGAGAATACATAACCAGTATCATCAGTAGAATTATAAAATCCATCTTTGACTGTAAAATCTTCAACTGTGGAAAGATCATTTAGTAAGAGAATATTATTTGTCTTTGTAGCATCGGTTGGTTTAATAGTTGTTGCTCTAAGACCCGCACCCTTTAGAGTAACTCCTCTAGGAACTGTAAGGGGAACTGTCTCTTCATATGTACCAGAAGAAACATTAATTATATCCCCATCTGCTGCTACACTTAATGCTTGAGCAATAGTAAGATATGGTTCATTTATATTATCACCACTATTCGAATCGCTACCTGTAGTGGCAACATAATAAGTCTTTCCAAGTGCATTGAGATCCCCATCAAATCTGGTTGCAGTTGCAACACCAGATACATTCAATGCATCTAACTCAGTATGACCATCTACATCTAGATCAGCATTTAGATCAATATTATTATTAAAAGTAGAAACTCCTACTACATCTAGACCACCATCAGTAATTCTTAAACCAGATCTAGCAGTAGCAATTCCTACAGAATCGACATTAACTACATCCTCATACTTAAGAACACCACCTACTGTAAGATCACCACTGAAAGTTGCGCTAGTAGCAGTGAGAACCCCAGCAATATTAACGTTATCGAGTTCGGTATGACCATCAACGTCTAAATCACCATCGACATAAAGATCACTTTGGAAAGTACCAACACCAACGAATGTGGAAACACCAGAGACTCTTAGAGTATCAAGTTCAGCATGACCATGTACATCTAGATCAGCATTGAGATCAATGTTTCCTGAGAATGTAGAAACACCAGAGACTCTTAGAGCATCAAGTTCAGCATGACCATTTACATCCAGATCAAATGTGGTAACAATACCACTAATATTAACGTTATCAAGTTCAGTATGCCCATCTACATCGAGATCACCATTGAGATCAATGTTTCCTGAGAATGTAGAAACACCAGAAACGTTTAAGTTATCAAGTTCGGTGTGTCCATCTACATCTAAATCACCATTAAGGTCTGTGTTTCCTGAGAATGTAGAAACACCGGATACTCTTAATTGATCTACTTCAGCATGACCAATTACATCAAGCGTATCAATACCATTATTAAAAGTAGCAACACCAACTACATCTAGACCACCATCAGTAATTCTTAAACCACTTCTCGCTGTGGCAATACCGATGGCATCAACGTTAATTACATCTTGATAAGTAAGAGTTCCACCAATTGATACATTACCACTAAACTCAGCACTACTAGCAGTAATAACACCAGTTACGCTCATGTTCGTAACTGTTTGTTGATTAACCTGGAAGGTTGTTGCAGTAAGTAATCCTACGTTAAACTGGTCAGCTTCAATACCAGTTGAGTGAAGGAAAGAACTACCAATTCTAAATCCATCACTATCAATTGTTGCTGCAGTTCCTACAGTAATTTTATTTTCATTTGGGTCAAGAGTAATAGTTCCCGATCCAACGGAAAGAATGCCTACTACTCTTGCATCACCATTAACATATAGTTGTGTTCCCGCAGCACCAACAGCACCAACTTCTAATGTGTATCTTGGCAGAGTCGTTCCGATACCAACACTAGTGACTCCCACCGTAGCAGAAATGCTTACCTGTGAGACATCACCCTGTTTATCGTAATTTAGAGCTCTTGCTACTTGAGATAACTCAGAAGGAAATGCCATGGAAGGTTTTTAGTTATTTATGGTTACTCAGTATCAAAGAAGAACATATGAAATAGTCTAGAATCATACTTATCGTATCCAAAATATTTAGATGCTGTGTGGGGACACTTGGCATCCCAGATTACCAATCTATTAAAAACATTGGCGACAACATCAATGTGATCCCATGGTGTGGGATCTAAATGTTTGTTCCTCCAAATGATGTCGGATCCCTCAGTACTTACATGTCTAATGCGTGTTTCTTTATGAGAAAGTAAAGAAGTGCCACATTCATACGGTGCATCTGGTGTCAGATAAACAGTCGCTGCCCAAGTCTGAGCATCGGCATGATAAACCAGAGCATCTTCACAAGTACAGTGCTGGAACCTAGCACACATACCATGAACATCTGTCCAATTAGTAATTCTCCTCCCCATAATGGATTCAAATTTTTCTTTAGTTCCAGTAACTTCATACTGATGCTCAGTTCTCCTACCTCGGTGATAATCACTAAAGTGATAGTCTAAGGAAAGAGCAAAGTTTCGAATAGCAATTGGATCTTCATAAAAGTTTTCAACAACCCAAAGAGTGGGATTTGGGTTTTGATTTAATTTTGCATCTCCTAGGAAATATTTCATGTCAGTTCTGGGGGTTTAACGGCATTCTCACAAAAACGGCAGAGATTAAAGCATTGGAAGTTATCTGGGATAACATCTTCATAAGATTGTTCATAGAGATTTCCAAGAATATGCTCAAGACCATAGTCCATACAACAGAGTGATACATCACCATTTGGGAGCATCACATTGTGATACATCTTCTCAAGACAACCACAGGTCATCTCTTGCTCACCATGATAAATGGAACGATACTCATCCTTGCGATTGAGTAGTTCTGGTTTCATAATACTTTCACCAAGAAGATTTCCTGCTCTAGACCACATAGCATATACGGGAGCATCCGTGAAAACATGTCGCACACTTTCATGTACTGTTCCCATACACATAGTAGTAAAGTTATTGATCTGGGGCCAAACTTTACTGAAGTGTTCGATCACTTCAATGTATCTCTTAGTGATAGGATGCTTTGCTTTTCTTTCTTGATCGGGTAAGTGAAGAACAAATCCACCATTTGGTCCACCAGCAAAAGGAATGTGTTTGATGCGATCAATATCCTCAATACTCATGCCAATACCAGTGGTAAAGATTGAGATGGGATGACCCTTTTCATGAGCATAAAGAACCATATCAGTGCAGTTCTTATTCAACCAAGGTTCAGTAAATCCAGCAAAGGTTACACGAACTTCTTGTGGAAGTTTATCAACTGCTTTCTTGAAGTTATCGAGCGTCATAAAACGCTCACCTTTGTAAGACTTTTGAAGAGTTCTTTGTGGGCAGAAGACACAATCAACTACACAACCGTTTTGAGTGTCGATAGAAGTGGTGAATTCCATCGTTGGGGCAATAGAGTTTTTCCACTTGTCTTTTGGTTGCTCTCTATTGTCAATGTATAGATTGATTTGTTCATACTTTTCAATGAACCAATCATCCCATAAAGCCCACTTCATATCAACATAGTCGATAGAATAGATTTCATGTTTTGGAAATTCTCTGAGATAAGTATCCCTAAACTTTCTAAACTTAACTTTGTTTTCTGGAGTATCTAGGTGCCACTCACCAGCAATCTTACTGACATTTTTGCGAATCCAATCCATATTTTCATCATTGAAAATATCATACTCACCACCTTCACAATCAGTCTTAAGAAAATCAATTTTTGGAATATTATTTTCCCTAACAAAATTCATAAAATTAACAGATGGAATTGTATTCTCATTTTCATCCTCAGAGGCATAAACAAGACTCTGATTAAAAAGACCACATGTTTTTAATGAACCATCTTCTGGTCCAATTGCTTTATTTGTAAGAACAGTATTACTATCCTGCACATTTTCAACAAGATCTTTGAAAAGATCTGGGTGTGGTTCAAAGCAATAAACCTTTGCTGGATTTTGTTCTTTGATTAAATGTACAAATGGACCAACACTCGAACCAATATCAAAAACAATATCTCCTTCTTCTACCTTAAAGAATTTTTGATAGACATTATCAACAAAAATTTCTTTTTCGACAGTTCTCTTAAACCATTCGTTATTTGCAGCATGTCCCCAATTGAAATCTCTCAATCTCTTGGGTAGATAAACTCGATGGAGATCTTTTCCAGTATCTCCCAGTTTTTGGAGATTGTTTTTAACTGCAGTTAAATGAATTTCATCCAGAGGATAGTTCAAGAAAAGATCTTCAAGAATATCTCTAGCTTCATTGCACAGTCCAACCCACCATGCTGCTACTGCTTTTTCAAAACGAATACCATAATATCCAGGATATTCAACATCAACACCAAGTTTTTCTTCTGGATCTTTATCGGCAACTTTCTCACCGATAGAAGCAATCAAAAATGCATCGTGATAGTTCTCTTCTCTTTCATAAAAGCGACTCAGAAGAAAATACCCTTCAGGACGATTTGGCATAATTGTCAAACCATGCTGATACAATCCCTTAACGGTAAAGTTTCTACACCCCTGCTTACTGAAACAAATGCCAGCACGAAGAATACATTGATACTTAATAATATCTTGATCGGTTCTCTCTGCTGCTCTCAAATAGTAGGAGACTGCAGATGCTGTTTGATTAAGTTTATCGTAATAGATTGCCAGATTTAAATTGTTATCAACATTTTCTGGATCGGCAATAAAACTATAAAGCAAATTGCTCAACATTTTATCATTCATTAGTCAAAAACTCCTCCAAAACAGTCTCAGGAAACTTAAGCAAATAGGCAGCATTATCTTGGAATCCAAAAGTCATGAGCATATTTTCCTTATGTATGGCAAGACCAACGCAGAACTCTACGTGACCACCCATGATAAAGAACTTGTTTGACCACTTCACAAGATTAAAATCTTTATCCCAGAAAAGAACTCTGTGATAATAAACAGCATCTTTTCTACCAACTTCACTCTTGAACAAATCAACTTCATGAGTGATAGCAACATACCCACCTTTCCAAGGAATGACCTGAGATCCTCCACGAGGATACCCATCCATGTTTTTACCTTCCCTTGTGAATAGTTGTTCAGAAGTTCCAGTTGTAGGATTAACTTTAACCAGTTCTGTCGGATTGCTCCACTTAATATAGTGGTATGGCATATCAGTAACTGGCATCCAATTCTTTTCACAATAAGAATTTGGATCTAGTGGTGGTTGAATTCTTGTTTGTGATACTTGCTTTACGGCATTGTTCTCAACAACAAGTTCGCACAATTCCATTCTTCCTGTTCCAACAGTGTCCTCATCTCTACGGACACCAGAATAGAATAGTTTGTTACCCCAACGGAAAAGACGAGCATCTTCTAGACCAACAAAATCCCAGAGCTCCTTGTCTGGAAACTTTGATGTATCTACTTTGTTGCAGCGAACAACATCATAATTATCATTCAATTCCAAATAATAATTCCAAGTTCTAAGATGAATATCATCCTCAGGATGGACATAAGTCAGAGGACCATACTGATGTTGAAATAATTTTTCTTCGGAATGGTAGAAAGTATAATTAACAGATCTAAGATTAACCATAACCTTATCACCATCAACAAAAACTGATGGGTTCATCAAACCCAGACCACCAGTTAAGTTGGGATCAACAATTAAAGGATGTATAGATCCACCCTGCTCAATGGCAGATTGTGCGAATATCTTCATTCAATGAATACTATTTCTCAGTCACATTATATATTAGATTATCAAAAGTGTCAATCGCGTGGAGTTTCTGGTTCTGGATCTGGAATTACTGGTTCTACTTCACCTCTTTCCAATCTAGCATAATAGTCCTGATATTCATTAACTCTTGCTTGGAAAGCATCCTCAGTTTCTTTAGCATATCTATCTTTAACTGCTTGAATTCTAGCAGTCATTGCATCAGAAAATGCACCAGCTTTGAAGAGATCGTCCAGTTGTTCGGTGATATCTGGATACTCTTCTTTTCTTTTTTCACCATATCTCATCAATCCCGAATTTTCAGGAATTGATTTTGTTCCAATCTCTTTAATCAAAGAATCTTCGCCTTCATCAAAGTAAGCCATTTGTTTTCTCCTCTGTATGGTTTATTAAATTATTTAATTAGGTTAATCTCCAACGGATCATTACACGTCCAGGAGCACCATTTCCACCGAAGTTTGGATGTCCATAAGATGGACCGTTGTGATAACTACCAGCACCACCACCAGCGCCTGTTCCAACAATAGCATCAAGTTCTTTAGATCCAGCACCGTTTCCAAGTGGTTCTACACCTGTTACCATATTGGTATAAGGTTGTGTAGGAGTAGATCCAGATCCTCTACCACCACCATATCTTCCGTTTCCAGCAACCTCAGAAGAGTTTCCTCCTCCTCCGCCACCACCAGCGATATATTCTGCAGATCCTGTTCTCCAAGGTACTGCAACACCAACGCCACCCCATCCGTTTCCTGGAGATGATGTAGGAGCAGAACCACCAGCACCACCAGCACCACCGCCACCAGCACCAGTCCAAGTGTTTGCATTATTTCCGCCCGCATTCCCATATCCCTTAACAATACCCGTGTTCATGTATGGAGTATTATTAAAGGCAGTGATAGGCATTGGGGATGGGTCATATCCTGCCTGAGTTGGGTTCCATTGACCACCAAGATAAGTTGGGTTTGTTGGAAGTCTATATCCTTGTGCAGCGCCGCCGCCAGATCCACCTCTTACATCAATTCTCTGATAGGAGCTACTGAATCCACCCTCTGTAGATCCACCACCACCACCATCAGCAACATATGGTAGTGGAGATGCTGGTGGTCCTTCAATGTAAGAAGGAAGTCCTCTTTCTCCAAATCCACCAGGATAATATCCTCTTCCTTTACCACCACGTCCTACTCTAATATAATAGTTTCCAGCAGGTAAATCAACACCTCTACCAATAACAACTCCGCCTGCTCCACCGCCACCATTTCCATTTGTGGAGTGGAACATGCCGCCGGCACCACCACCACCAATAATCATGAAATCAACTCTGATTTTACTATTAACTGTTAGTGTTCCATCACCCCAGAAAGTTCTCGATTCATACTGATATCCATTTTCAGTATAGGTATTAACTTCACCACCAATAACACTAGCAGCGTATCCAACTGGTTGAGTAACTCCACCAACCGTAATACCATTACTATAACTAACACCACCAGCAACATCCAGTGTTCCATCAACGTTTAGAGTTGTTCCTGATGGAATAGTAACCTGAGAACCAGTTCTGCCTTGGATACTATCGACTCTTAATGTAGACATTCTTTCTTCCGTTTACGGCAATTTTGTTAAAACTATTTATAATTATAAAACTAATACACAGGTATCGTCAACCGTAACGGTGACTCCATTTTCAATATCATATGTAATATCATCTTGCAGATATGATGGAATTTTTCCATATCCGACTTTTTGCATTCCACCCAATGTAATACTAGTTTGGAACACTGAGCGAATGTTATCATCAAAAGAGTCACCTCTAAGTAAATTAGTTCCACCAATTTCTCTACCATAGTAGTTCATATCAAAATCAGTTTTATCTGTTATGGCAAGAACACATCCATCATCAACATAAACAGTAACACCACTCTCAATATCAACTGTCGATGATGGGTGAGTAAAGACTTCACCAAACTTTTGGGGAGATCCGATCGTGGTATTAGTATCAAACCCACCATAGTGAGTGAATAATACCTTATTAATTTGTTCTATGTTACGAACATCAGGATCAATGGTAATATCAGCTCTCGATCCAGTAATTGCAAATGTATTTCCAACACCAAGGAAGTTTAGTGTTGTCAGTGGTCCATAAGAAACAGGAGATCCATTAGAACTAATACCAATATTATATCCTTGAGTTGCTGTTACATAACCAACCAAGGAGACTTCATTGGAAGAAGCAAAATATCTCAGATTATTTGAACCAGTTGCAACGTTAGATGAGTTCTTGAAAAGAATCTGGTTAGCACTAGCGACAACTGGTCCAGGAATACCTTGAGTACCCTGTGTTCCATTAGTTCCTTGTCTTCCCTGAACGCCCTGAGCACCGGTAGCACCCTGAGCACCAGATGTTCCCTGTCTTCCCTGAATACCTTGGATACCTTGAACACCCTGAGTACCAAAAGCACCCTGAGCACCAGTTGTTCCTTGAATACCTTGAACACCCTGAGTACCCTGCCTTCCTTGTGTTCCCTGAGAACCTGTAATTCCTTGGATACCCTGAGTACCCTGAGTTCCTTGAACACCTTGGATACCTTGAGTACCTTGAGAACCTGTAATTCCTTGGATACCCTGAGTACCCTGAGTTCCTTGAACACCCTGAGTTCCTTGAACACCTTGAGTTCCTTGAGTTCCTTGAACACCTTGGATACCCTGAATACCTTGAACACCCTGCAGAGCTGCATTAGAAATAGTCGCTTTTTTCAGATCACCAACATCAGCATCATAAAGAAGAATATAGTCACTTCCAGAAGGTTGACCAACAGTCAATTCTGCACGATTATTAATAACTCCAGCACCAACCGTAGTTAGAGAAGAATTAGTAACTCCTGCACCAAGAGTTGTAGCAGAGAGAACATCGGTGCTATTAATTTGATAAGAGTTACCACTGGTGACATTTACATCATCATTAAATGTAGAAACGCCAACTACATCCAATCCACCACCAGTAATTCTTAAACCAGAACGGGCAGTGGCAATACCAATAGCATCAACATTGACAACGTCTTCATATTTAAGAGTTCCACCAACAGTAACATCACCACTAAATGATGCAGAGGTTGCTGTTAGGAAACCAGTAATTCTTGCATTATCAAGTTCAGTGTGTCCAGTGATGTCAACACCACCAACAGTGGTTTCAAATTTCTTGGAGTTGTTGTAGTAGAGTGATACTGATCCATTGGGTGTTGCTACTAACTGATTTTCATTTCCTGTTCTCGTCCTTAAAAGAATAGAACTATCAGACCTCAATACAAGAGAACCAACATTAACATCGTCAATAATACTATTAAGTCCATCGTGGAAAATCTCTAAATCTCCACCATCACCCAATCTTATCTTATCATTATCACCAAGATTTACATTACCTTGGAATGTAGAAACACCAGAAACGTTTAAGTTATCAAGTTCGGTGTGTCCATCTACATCTAAATCACCATTAAGATCAGTATTACCAGTAACCGTAACAATACCAGAAGCAGAAATATTTCTTGTGGTGATATCTTCACCAAGAGATGCTCCACCATCAACAACAAGATCAGTTACATAAAGTGTCTTAGCATATGCATCATTTTGGAAAGTAGCAATTCCAATAAAAGTCGATAATCCAACAACTTCTAATTGATTAAATGATGCTGTTGTGGTATGAATTGTTACTCCAGATCCAACACTAATTGTATTAGTGTCTCCATTAATAGTAACAGATGAAGATCCAACTGTTAGAACACCAACGATTGATGCATCACCAGCAACATTTAGAGAATCATTAACAAAGACATCGTTCTGGAATGTTCCAATACCAGAGAAGGTAGAAAGACCAGCAACTTCAAGTTGATTGACAGATACTGTTGTGGTATGAACGGTAACACCAGATCCAACACTAATTGTATTAGTGTCCCCATTAATAGTAACAGATGAAGATCCAACTGTCAGGACACCAACAACTTGAACATTGTTAGAAATGGTCAGGTCACCAGAAACAGTAGCACCAACACCAGTGGTCTCAAATTTCTTGGAGTTGTCGTAGTAGAGTTCTACTGCTCCGTTTGTGATGAATTTTGCCTTTGTTTCATTTATAGAAGCATTTGCAATAACAACTTCGTTGCTACCAGCAATATACAAATTGCCTTGTCCAGTATCAACTAAATTAGTATGAGCACCAGTGTGTCTAATACTAAAATCATCATTATCACCAAAATTTAGTCTTACATTATCACCAAGATTTGCATTTCCTTGGAATGTAGAAACACCAGAAACATTCAGTGTTCCACGAACATCTAACTTAGCAGTTGGATTTGTGGTTGCAATGCCAACATTACCATCAGAATCTATAACTGCTCTCTCCGACCCTGCAGTAAAGAATGTCAGAGCATCTTCATCTGATCCAGGAGAAGACTCTGGTTTAATATAAGTATCTCCATCAACGTCCTTAACACCACCAAGAGATCCCCAATCATTACCAGGACCAAATCCTTCAAACTGTGAATTAGTTGTATTATATCTAATCTGGCCAGTGACTGCAGTTCCTACTGCATCTTTTTCTGCATCAGTTCCAACAGGAATTTGAATAGAGTTAGTGCTATCAAAGATAACTCTATCTCTAAATGTAGAAACACCAGTTGCTTCTACACCACCGGTAATACTTACACCAGCACCAGTGGTCTCAAATTTCTTGGAGTTGTCGTAGTAGAGTTCTACTGCCCCATTTTCAGTATAAAGTAATGCGTCTTCGGTATTACTTTGATTGCGAAGACGTATAGTTGAACCAGTGATGAATATACCACCAACTCCAGTATCTTGAATAAAACTATTACTTCCACTATGATAAATCTGTAAGTCATTACCATCACCAAGTCTCAGTCTATCATTATCACCAAGATCTACATTATCACTAAAAGTAGCAACTCCTACTACATCTAGACCACCACCAGTAATTCTTAACCCAGAACGAGCGGTAGCGATACCAATAGCATCTACATTAACTACATCTTCATAGGTAAGAGTTCCACCAACAGTAACATCACCACTGAATGATGCACTAGTAGCAGTAAGAACACCAGCAATATTAACATTATCTAATTCTGTATGACCTTCAACATCTAGGTCTCCATTGAGATCAGTATTTCCAGATATTGTTGCAATGCCTGCTACAGATAAATTTCCACTAGCAGTTAAACTTCTTGTACTTAAATCATCTCCAAGAGTAGCACCACCTTCAATATTAATCGAAGGTGCTGATAGAGTTCCTCCAACAAACAGATTACCCTCAAAGGTTCCAATACCAACAAAAGTTGATACACCAGAAACTCTGAGATTATCTAATTCCGTATGACCTTCAACATCTAGGTCACCATTAGCATCAATGTTTCCAGTAAAAGTAGAAACACCAGAAACAGTAAGATTGCCTCCATTAACATCTAAACTTCCATTGATAATTGTCTTATTAGATGCTGCAGGGTCAATAGTAATATCACCACTCAGTGATGAGAAAGTCGCATCGGCAAGCTGCAAATCACCAACTGTTATACTTGTTGGTGTAATTACTGTCTGATTTAATCCACCATCAGTAACAGTCAAATTACCAGTGGTTTCTAAATCATAAGTTGTTGCAGCAAAACTTACATTACCACTTTCTTGATTGATATAGAATGCTTCACCAACTCTGAAGTCACCTTTATGGTCAATACTTACATAAGATACTTCACCATTATTCAGTTCTGTGACTTCATTTGCCTGAATAACTGTAGTTGGGTCATTAGAAAAATCTTTACCAGATCCAACGTGGTTAAAGTTTAGAGCGAATAGACGTAGATTTACACCTAAACCATCAGCAACAACACCCTGATCACCATACTCAACAGCACAACCAACTGAACGCAAGTCTGCGCCAAACATCTTATAGTCTGCAAGACTAATTGCACTGGCAATACCTGTAAAAGTAGTTCCGTCAGATTGGAAGAACTCAACTCGTTGAGTTGTACCAATACCAACGGAGGTAAAAGTGCCATATCCCTTTCCACTAATCTTAGCATAAGGTGAATTGTAATTGGTAATCGTACCAACAGCAACTACAGAACCACCAGAATCAAACAACTTAACAACGTCGTTGACTGCTGGTGTCACTCCAGGAGTTCTAAACTTAAGCCTCGTTTCTGCGGTTCCAGCTATACCTACTGTACCAGATGTACCAACAATCGCTTGAGATGCGAAGTAGTGGAAACAGTTAAGGTACTCGGCACGAGCACCGTTCGTGAGAACAATACCTTTATTATTTGGAGTGAAGAAAGTAACCTCATTGAAAAGCATTCCTGCTTCCAATGAATTTGAAGCAACTTCAGAACCATCAACCAATGCTCCACGTCCAGCAACATAAGTCGTTGGTGGATTGTCAGCAGTATCATAACCATAAGGATCAGTAGCACTAAGTGTAGATCCAGTATTAAGAACCGTTACCCTTTGAATATAAGGGCTTCTGGTCGTGATGGCAATACCAGGAGCATATGCGAAGGCATAACCAGTATCATCGGTAGAATTATAATATGAATTTCTGACAGTAAAATCTTCTAATGTTGATACATCATTCAGTAAGAAGACATTATTTGTTTTTGTAGCATCACTAGGTCTGATTGTAGTTGCTCTTAAACCAGCACCCTTTACAGTAACACCTCTAGGAACTGTCAGTGGAACTGTTTCTTCATAGGTTCCTGCCGAAATATTAATAAGATCCCCATTACCAGCAACACTCAGTGCCTGAGCGATAGTAAGGTATGGTTCGTTTATGTTGTTACCACTGTTCGAATCGCTACCTGTAGTGGCAACATAGTACGTTTGTCCAAGTGCATTGAGATCACCGTCAAATGAGGATGCGGTAAGAATGCCAGATACATTTACATTATCAAACTCGGCATGACCATCTACATCTAGATCAGCATTGAGATCAACGTTTCCTGAGAACGTAGAAACACCAGTTGCCTCTACACCACCAGTAATACTTACACCAGCACCAGTGGTCTCAAATTTCTTGGAGTTGTCGTAGTAGAGTTCTGCCGAACCGTCAACATTAAACTTTGCTAGTGTTTCAGTGTTTACCTGATTGCCAATAACTACTGAAGCATCTCCAAGTAGATTTAGATTTCCAGTTCCAGTATCTTGAATATAACTTTGTCCACCAGAATGATATATTCTTAAATCATTACCATCACCCAAATAGATTGTATCATTATCACCAAGATATACATTTCCTTGGAATGTAGAAACACCAGAAACGTTTAAGTTATCAAGTTCAGTATGCCCATCAACATCTAGATCAGCATTAAGATCAATGTTTCCTGAGAAAGTAGAAACACCAGTAACACTTAAATTCCTAGTTGAAATATCATCTCCAATTGATGATCCACCTTCAACATTAAGAGCTGGTGCATATAAAGTACCACCAACATAAACATCACTTTCAAACGTACTAACACCAACGACAGTAGAAACACCAACTACATATAAAGTTCCACCCTCAATATTTCCAGCAACGTCTAAACTCTTATCAACAATAACATCTTCATAAAAAGTAGAAAATCCAGTAATGCTTAACTGGTTTGCAAAACTAGATCCAAAGACAGTAACACCAGCACCAGTGGTTTCAAACTTCTTAGAGTTATCATAGTATAGTTCTACTGAATCATTGGGTTTGAAAACTGCTATTGGTTCATCACTAGTATCCTTTCGGATAGTCATGTTTGAATCACTTTCTACAAATAATTCACCAGTATTATTTTTGATGTAACTATTAGTTCCATCATGATGTATTTCTAGATCATTACCAGCACCAATTCCCAGTGTAACATTATCATCAAGATTTACATTATCGTTAAAAGTAGAGACTCCTACTACATCTAGTCCACCACCAGTAACTCTCAGTCCAGCTCTTGCTGTTGCAATTCCTACAGAGTCAACATTGACTACATCTTCATACTTAAGAACACCACCAACGGTTACATCACCACTGAAGTTAGCGGATGTTCCATTTATTGAACCGATAAATGTTGAAATACCATTTGCAGTTAAGTTTCTAGTTATAATATCATCGCCAATCGAAGCACCACCACCAGAACCCGAAGTTAAAGCGCCAGCAATATATACATCGCTCTGAAACGTACTTATTCCAGAAACAGCAAAAGCACCACCAACAAAAGCGTCTGTTGAAGTGATAGTTGATGCTGTACCTATCTCTAGACCGTTCTTTACCCTAAAATTTTGTGTTCCCACAGGTTCACTTTCCCCCGATGGTTTTTTAGGTATTTATCAAACCTTTACTGCATCGAAGATTATATTATAAGTTGTGATACCAGAACTTGCTGGTGTGGCAAGAAGTCTTAAGTTTCCACCAGATACATCCACATCATATGTAGCAACTACGGATGTATTGTAAATTGCACCATACTCATTATAGTATGCTGTAGATCCATCATGAAGTGCAGTAATCTTAGTCGTGTGATAATTTCCACCCTCGGTCGCTTGGATTGTATAGTCTATAGAACGATAGGATGCTACTGGAACTGCAGAGTGAATTCCAATCTGTGAAGTTGTTGTTGTCTCTGCTGTTGTTGTACCATAAGAAACCCTATCATCAATAGAAATATATCCATGAACATCAAGAGATTCATTTGGAATAGTTGTTCCAATTCCAACATTATAATTGGTATGAATACCAACATATGGTGGATCTGAAGAAACCCAATAGTTACTAATTCCAGCATTGCTTGTATCAACCCACTGCTGACTATTACCATCATCATAGTAAATCTTGAGTTGACCATATACGCTATCCCACCACAGGTCTCCTGCAAGTGGTGATACTGGTGGGAACTCACCAATAACTGCTAGATTCTCACCACCATTTGTATCAACCCACTGAGTACTATCACCATCAGCATAATAAACTTTCAGGTCTCCAGTGTCACTTTCCCACCAGAGGTCGCCTGCCCTTGCACCACCTGGTGGTTCGGTTGAAACAGAAACTCTTGCACCACCAACACTATCAAGGTCAATAACAACAGTGCTTCCATATCCAGTGATACTGAGACCAGTACCAACAAAGTTAATATCAGTAAATCCAGTACCAACTCTTGCCTCTGGGGTTATAACTCCAGAAGTTGGATTTACTTCGGTAGATCCAATACCAACACCAGCAACGAATAAGATGCCATCCTTATAGAGATCACCGTTGAAGTTAATATCACCATTAACGTCCAGGTCATAATTTGGATCGGTAGAAGCAACACCAACAGGACCAGCAAAGTATGCTCCACTATCAACTTGGAATGCTTGTGCGCTAGTTCCTGTAGAAGTTCCCGTTCCTACCAGTACTGGACCAGTTGTAAATGTTGTTAATCCAGAAATGATGAGAGTATCACCATTTATATTACCTGTAAGGGTGGCATTACGTGCCGTGAATTCATCAAATACCAGATCATCAGCAACGTAAAGATCACCACCAACATAGAGATCACTTTGGAATGTACCAATACCAGTGAAAGTAGAAACACCACCAACATTAATTGGTCCAGTGATATCTACGAAAGAATTGATATCAAGGTAAGAACCAAATGTTGTTACTCCAGATATATTAACATCATCAAGTTCAGTAAGTCCATTTACATCTAGATTTCCTTCTAAGTCTAGATCAGCATTAGCATCTATGTTACTGGTGAATGTGGAAACACCATTAACATTTAATTGTGTGGAAGTGAGATCACCAATATCATAAATCTCTGTTCCTGTACCAACAACTCCTGTAATTTCCTTATTGACTATCTCAAACCAGGCACCACTATGTGCAAAGAAAGCTTTACCATAACTATGAACATGAGCAAATGCACCATGATATGTTCCAGCATCAGGAAGATCTGAATAGTTAGAATATAGGAAAGGTATTACGTTACTTGTGCCAGCACCAACAATTCTTCCACCAAAAGTAGAAGCGCCAGATACATTTACAGTGTTTAATTCAGTATGTTGCTCTACATCTAGATTACCGTTGGCATCAATATCACCAGTAAATGTAGAAGCGCCAGATACATTTACAGTGTTTAATTCAGTATGACCATTTACATCTAAGTCAAATGCGGTTACAATCCCACTAATATTAATCTGTGGGACTTCTAAAGTATTGTATATTGTTACTCCGTAACCAGTAGTCTCAAACTTTCTAGAATTGTCATAATAAAGTTCTACTGCACCATCAACATTAAAGTTTGCATAACTTTCACTACCATCAGCATTTGCAAAATAAATTGCTGCAGTTCCTCTGATATTAAGATTACCAATACCATCATCTACGATGTAAGAATTTGATCCATCATTATAGATCTGTAAATCATTGCTTCCACCAAGATTAATTCTGTCGTCATTACCAAGATAAATGTCATCTTGGAAAGTAGCAATTCCAGTGAATAGTGAAGTATGAGTAACTTTTAAATGGCGAGTGGTTGTAAGACCAGTAACATCAAGAGTTGAAGATCTTACATGATCAATGGAAGAGATTCCAATATAATCCAGAGTTGTACCCTGGAGATGAGTAGCAAATCCTACATCAATATATGATGTTTTTGCATCAAGAACTTCAAAGTTTCCTCTTGTGATTGTTGCGGCAGTACCTGTAATATTTCTCGCGCTGATGCTAAAATCGCCAACCTTAACATCACCAACAGCAAGTCTAATCTCGTTAGGAACAAGAGTAGATCCAATACCAACTGCCTGATTAGTCAACCATGCATCAGTGGTTCCAACACCCATTGTGTTGTGCTTATACCACAACCACTGCTTATAAGTATTTGGTAAGCTATTAATTCCAGTAACTTGAAGAGGAACTAAGTAATGTCCTTCAGTACTAGCAACAGCAATACCAGAAGAATTTGCAGTATTATCTGTTGGAGTTGTTGTAGTAGTAAATCCAAGAATTAATTCTTTGTCTTCAATTCTTACTGTTTCAGCATCAAGAAGAATTGAAGTTCCACCAATACTTACGTCACCTTGAATGGTGAGGTTTCCATAGAATACTGAATCTGGAGCATGAATATCAAAGTCATTAGTGACTTCTAAGTTATATGCTGTAAGAGTTCCAGATACATTTACATTATCAAGTTCAGAATGTCCATTTACATCAATATTTCCTTCTAGATCTAAATCACCATTAGCATCTAGATTACCACCAATTGTAGTAACGCCAGAAATATTAACATTGTCAAGTTCTGTATGCCCTTGAACATCTAAATCACCACCAACTGATACATCACCACCAAGAGTCAAATCACCACTAAGTGTGGAGATACCAGCAACATAAAGATTGCCCTGTATATCAGTTTGCTTACCAATTGAAGTAAATCCGGTGATTACACTATCACCAATTACTTCTAATTGATATAGTGGATCAGAATTACCTACTCCAAGTTTTCCAGAAACGTAAGCACCACCAGTAACTTGCAGTTTTTGATTACTTATTCCTGTTGAGTAATCATTGTTAATGAGTACCTCACCAACAGTATTAATCCGCATTCTATTCGAACCGGATTCAGATGGTCTAACTTGATAGTTTGCTGTTCCAGTTTGGAAGATAATGTGCCCAGCAGTACCACTTCCAGACTCTGATCTAATATACAGATCGCCAGCATTGTCCTCAAAAGCAGAACTAGATTGACCAGGATCTACAAGAGCAATCCAAGGTCCACTTTGATCAAATACTGTTAGATTAGCAAATGGATTCGTATATCCGATACTAACATAGGTTGAAATATAAGCACCACCATCAACCTGCAACGTTTGGTTGAAAGTTCCTGTTGATGTGGCACCACCAACTAAAAGAGTACTCTCTACTGTAGTAACACCAGCAACATATACAGTGTCATCTACACGAAGATTCCCACTTACTCTTTCATTACCTATAACATATAAAGAGTTTTCTTCAGCGGTACTGGTTCCAATACCAACCTTACCGATAGTTTGTAAAACGGTACTACTCTCGGTAAATGATGATATACCAAGATTTAAATTAGATTTTCTGCCGCTGAGAAACTTGCCCATTTCTTATATTATTAGTTAAGTGTTTCCAGAATGCTGACGGTTAATTTCAAATTACTATCGTTGCTACCAGATAGTTGCAACGAATCACCAGACTCAAGAATCAATCTGCCATTTATAAGACTAAGAGTGTCTTTCCCCTCAATAGGGAAGTCTTTAACAATTTCAGTAGTAGTTACCGTTCTCTGATGAGAAAGAGAAACAGAATGTGATACAGAATCAATGTTAGCGACTTGTGCTAACAGAACAACACCACTGTACCCAACGGGAGCAGTGTAGATACCAACAGGACTTGTTGGTGCAACATATGTAACTGTTTTAAATACGTTTAATGGTAAAGCCATTTTATTAATTTCCTCCTAGTGCTAGAATTAATGGCGTCACGTTTGCAAACAAACTCTTCGAATAGAAATTACCAGAAATAGTTCCAGTCAATTGATTGATAATAACACCTTCACCAATTCTAAAGTTTCCAGCCTGATCGGTACTGGTATAAACGACCAATCCACCATTAGTCATATCAACTTCATTATCTTGAATTACAATACCACCATTCTTAGGAAGAGCAGCGGCAATAGTTGTACCAGATCCAACATACTCAAAAGAATGACCAGATGCTAGCAAACGACTTTGCTTAAAGAATGGAACTGTAGTTCCTACTCCAACAGAGAATGGAATATTTTCATTAACAGTTATAGTACATATTCCAGATGAAGTAATTTCTGTCGAACTTTCAATAGCAAAGTATGAAGGAAGAGTTTTAACATATCCCGTTGCCGTATTAAAACCAACGTCTGGAGCAGAAAAAGTTACACTAGGTGTAGTAGTATAACCTCTTCCACTTGAAATCAATAAAACGTCACTAACAGACCCATCTAGAGTTTCTGCAGCTGCAGTGGCAGTAATTCCCCATTCAGTGGATGGGTCATCAATAGTTACTGTTGGTGGAGAAGTATATCCAGTTCCACCAGAACTAACAACAACTTTAGAAACTGTGTTGTAGAGATGGTCAAAATAAACAACTTGACCATCAAAAGGTCTAGTAACATTTACAGAAACACTTCCAGGACTATAAAAAGTGTGGCGAATCGTTGAAACAGATCCAACATTTACTTCAAAAGTTGTAGTTGATGGAGTTGCTTTAACCTCAAAAACGTATCCATTATTTCCTGATGGATAATATAGTGGTGTTACTCCACCATCATAATCACAAGTAAATCCAACACCGTTAAGTGTAACACCCATTCCAACGTTAAACCCATGAGCAGATGCTGTGGTTGCCGTTAAAACGCCAGTAATATGATCATAATCAGCACCAGTGACTTGTAAGGTGCTCACACCAACATTAACTGTAAATACTGATGAATTAACTGGTGCTGATTCAAGAAGAGTTCCAGAGAACTTTAACGGACTCACACCATCAGAAACTAATCCGTAGTTACCAAATGATGAGTTTGAGTTGGTTAGGTCGCAAGCACCACCAGAACCAGTAAATACAGCAGTTTCATCACAGATAGTAAAGAGAGAAACTAACTGAGCATATCCCTCGTTCGTAATAGATGCTCCAATTCCTGCTTCATTATACTGAGTATAAGAGTCAAGAACCATTGACTTCAATGGTCCAAGAGCATGATTTCCATCGACTCTCAGACCAATACTTCTTGGGATAAAGTTTGTGCAGTTTTGAATATAAGGAGATTGTGCAAAATATTTGATATCATTTGGATTGAAAGCAAAGATTGCTCCAGTATTGGCCGAACCAACAAATGACATCTCGGTAATATAATTACCAGGACTTACATAAAAGAGATCACCTTGATTTTGTGGAGTAACCGATACCTCTCTCAGATTATCTCCAACAATACTTATTTGAGATGGAAGTGCAATAGGATTATCTTCTAGATAAGTCCCAGCACTAACTTTAATAACAGTTCCTGCTGTTGCGATTCCAACTGCTGCTTTGATTGTTCGTTTGGCGTCTCCGAGTTTGACTCCTGTGTTGTCGTCGTCTCCGTCTGTTGTGACATATAAAACATTAGTGACTTCTGTACCGGCGGTAAGATTAACAACCTCCGTAGCGATACCAGTAGCTGCAAACCTATCTCTTATCGTAAATAGGTTCGCATCATAAGTGTTAAGAGCTAATTCTCCCGTCTGTAAATCGGAAACCTGGGGAATTTTTCCAGGCACCGCAGATCGTTTGATTCTATACGGTGTTGCCATTTATCGCATTCGGTATGTACCAAAAGAAGCAGTATATACTGCCTTTGATTTATTTATTCAAGTTGCGTTATTCCTTCTTGGGCGATACGCAAACAAGTTAGTCGGTGGATCTGGTTTCATCCAGTCCTTAATTTTTTCATATCTCTGAATACTAAAAAACTCCTGAGAAAGATACCAATCTTCCCAAGGAGTATGACCTTTATCTTGATTGCAATCATGGCAGGCACACACAACATTCTTTGTGTAGTCTGCTCCACCCTTTGAACGGGGAACAATGTGATCTAATGTGAGTCCTTCTTCAGACCCACAATAGGCACATTTATTACCCCATTCTTCCTTTATCTTCCTCCTCCACATTCTTTTCGCTTCTGCCGAACTTGTTGTCTGGAGATTGAAGACATAGGCTTGCGGGGAGTTGTATAGGGGCATAAAAGAATTTTGCCGTTTTAGTTATTTATTTGTTTTGAAATCAACATGTTTCTTTTTACATGCTCCACGTGCCCATGCTCTTGCCATGCTGTCTACATGAGAACAAGGTTTTCCTTTCTCACCACAGTAGGGACACTTAGCATCATTTGGATCATTAGGGTATGAAAACTTCGGCATTGTCTTCCTCTAAGATAGGTTGAACTTCCCATGATCCACCAACACCACCATCCATATTCACAACAATATCCCGAGTAGGAAGTTGCTTACCGAAAGATACATCAACAATATCACCAGGATAAGGTGTAAATTGATAGTAGTGTCCATCACCTTTCATGGCAACAAGAGTGGTTGCATCTTGAAGAGATCCACAATCAGCAATCTTTTTACCACCTGGTTGAAATACAGAATAAAAACCGTTCATTTCTTTTCGTATGGGTGTGCCTGTTTCAAATCAGGATTTGGTTGGGAAGGAACTACTGGGTTCCTAGTTACATTTTCAATTACAATAAAGGCATCACTTTGATAACTTACTGTACCATAAGGTTTTGCCCACTTGGGGTTAGCACCTTCAGTCTGGTGAATGCCGCTGTTGGCAACTCCACCAATCTTGACACGAAGTTCATCATTTGGATCCCAATCCATCTTACCAAGAGCAATTGCTAGTTGCCCTAGCATATCAGCACTTGGGAATTTCTCTTTCATCACATTTTCCTCTGGTTCCAGGTTTCCGATCATCTCTTTTCAAGTAGTAAAGATTTGGCCAAGTATCCATTATTATAGCACGAAGTTTGTCTGGTGTCTCAGAACTAATCATTCCCCTGAACAGAGTCCCAATCTTTTTGGAATTGCTCAAGACCCTTGTCGGTCAGAACGTTTTTGTACATTCCCCAAAAAACTTTAGGAGGAATAGTAACTACATCAGTTCCAGCAAGAGCACATTGTTCTACTTGACGTACATCACGAACTGATGCACTCAAAATTTGAGTCGTTGTAAATTGACCGTTGCCAGTATATGCCTGACGAATATCCTTAATAAGTCCAATACCATCAATAGAATTGTCCATCCAACGACCGACAAATGGTGAGACATATGCTGCACCTGCTTTCTCTGCAAGGATTGCCTGAGCAACAGAAAAAATTAGAGTTACATTAACCTTATACTGATTCATTGCAAGTGCCGTACAAGCTTTGAGACCCTCAACTGTACATGGAACTTTAATAGTTACGTTCCACAAACCATTGAATGCTTGTGCTTGATCTATCATCTCTTCGGCAGTATCAGCAACGACTTCTGCAGAAACGGATTGCAAACTAGAGAAAGAAGTAGAGATCTCTTTAATAACTTCTACCGGATCTCTTCCACTTTTTTTGATAAGAGTTGGATTAGTCGTTACCCCATTTACTAATCCAGTTTCATGTGCCTTTGCAATTTCGGTAACGTCGGCGGTATCTAGAAAAATTTTCATGGATTGTGATTCTTGTTTTCCTTAATTTTTTGATATCCCCAAACAGCGAGGGTGCCGATACCTAGACCAGCAATACAACAGAGTAACATATGAATAATGTGTTCGAAGGTTGTGTGATCAGCGTGGTTCATCATTTAGGTTTTTTAACGGGAAAGGTTGATTCCATTGCCGTAGTCAACAGCAATGCAAATCCAAAAACAAATAAGTGTTCCATGTCATCCAAAGTACATTACACTAAGAGTAAATACAACAAAGATGATGACCGTGAAGATCATCAATCCTACACCTGCCCAGGGAACCCAGGCAGGCATAGGTTCATAGTTGTGGTTATGAGACATGTAGTGTTCCAATCATACCAGCACCCTTGTGAGGATCACACCAGAAGGTATAGTCTCCTGCTTCGGGGAAGGTGATATCAAAACTCTCACCAGGAGCAAAAGCAAGGTCTCCGTGTGAGAGTTCGGGGTGATCTTCAACGATCACATTATGGGGTGGGAGCATACCATTCACAAAATGAACGGTGTCTCCTGCGGATATTGTAACATCTGCTGGGTCAAAAATCAAGTTACCATTTGATCCCATTGTAATATCTACTGCCCAGGCGGGAGCAGCAAAAAGAATTGTAGCAAACAGTGCAAGAAGAAACTTCATTAGGTATTTGTAACTATCACTATCTAGGAGGTTTTCTTTTCCCAGGAAACAATTCTATGTCTTTATACCGTGGGTTTGTTAGGAATTCCTGATGAATCATTTCACCAAGTTCATCAGCACACTTACACCACTCTTTTCTCAGTTCTTTTGCCTTTGGGTCTTTATTACAATACAACTCAAACCATTCACGCCATAGGACAGCACATTCATCAGACTTCTTTTGAAGATGTGGTTCCCTATACACGGGAGGAACCCTCTGTTTGGGTTGTGTGCCCTAGACTACATTACTATTTAACGAAGTACATGCGGCGACGATACTGCTCACCAGGACAATTTTCAAGGTGGTCAATCTCTTCTTCTGGGAGGAAGTTGATACCTCCAAGCAGTTTGGCACCAATGAAAATATCAGCAGACTTCTCACACATTAAAGTGGCAGCAGCACAATCCTTTTGGTAGGGGGATGCTGTAATGATACCATGATTTTCCAAAAGAACTAACTTAGGAAAGTATCCATGCTCATCAACGAAAGCACCAACATACTTCTCTACATTTTTGAGTAGGCGAGCACCAGGAGGAGCATAAGGAACAAGGCAGGATACGACACCGTTTCTTACGATCTGATCTGGGAACCAACGTTGATAAGCAAAATCTTCTATCGCAGGAGAACAAAGAATCTGTGTGGTCTTTGGTGGATGTGTATGAGCAATATAATTGATTTCTGGAAAGTGCTTCATAATCCATGCATGGAATAGCACTTCAATACTTGGTTTCTTTTGATTTGGATTAATCTGTTTAGCGTCGGTATTTACTAATACTAAGTCTTCGTCTGTTAATGTATGAAGACTTGTGCCACTTGCTTTAATCAAAAATACATCTTCTTTCCATCTTTCTGATACATTTCCTTCACCACAGATAGTATAGTCAGCAATGGTATGTGCGAGGTCTAGTAGCATTTACCTATTGTAAAATTTTATTTAGAGTTTGCACAAGATGTTAATTGTGGTTTTGTTTGGTAATCAACATCATCCCAATGCCTCACTGCGTTAGCCACGATAGCGATATTAGTAACCATGTAACAAATAAGAATAATGGTGCGTATGCCAGCAATAGTATCTGCTTCTCGATCATCTCTTCCTTCCTTTGCTCCTAATGCCTTTGCCCAAATTCTCCAAATCTTATTCATCCAACTTAATCTCTCTCATTCCTTTAACTTCAACACCACGTTTAATCATTGACATCATTGCTTGTTGTGCCGAAACCATATCAAAGTGAACGGCAACTCTATTTTTACCCCAAAGCATATAATCAACTCCATAGAATCCATACTTTAAAGGGTCTCTAAATCTTGCCATAAAAAAGGAGGGTTCGAACCCTCCAATTTTATCAAAATTTTATTCGTCAGTCAAATGGTCGGCACAAGCTAGTGTGTCACAAGGAGGACATTCTTTGTTAATGTGATAAGCACTAATGGCAGCTTCGAGTGCTTCAGTCACATTCTCTTTGAAAGAACGATAAGGAATGAAGAGTTCATCATCTTCAGTCTTATAGTCCTGGTGTGTCTCTTTGAACTTACGATCTACATCATACAGGAGATTTGTTACGATGTCATTGATGACTTCCATGTGTCCAGATGTGAGTCCATTCCAGGATGTATTGGGGAAAAGATCATCCTTGACACGATCTAGCAGTGCTCTTTTACAATGCCACTGACTATCAAAGATCTGGGTAAATGCTTCCCAGTCGTGGTTAGATTTGAAATGTGGGATACTCATTTGTTTTTAATACTCCATTCTGGTCTAATGTACGAATAATTTAGATAGTCCCAAAAAATATTTTCATAATCCTCAAGGTCGAATTCAGGATCTGTCCCATCATATGACATTAGTTCTCTCCAATGCATAAAACATCTTTTAAAGAGTTTCATTTGTTATTCTCACAATAAAGGAAATACTTGTACTCGGCAACTTGATGTGGTGCGTATCTTACTATATCACATCCTTTGTAGGTGTCAACCACCTCAAATGATGCTTCGTTGATTGGTTTATCACCAGCGGTAAAGTATGCTAGTACAATCAGAATAGTAATGAGGATAACAGCACAAGCAGCAAATACACCAGCACCACGCATAAACTCTTTGAGAGCATACTTATCTTCTTCAGTCATTAACACTCATCCATTCCAAGATAATCAATCTGTTTTTCATCTATTACACCCCAATCCCATGTACGCTCAAGAATACCAATATCAAAACCAAACCTATACGCCCAGAATATAATACTCAGTACACTACCAGTTCCAGATTTGACTTGAATATATGGCCAACTGGGATAATCATTCCAACTGACTGATGCTTGAAACAGTGCCAAACGCTTTGTGAATAATACCTGAACATGCCAATCATGTCCAAAGTCTTCACGATGAGAAAGTTTGATAATGTTCATTGTTCCATCCCTATCAGATCTTTTTGTTGTTGCATCTTCAGATAAGCGACCTCTTTATCACGCTCTTTCCACTCTTCAAACTTTTTGTCCAGGTCTTCATCCATGGTGAGTTCATACTCAGCACATACCTTACGCTGTTCTTCCTCACGCACACAGTCATTGAATACCAATGACATAGCAGCAGAGCGAATAGATTGGGGATCCATGCCTACACAGAGCATGAACTTCTCAAACAGTTTGAAATACTGTTTGCAGTTGAGATCTGCTGCTGGTGCTGTGATCTTGTAATGCTCTTCAGGAATGTAATCATCACTAGTCCAGGATGATGTACCATATGTGGGAGTGAACGTAGCATCAAATTTGAATTGAACTTCTGCTTCGTAGGTCATGGTGCCTGATTGACTATGAGAGTATTATACAATAAAAAAGCACCCCCGTAAAGGAGTGCTGTGACGGTTGTGGAAGTGGTTTATTTGTTGTATAAATCTTCCAGTTTATCTCTGGATAGATCCACATACATTACTTCATCACCTGGTGCAGGTGCCTCTGGGTGACGTGGTTTAGATGGTTTATTCATCTCCCGATTAATGGATTGAATATTACTCCACATCATCGCAAAGGCAGCGCCCGCGATAAGAGCAAAGAAAATAAAATATATGAGAACAAACCAGATGTTCACAGTGCGTTACCCCTAGGCAATACTTCCTCTGGGAATACAAAGTTCTCGTGTGGTTGGTCGGCAGGTGCCATCCAAGCACGAAGTCCTTCATTCAAGAGGATGTTTTTGGTATAGAAAGTTTCGAACTCAGGGTCTTCAGCAGCACGGATTTCTTGGGACACGAAATCATAAGCGCGAAGATTAAGTGCAAGACCAATGATACCGATGCTGGAAGTCCACAGACCCATAACAGGTACGAACAACATAAAGAAATGAAGCCAACGCTTATTTGAAAAAGCAATACCAAAAATTTGAGACCAGAATCTGTTAGCAGTGACCATTGAGTAGGTCTCTTCTTCTTGCGTTGGTTCGAATGCTTTGAAAGTGTTTGCTTGTTCACCGTCTTCAAACAGAGTGTTTTCAACTGTTGCACCATGAATAGCACAGAGCAGTGCTCCACCAAGGATACCAGCAACTCCCATCATATGGAAGGGGTTGAGCGTCCAGTTGTGGAAACCCTGAAGGAAGAGTAGGAAGCGGAAGATAGCAGCAACTCCAAAAGAAGGAGCAAAGAACCAACTGGACTGTCCCAGTGGATACATCAAGAATACTGAAACAAATACTGCGATAGGACCTGAGAACGCAATGGCATTATAAGGTCTGATACCTACTAAACGTGCGATCTCAAACTGCCGAAGCATGAATCCTATAAGGCTAAAGGCTCCGTGGAGCGCCACAAAAGTCCAGAGTCCCCCAAGTTGGACCCAGCGGACGAAATCTCCCTGAGCTTCAGGACCCCAAAGGAGTAGTAGGCTATGTCCGAGAGCGTCAGCAGGAGTAGAAACAGCAGCAGTAAGAAAGTTACAGCCCTCCAGATATGAACTCGCAATTCCATGGGTGTACCACGAAGTTGCGAAGGTGGTCCCTGTAAGCCACCCGCCAAGAGCGAGATAAGCAGTCGGGAATAGAAGAAGACCAGACCAACCGACAAAAACAAACCTATCTCGTTTAAGCCAATCATCCAAGACATCGAACCATCCCCTCTGTGAAATCGGTGGTGAAAGAGTTGAAGCAGTCATTAATCTCCAAATTTACTTCTCTTATTTATTTTACATAACTTTACAATTATTGTCAAGCATAAAAAAGGGAGGTCCCGCAACCTCCCTGTCTTATTAATCGTTTAGCATATTTCTACATATCCGCTTACAAGTTTGTTGATCCTCGTCGCATTCGATTAAACAATTGAAATAATCATTGATTAAATCTAATTCATCATTACATCGGTCAACGTTTTCCTCAAAGTGTTTCCATTCAGCAAGTTGATTGTAATGTACAAGGTTGTGCATAATAACCTCCACGCACAAGGTTAATCATAATGTAGTTGGAGTTTTCATTCATTTTTCTCACCTCATTATTCTACCACTATCTATACAATAATGTTCTCGTTTATACATTTTCGCAATAAAAATTTATGCCTACGAGTTTATACCTAGACACAAAAAAAGGAACCCGAAGGTTCCTTTTGAAGAATATTCAGTTTTTAGATATATCAACCGATGGTTGGAGCAGTGAGAGCAACAGGAGTGCTTTCAGCAGCAGCCAGGTCCAGTGGGAAGTTATGTGCGTTACGCTCGTGCATTACCTCCATCCCGAGGTTGGCACGGTTAAGAACATCAGCCCAGGTGTTGAGCACACGACCCTGAGAGTCGATGATCGACTGGTTGAAGTTGAAACCGTTGAGGTTGAATGCCATGGTGCTAACACCAAGAGCGGTGAACCAGATGCCAACAACAGGCCATGCTGCGAGGAAGAAGTGCAGCGAACGGGAGTTGTTGAAGGAAGCGTATTGGAAGATCAGGCGACCGAAGTAACCATGAGCAGCCACGATGTTGTAGGTCTCTTCTTCTTGACCGAACTTGTAACCATAGTTCTGGGACTCGGACTCGGTGGTTTCACGAACCAGTGAGGAAGTAACCAGAGAACCGTGCATTGCACTGAACAGAGAACCGCCGAACACGCCAGCAACGCCGAGCATGTGGAAGGGGTGCATCAGAATGTTGTGCTCTGCTTGGAAAACAAGCATGTAGTTGAAAGTACCACTGATACCCAGGGGCATCGCATCAGAGAAAGAACCTTGACCGAAAGGATAAACCAGGAATACAGCAGAAGCAGCAGCGACAGGTGCGCTATAAGCAACACAGATCCAAGGACGCATACCCAGGCGGTAGGAAAGTTCCCACTCACGTCCCATGTAGGCATAGATGCCGATCAGGAAGTGGAAGACAACCAGTTGGAAAGGACCACCGTTGTAGAGCCACTCATCTAGGGAAGCAGCTTCCCAGATGGGGTAGAAGTGAAGTCCAATAGCATTGGACGAAGGAATAACAGCACCAGAGATGATGTTGTTTCCGTACATGAGTGAACCAGCAACGGGTTCACGGATACCGTCGATGTCCACTGGGGGAGCACCAACGAAGGCGATGATGAAACAAGTAGTTGCTGCCAGCAGGCAGGGGATCATCAGGACGCCAAACCAACCAACATAGAGGCGGTTATCAGTAGAAGTTACCCAGTTACAGAATTGTTCCCAGGTGTTTGTGCCTTGACGGCGTGAAAGAGTTGCAGACATTGTTTTAAGTAAAAGTAAGTAGATCCATCAGGGAAATGGTGGAGGTACTTATTTCCTTACCACCCTCAGGTAAGGATATGAGAGGCGTATTTTACTTGCTTAGCCTCGGTGAGGTGGTTAGACCCTTTTCAGCAAGTGTTACAACCCGTTTAAGAAACGTTACATTCCTTAACGTGTTGATGTATTTATAATACTACGGTTTTCCGTCCCTGTCAAGCCCCCTAAACAGGATCAGTTGATAAAGTGCCTGCATTATCAACCAAAAGCCTGTAGGCAGTTCCATTTGGTGATGTGAGAACCAATCCAACTGAGGTATCAACACCAACCTTAATATCACTTTGGAATGTAGAAACTCCAGATACTCTTACAGCATCGAGTTCAGTATGACCATCTACATCCAAATGCCTGGAAACCGTTGCATCCGTACTAATAGCAACATTTACAGCATTTAAATTCAGGTTATTAGGACTGGTGATCGTGGGAGTACCAGAAGCACCAATCAAATTTAATTCCTTTATACCAAAACTTTTATCTGCCATCGAAGACTTTTTAGTTATTTATGATTGAGTAAATGAAATGCCAGAAATACTAACACCACTCATAGTTGGTTTAGAGTCACTAGCACTATTATCATAGATTATTCTCTTTTCTGCATCTCTCATATTGTAAAGACCAGTCCAATATGCAGTAGTTGTATCATCTGGACTTGGATCAAGATAAAATTCACCAGCAAGTCTAGATCCATCAGTAAATAACCAATCTTTTACTTGCCTAGATGTTGCGGTTGGATTTGCTTGCATATACAAAGCAATAACACCTGCGGCTACTGGAGAAGCAGCAGAAGTTCCATTGAAGAGGCAATCATAAAAACGAGTATCATCATATCTTTGATAGTCAGTATATCCAGAAACACCATTTGTTCCTGGTGCCAGTGTTTCATCGGCAGGGGCCCAGACATCAATTCCAGGTCCGTTGTTCGAATATGTTGCTTTTCTCTCAGCATAATTTTGAATATATTCATCCATGGCACCAACACAGATTGATGGATGAAAATCAGTGGCACTATCAAAACCAATACCTTGAGGATTCATCCAATCTCTATGATTGCATGGACATGTTCCTGTAGGGAACTCTGCCCTAGGATCTGTTGTCCCAAACCATTCATCATCCATATAATTTAATCGATCAGGATCATTAGCACCAATACCCAATCTTTGATTATTGTTTCCAGCAGCAGCAACGTAAATAACACCCTCTGCCATCATCTCATCAGCAGCAGTATTAGTGGATGATGAACGTGATGAAGATGACCAAGATCTATAGGCACCCGATATTTGATTATTCAATCCGTTTTTCATTGCCGTCACTTGATCTGTTGTAGAAGCAGTAGCACTAAATGATCCTGTAGATCCTCTAAACTTATAATCTACCGTAGCACTAGATGAAAATGCTGCCTGATATCCCCAACTACCATTAACAACAGTAGGGTTTGCTCTGCCCGTTGCTGGATTAATTGGTTTGTTTCTGTGCCATATCTTCATCAAATCATAATTTGCTTCAATACTCATACTAACATTATCACTGATACCGGGCATGTTCCAAATGTTTGCTTCAAAAGCCATTCCCATATATCTACCCGCTGCTAGTCCAGCACAAGCAGTCCCATGCCCACTAATTAAACTATTGGTCCCATCAAGGTTATCGCCCATTGCTGCTGCAGCAGTATAAGCAGCAGGAATTGATACCGTGCCTTCTGACTGAAATGCTACAGAACGATTAGCAGTATTTTCCCACCATCCTTCTGCAGATGCTGTAGTAATACCAGTTCTACCATCAGTTTTGGTATAAGTATAGTTATTAGTTATGAAGTAATCAGGATCAATATAATAAGGTCCATCAAGTACAATATCTCTTACTCGTGATTGACCATTATCATCTAAAAACTCTGGATGATACTGAAGAACTCCAGAGTCGTGAATGACAACATCAACGTTTTTACCAGTCAAACTATAAACAACATCACCATTAATTGGTGGTGGGTTTCCCGTTACAACTCCAGACCCATAATCACCACCAGTTTGTACTCCGACTCTTTTAACTTGCCATCCAGTTCTACGATATTCAGCACTGGTTGGACTAGTTGCTGGTGGAGCATTAACACCAAGATCCCGATATATCTTTACATCACCCTTAAATCTTTTTGTTGCTGGTTGGGGTTTGGGAAACGAGTCTGGATTATCTGTTGGAGATAGTTCAACCCATTCAATGTGCTCATGGTTTTTTAATTGCTCTGCTTCTTCATCCTCAAGTTCAAAAGTTCCTCTTGTTGGACTGTGTAGTTTTTCATCCCAACAGGAAACTTGTCTATCTGGAATATGATCGCACGTAGTTTCTTCACACAGAAGATCATGGATTTCCTGCCAATATTCTGGGGATGTTACTTTAACAGTATATTTTTTCATATTAGAGTAGAGATCCTCTTACAAATCGATAGGTGGTTAAACCAACAACTCCAGTCTCTGGTGTTGCCTGAAGTGTAACTGTCGATCCAGTCATCGTTGCACCAAAGGAAACAATAATATCTGGTTGATACATGACACCATATTCTTGAGAATATGAATACTCACCATTCTGCATCACAAGAACTTTCTGAGATTGAATGTAAGTTCCAAATCCAACATGAACTGTATATTCGGCAGTCAGGAAATCATCAGTCGAAGTATCAAAACTATCAATAGCAGAAGCAATACCTGCCTGAGAAGTATGTTCAACAAGTCCAGTTACAACACCATATCTTTGAACTTGCAGAATAGTCTGGGGATTTGTTGTACCTACGCCAACATTTGAAACTGTGTTAATACCAACTCCAGTCTGTTCCCAATATCCTGCGCCGCCACCTCCACCACCAGAGGGTCCTTGGATACCCTGAATACCTTGAGTTCCTGAACCAACAGCACCCTGAGTTCCTTGAGTACCATTAGTACCAGATGTTCCTTGAGTACCATCAGTACCTTGAGCACCTATTGCACCTTGAGTACCAGCACCTGTGGCACCTTGAGTACCATCAGTACCTTGAGTTCCATCAGTACCTTGAGCACCTATTGCACCTTGAGTTCCAGCACCTGTAGCACCTTGAGTTCCGTCAGTGCCTTGAGAACCCGTTGCACCCTGAGTACCAGTCGTTCCCTGAGTTCCTGCACCAGTAACACCCTGAATGCCTTGAACACCCTGAGGACCTACATCACTAACATTAATAGTCCCATTCATGGCAGAATGGAATTGACAAACATAATATAAAGTACTTGGAGCGTTATAAGGAACTTCAAATGTTATTGTTCCAACCTGAGTACCGTTGCCAGTAACTCCAGTACTATAAACATTTCCAGCATTGTATGCACCAGAACTTGTTTGGAAATAGAATGGATGACCAGAAGCATTGATATCAAAGATATAAGTAAATCCACGAAGAAGACTTAGAGTTGGATCATTAGTACTATCAATGACATAATCCGCAGATCCATTATTCGTTACAGTAAATGTTCTAGCACCTACGGTTCCTTCTGTACCCTGAGCACCAGTGGTTCCTTGAGCACCTGTTATACCTTGAGCTGCAACTGCACCATCAGTACCTTGAGTACCAGTAGTTCCTTGAGTACCAAAAGTACCTTGGGCACCGATGTCTCCTTGAACACCAGTAGTACCCTGAGTTCCAGCACCTGTAGCACCTTGAGTTCCGTCAGTACCTTGAGAACCCGTTGCACCTTGAGTGCCAGCACCAGTAGCACCTTGAGTACCGTCAGTACCTTGAGCGCCAGAAGCACCTTGAGTACCATCAGTACCTTGTGCTCCACTCATACCTTGAGCACCTTGAGTACCAGCACCTGTGGCACCTTGAGTACCGTCAGTGCCTTGAGTGCCAGAAGCACCTTGAGCACCTTGAGTACCAGCACCCGTAGCACCCTGAGTACCATCAGTGCCTTGAGTGCCACTTAGACCCTGAGCACCACCAATTCCTTGAGCACCCTGAGTACCAGTTGCTCCCTGAGCACCTTGAGCCCCACCAGTATCACCCTGAACACCCTGAACACCCTGAGATCCTCCAGGTCCAATAGGACCACCTTCACCAGTTATACCTTGAGTTCCTTGAGTACCCGCACCTGTGGCACCTTGAGTACCATCAGTGCCTTGAGCGCCAGAAGCACCTTGAGTTCCGTCAGTGCCCTGAGTTCCGTCAGTACCCTGCGCTCCAGTCGCACCTTGAGTTCCAGCACCTGCTGCACCCTGAGTACCATCAGTACCTTGAGCACCAGTAGTTCCTTGAGTACCAGCACCTGTTGCACCTTGAATACCATCAGTACCTTGTGGTCCAGAAGGTCCTTGCGGTCCCTGAGCACCATCAGCACCATCAGAAGGTCCTTGTGTTCCAGTAGTACCCTGAACACCTATTGCACCCTGAAGACCATCAGCACCTTGAGCACCTTGAGCCCCACCAGTATCACCCTGAACACCTTGAGTACCTATTGCACCAGTAGTTCCCTGAGTTCCAGTGCCAGTTGCACCCTGAAGACCTTGAAGACCACCAGGTCCGCTAACACCCTGAGCTCCTATAAATCCCTGGGCACCTTGAGTGCCATTTTGTCCAGCAAATCCTTGAATACCCTGAGTACCTTGAACACCTTGAAGTCCAGCAATTCCTTGGGCACCAGTGGCACCATCAGATGGTCCCTGAACACCTTGAGGTCCAAAAAATCCTTGAGTACCTTGAGTACCCTGAGATCCATCTGTTCCTTGAAGACCCTGGATACCTCCAATTCCAGCCAAACCTTGAGTACCTATAGGACCATCAGCACCTTGAGCACCTTGAGGACCTGTTATATTTCCTACATCATCCCATGAAGATCCATTCCAAACCCACAGATTTCCAGTGTCTGTAACAATATATCCATCACCAATAGATCCACTATAAGAATTTGGCCATCCAGGTAGATCTGTGTTTAAAGCAACCGATCCTTGAATCTGTACTGAAGTTCCCGAAGTTCCTTGAGTACCTTGAGTACCATCAATACCTAATTGACCTCTTGTACCCTGAACACCTTGAGATCCTGTGGCACCTTGAGCTCCGTCACTACCAGAAAATCCTGCAGTACCTTGAGTTCCTTGAGTTCCTTGAGCACCATCAGCACCATCAGAAGGTCCTTGTGTTCCAGTAGTACCCTGAACACCGATAATACCCTGAATACCTTGAGTTCCTTGAGTCCCAGCACCTGTGGCACCTTGAGTTCCAGTTCCAATTTCTCCCTGGATACCCTGAATACCCTGAATACCCTGAGTGCCCTGAGCTCCTCCACCTTCACCGCCGCCTGTTATTTCTTGTCCATTGACATAGAATCCAGTAGCATGTACTTGACCATTAGATTGATATAAAGTTATTCCAGTTCCAACATTAACATTTGAATTATGATATACCTCACCATTAAAAGTGGAAACGTTACTAGCAATAACACTACTAATAAATGCAGTATTGAGATATGAATTCCCCGTGGTATTAATACCTAGTATTCCATTCTGCAGTTTTTCTCCACCAGAATATACATCTGTTGCACTAACAATACCAGTATTGCCGTAAATAGTAACACCAGATCCAACCAGAATTTCGTTGTCTATTCCATTCAGAGTAATTGATGCTGGTCCTACAGTTAGAATTCCAGTTACTCTTGTATCACCTTCAACATATAACTTATATCCATCCTTAGCAGTTGTACCAATACCAACATTCTTTACAGTATTAATACCGACAGAATCTACAGACCAAGTACCAGCAGAACCAACAACAACTCCACCGCCGCCTCCACCACCAACAGCACCAATCCACTTACCAGTTGATGCTTGATACTGAAGGAAATAACCATCAGTCTTTGCAGTGTTTCTATCAACATCATCAAGGAACTCCAGGCGAACTTCACCACCACCGCCAAGGGTGGCAAGTTGTTCTTGTAGTCTACCAACAAGAAGTTGATAATGATTCTTGAGTTGCTCTAAGGTAACAGGATTTTGAGAAAGAGGATCACTGTTCTTTGAAGGATCATTCAACAATCCTTCTGATAATTTTCTGTACTTAATTGCAAGAAGATCGATTCTCTCTTCAAGAGAACTCAGATCAACTTTTGGTTTCTTACTTAACTCAAGGAATAGATCTTCGCGGAGAGTTACAATATCAGCACTATTAGAAGAGACGTACTTCTCTACTACCTGCTCAACCTGATCCTGATAGAGCTCTCTAAAAATACTCTGTGCTTCTCTAATCTTGAGAGATTCAATAGAATCTTCGACTAGACAAAGTTTGCGATGCTTTTCTCTAATTTCACTAACATATTCTTCAGTAAGATCTTCTTTGACTACCTCACCTTCATATAAATCTTTTCTCCAGTCATATCTTTCATCTTCTGGTTTCTCCTCAGGCAAAGGTAGAGCGTCACCTTCATTGATGGTAACGCCCGTCTTTTTTAGATCCTCATCAAGATTCTTGATTTTGTTATCTAGATCTTTAGAGGATTTAGAGTGCTTTATACTTTTTCTAAAGAGGCCCATTAACTATTATCAATTTTTTCCGTAATAGTATTTATTATACCCCCAATCTGGAAATTAATCCAGTCCTCATTATGCCTGAGATTCAGTCCAGGTGATTCTGGATGAAACTGTTAGTGGCGTGGTTGCATTAATTTCAGAAGTATCTGTTGGTTTGATTGCAATCGTTAGAAGGTCAGGACCATTAGGGAATGTTCCATCTCCACCAAGAATCGCATTACCAAGGTCAGTAATCTGCGAAAGATCAAAGTCAGTTGTTGAAGACAGTCTCTTTCCTGCAGCGTTTTCTGTACCACCAGATGAACGTAGAGAGAAAATAGTTGTTCCACCAATAACTTTATCACCAGCAATATGTTTAACAAGTTCCGAAAGTGATGGTGAAGTAACATTCTCATAAGTCTGATTACTGATAGCACCATTCAGAATAACATCAACCGTACAGTCATGAGAAACTGTAATACCAAGAGATTTCAACTGCAACTGCATTCGATTAATAATTTCTCTCTGTCCAAGTGCTCCTGTCAATCCATTATCAACAGAAGGGGCAAGGCGAATACTAATCAAAGGAACATCACTATTAAGGTCAATACTTCCACCACCAGCTGATGGAGCACCAACACTTATGGATGTTCCAGAATTAATTATTGGATAAACCGCAGGTGGGTTGTATCTTCTACTAGAAGATTGGTAGATATAAACGTTGAAATTACCACCAGAATAATCCGTATAGTCAACAAGATCTCCATTCAAAGCACCATCGGCAGTATATAATGGAGTACCAGCAGAGAATTTAGAAGCATCATTAGTATTAAAAGGTATTCTTACATAGAAATTAAATTCTCTGGCAGAATAGTCATAAAGATAAGTAATACTGGAAGCACCTGTTGTAGTAGCAGTGCTAGAGTCACCGTTTGTAAAGATCAGGTTGTTTGATGCGGCAGTGAATAGATATGCTTTATCATCGTCAAATTTTCCGTCCATAATCACAGAAGTACCCCAGTGGAATAGGGATGGAACATATGATGGACGATCAAAGTTTTCAATTTCGTATCTGGCAGGAATGTTACCAGATCTCATATATGCTTCTTTAAGGATATTATTATGCCTAAATTCGTGCATGTACTTAACATGACCATAAGTATCCTTAAATCCAAATCTGATCTTACCAGCACCATACCAAGAGTAGTCCAGATATACCATTTGAATCTTAGTTATATCTAAATCAAATCCTGATGGACCACTTCCATCTGCCTTATCAATATTCCACTCAGTTTGTGGAACTTTTGTATCTACCGTCTTAGTAATAATTGCATCAGAAGAACTAACACCCTTATATGCAGGTTGTATATTAATTTCAGTTCTAGAAACAACTTTGGTGATTCTGTAACTAGATCCTCTTATAACAACAAATCCACCAACACTCAATTGACCAGTAAAGTTAGTGTCATTGCCAATAATGACATTGCTACCTTTGGTTGCTCTACAAGTACCAGGCAACTGTTGTACTGAAGACCTTCTTACAGCATATAAAGTTTGTCCATCAAACTCATAGAAGAATCCATTTTGATAATCAAATAGACCGCAGCGAACAGCACTATTAGACCAACCATCAATATTATACTCAACAATTCCATCAGGAATACCACTATTAGGAACACTGGGTAGATAATAACTAATTGTGAAATCATCAGATGCTTTAACATCAAAGGTTCCATTATATGCGTTATCGGAAGAACCACTAACTGTTATAGCGTTTGCTCTTGTAATACCATGAGGATACTTTGTTGTTAATTTAGCAATAGTGGTTGTAATACCTGCAGGTTCTAATTCAATTTTCCCAAACATGGTTGAATGATTTTCACACTGATAATAATATGTGCCTGTTGATATTCCACTAGTGTTCCATAGTATTTTTCCACTGTCTGTACCATTATTTGTTATTCCAGTGGTGACACTACTTCCAGTTCCAGTAACTGCAGCAGTCTTAATCCAGAAAGGATGACCAGGCGAATTGACCACAAATTCAATTGTATCTCCTTCAGCAAGGGCTACTTCTGGATTTTGCCCAAAAACAGTAACGTTCCTATCAGATCCAGAAAGGTTGTAACTTGAACTGTCATTGTTATTAACAAAAACTTGATAACTTTCTGCAGGGAGAGATGTACTTGCAGAACTAACTAAAGCATTAGCAACTCTTGATGGGTTGAAGTTAATAGCAACAGAACACTGAATACCTTTACCTGACTGATAACGGAAATACTTACGAGTTTGTCTAACAATAGAACTATTAGGAGAAGTACCAGCATTAATCTCAACACCACCGTCAAATGGTCTATGCAAGAAAGCACCATCAGGTCTTGTATAAATTTTTGTTGGTACATAATAACTTGCTGAAGGTATTTCAACACCAGGAATATTATCTACAGTTAATTCAGTATCATCAATAACAGAAACAACATTAAATCTTAAGAATGATGGTGGAGTTGTAGTAGAATTTGATATTGTAAATTCATCTCCCTCTTTAAAGAATCTCTTAAATAATGAATCTGTCCCAGTTATAATGGTACTAGTAGATGTAATAGCAACAGATCCATCTCCAGCAGAAAGACCAGATATTGATGGGACTGTAATAGTCTGTGTTCCAGAAGTTGTTGTACCAATACCAATAGCATTCCCAGATTCGGCATTTAATGCACTTGCAGCCAATCTGAAATGATTTGGTCCATCAGATACAGCATAATAAGTACTAGAACTAGTCAATCCACTAATACCCTCTCCAGTATATACTACTTTTTGTTGAGAAAGCAATTTGTGATTATTGACATTAATATAAACCGTTCCGTCAATTTCTTGAATTTGAGTACTACCAACAGAAATTACTCTCTGTGGAATTTCAGCATTTGAGAATGAAGTTATGGTTGTTTCGGTTTTACTGTCAATATTATAATATCCATCAAGAGCACCAGTTAGTTCTTCGGTTTGGAACAAGAATGGAGAGGTTCCAGAATTAGTAAGATTAAAAACAGTATCATTAGAAGTCTGAAGTCTTATTCTATTGCCTGTTGGTTTTGTTAAAACAGCTGTAGTAGTTGGACTTGAGAATGTAGGATTAGTCAGACCAGAAGAAATCTGTGTGGCAATAGTGTTTGCCATTTGTGCTGTGGTAAGTGTAGATCCACTAACACCATAGTTGCTAGAAGTAGTCCCCGCCTTAATTTGAACCCAAACTTTTACTTCATAAGAGGTTCCATAACTATTAAAGTTGTATGGAATGAGGTATCGATTATTAGGATAATATATGTTACTAGATGGTGTTGCATAATAATTTGGCCAATTACTATTATCAATTATCAAGGTCAAACACATCAATCCATGATATGTACTATTTGGTGCGAAATAGTTAGATTCATAATTATATCTCCAACCATTACCTAAAGAAGTCCAGTTCTGGTAATTATTATTTTCATTACCCAGTGTTCCCGAAAGACCATAATGATAAGAACCCCAAGAACTTTGATACCATTGTGTAGTACCAGTATCAGAAGGTCTTTGATATACTTCAAGAATATAATCAGTATTAGTTTGTGTTTCAAATGGGGTCATTTGAACATAATAACCAAGACCACCTATACTAGTAGAAGACCAAATATCAAATGGTTGTCCTGTGCGGAAGTTTTGACTCGAAACATTGACACTAGATCCAGCTTTAGTATTATAAAATTGATTATATGTCATATACCAATATTGTCTTCCATTATCAAAAAAGACGTTACTTGAAGTCAATGGATAGTAATGAGTACTACCAGTATAGAATATTGTAGTATGATCACTACCCATTGTGGATTTAATACTATTCAATGCATCAACACACTTCTTATATACTGTTGATATAGAATTGACAGTTGGTGTTGCTGGACCACTTGTGGTAGATGGTAAAGATCCCCCATCTGTGCTAAAGACAACATTCTTTCCTTGAATAAGGTTATTTGGTCCAAGATAAAAACTATTTGCTGTTGGATTTTGTCGCTGACCAGTAACAGTATAATTACCAGTTGCAGCATTAATTCTGCTATAAGAAGTTAATTTAATCCTATTCTCAGAAAGAACTCTAATTGTATCAGTTGCACCAGAGGCAAGAGTACTAAAGGATGGGCTTGTACCAAAAAAAGTGGATGACGTTTGATAAGAAATATTGCTTCCAGAATTAGTAGTAAAAGTTGCAGTAGATCCACTTTCTAGTTCATGATTTTGAATATACAGTGAATCTGATTCCGAATCATTAAGTAACCAGAAACAGAAAGTAGTTCCACTACCCCAGTTAGAATTAGTTTGTGAAGCTTGTTGATTATACTGGAATTGATTTACAAATAAGTGTCTCCAATATCCAGGACTTGAATAAAGATAATTATACTTATTATTTTGATACCCATAGTTTTCATATCTATTAAAGTCTTCTATGAAATCATATCCATCAGGAGTTGTTCCACTCTTGTTAAAAGTAAAATTGGTATTATCACGAGTAGAGTACATTGGAGTACCTACAATGATAGAACTCATGTTAGTGGATTGATTTTTTTGAACGTACATCGTTCTTTCTGGATACTTTCCACCTAATCCCCAATAACCACCTCTACTGAAATTAGATGCCACAGAATAAGTATATAAATCTCTACCAGATCCAGATCCACTCCAGTAACGTCTTGTAAAAAGATAACTATTATAATCATTTGCATTGCTGTAAGCATACCAAAGCTCATATCCCAAAATCAGTTGGTGCCTTCCATAATTGGAAGTTCCTTGACTGGTAAAACTAATGGTGGCATTGCCAGTATAATTTCCATTAGTTGTTTCACACAGAGTGATCGTATTTGCACTAGGTGCAGATTTTACATAGTAAATTTGGAATCTTTGAAGTCCACCAATGTGAGTATCTCCAGATGGTGGGATATAAAGAAGAACATCACCTGCTTGAAGTTGGTGATTTGTCCATGTAATGGTATTATCTGCAGTATTAACCGCAGAACTACTAAATTTGTGGGCATAGGTGCCCGTCATTTGTTTAGTCTCAGTCTGAGTAAGGTCTGGAGTTAAAGTTACAGAAAGAGTATCTACATGATCAACATATGGTCTACCATCAGGAGCAGTATCTGTTGTTGTTTGTTCTAATGTATATTTTTCAGAACCGATTGTGTTTGTAACATAAACACTAGATCCAGCTTCAAATCCATGAGCATAAGAAGTTTCAACTCTTAATGTTGATGGGTTAGCACCATTAGTTTCAACACCTACATCTTCATTAATATCAATATTTGATCCTTGATAGAATTGTCCTGGTGTTATAACAGTATAACTGCCACTAATTGTTGCATTAGCAGCCTGAACTGTTTTTGCTTTATAAACAAATGTATTTGCATCGATTACTGCAGTAACCAAAAACTTTCCTTCTGCGGTCCTAGAACTGAGACCCTGAACGTCAATTGGTGCTCCAACAGTTAGACCATGAGCCTCAATCGTACTTACTGTTATATTATCAGATCCATTAGTTGCTGTTACGCTGGAAACATCAGTAATAGAATAATCAGAAGAACTTGCATAAAAAGATGGTATATTATTAACCAATTCCATGGTTTCCCACTTAGTTGGTTGTAGACCATATTCAAAGTCAGTATCAATTAGGTTTTGTGGATTTGATACTCTTAACTTACTTACAGGATCAACAAAAGTTTCTGAGAAATCAATTTTATCTTCTGTAATGTCTACAAATATTTGTAGATCATCTAAAGGATCTAAATGAGATGTATCGTGCTTTAGAGTTAATGTCGTAACGTTTGTAACTCTATTATAATAAGTAGATCCACCTTTTGTACTATCAGCAAAATTATAAATGATTTCGTTGTTGGATGAGATTGCACCACCACTCAATCTTCCAACATCTACAGTAAATGTATCAGCATCCGTTACTGTAATTGATAGGTCTTGACCATATGCCGGATCAGTTGTTCTTGGATAACTATGCTCTGTTGCATAATCATCTTTAGCACAAGTGAAAGTTACTCCAAGCGATCTAAATTGAATTGTTGCACCAGTACTCAACCCATGAGAAGTGGTTGTAGTAACTGTCATAATACCGGTATCTTCATCAAATGTTGTACCGGTAGTAGATACAACTAAATCACCTGATCCACCACCAGTAATTTCAATAGCACCTGTGGATCCTGCATATTCATCTCTAACAAAAGTATGGGGATATAAACCGTTAGTACCTACATCAGTTACTAATTGCCAAGTTTTCGCTGGATAATTTCCTTCTATTTCGATAGTACCCGTACCAGCACCGGTACCTGGTGTAAAAGTATAATTATAAATTAACTTTTTTGCCATCTGTTAGGATCCTTTATATATCAAATATTTAGTAGAAGGTTCTAATATCGATATTCCTCGATTTTGTCTAAAACCTTGTTGAGGTATTTATGTGCTATTTCCTTTTCCCCAGGATATCCCGCATCATGATCAACCTGATGTTTTAACTTGAGAATATGACACTTTAATTCTTCCTTGTTTAATTGATATCGCGGCATACACAAAAAAACTCTGCTCCTTATATAGAAGCAGAGTAAAGTATTAATCCTTATTATTTCAAGCAGGTGTTGGTTCCTTAACAGTACTCTTAACGTACTCTAGAACTGCTTCGGGTGTCGATGCTTCGTAGGGATCAGAGTCTGCGTTGTCGCGCATACCTTCTTCAACGAAGAGTTTCTCAATGACTCCATCATTAACGACAGCAGCATAACGCCAACTACGCTCACCAAAGCCAAGATTAGACTTATTGACCAGGTAACCCATTGAACGGGTGAAGTAGGCATTACCATCTGGTACTAGTTGTACTTTTTCGATACCGAGAGATTTACCCCAGGAATTCATTACAAAACCATCATTAACAGAGATGCAGTAAATAGCATCGATACCAAGTTCAGCAAACTCTTCATACTGCTGCTCAAATCCAGGGAGTTGATAAGCACTACAAGTAGGAGTGTATGCACCAGGTAGACTGAAAATAACCACACGCTTACCATTGAAAAGTTCAGCAGAGGTCTTAGTTACGAATTCACCACCAATACGATATACAAATTCTACTTGGGGTACTTGATACTGTTCTTTACGCATTTTTACTTCTATCATTTAATTAGTAGGATTATATGCGGGGATCATCATACCCCCGCCAAAGTCATCATCATCGTCAGCACCATTGCTACCAAGGGCGCTGATGAGGATCCACATTCCCAGTAACATTGATGCTAACAATATCATCACCATACTCCAGGAATGATTTGTCCTGTGGTGAAGTAGGCACCGAAGGCGGCAACGATACCAATCATCGCTGCCCAACCATTAATACGTTCTGCTTTTTCGTTCATTGTTCGTCTCCAGATTTAGTGAGTAGTGCTGCCCCTGCAAAAGAGGCGAATAGAATTCCTGCAAGGGCAAGTAGTTCCATTAGAGGTTTTCTTCTTGTTCAGTCAGAATAACGCAATCCGACTTTGGATATGCGACACAGGTAAGAACAAATCCGTCTGCGATTTGATCGTCGTCCAGGAAGGACTGTTCTTCATTATCAACTTCACCTTCAATCAACTTACCAGCACAGGCAGAGCAAGCACCAGCTTTACACGATGAAGGAAGGTCAACGCCTGCTTCTTCAGCAGCCTCAAGGATGTACTGATCCTCCTCACATTGAATGACGGTCTCGGTGCCGTCGGGAGTGCGGAGAGTAACATTGTATGCCATAAGTTAGTAAGTTTCGGACAATTGATTAACTGAGTGCGCCAACAAAACAAAGAAGGCGACACTGGTTATTGTAAATAAAAGTGAAGTCATTGTCAAGTGTCAGAAGATACCAAAGAAGAATTTGCCAGTGATGGCATAGGAAGCAAATCCCATGATGATGCCCATCATTGCCCAGCGACCATTATAGCGCTCAATCCCCTCCATCGGGGTGAGCAGACCCTTCGAATGATAGTCCTCGATTACCATTTGAGGTTCTTTGGCAAACATGTTCTGTTGCCCGTACTCATTAGTTGTTACAGTCATTGAAGTTTTGTGAAGAACTGTTACATAATTATATAGCAAAAATAAAGAGGGGTCAAGCCCCTCTTGTACGGATATCCTAACCTTCTTTCTGTTCTGGCGGTGTTGGGTTTGTAATCCTACCCAGATAAGGATCGTAGTTTGTGAGGTTATCAATCGTTAGATCATGTCCTTGCTGTTGCCAGAAATTCAACAATCCATCATGACTACCGCGATGGAATACATCAATGTGCTCTGGATGAATAGATGATCCCAAAGCAATCTTGTACAAGAACAATGGAATAGAGAACGTATTACCAGAATTGTAAATGAGATCATCAGCGACTGGACGTGGTTTCACACCATTATCCAGTTTATACTTGTCACCGCGTACATGGTGTTTTAGTATCTTCTCAGCATGATGACGAGTGATCATATATGCCGCAGTAGAAAAATCATTTACAAATCTCTTATGAAGTTGAACATGAAGATTGCCAGTACAGATAATCGCAAGTTGAACTACATCCCAATCATAAGGAAGTTTTGCTGCGAAGTCAGACCAGGTAAAGTTCCAGAAGCGAACAAGTTGAAGATCTAGATCATCCTCAACGATAATGGCATAAGGACTATCAGACGTCTCATACCAGTGCTTGATTGCCTTTAGGTGGGATGTTGTACATCCAATCTCACCAGAAGTCATCGATTCTGGATATCTACCTTTAATAATATCACTAAGATCATCGTTCCTGCCATCATAAGCAGAAATACGTTCATAGTTTTCTACCTCCCAATACTTGAACTGCTCTTCCATATACTGCCGCCTTTCTGGTTGCCCATCCAGATTGAGATAATATACGGGTCCAAAGTTCTTGAGTTTGTATGCTGATTTATTTTTGTCCATCACTCAATAAAATCGCTAAGAATAGTGTTAAGAACAGAAGTCTTGTTGGTATCAGTTACCCTCAAACCATTGTGCCAATTGCTGGCATTCCTAGAGTGAAGAAACTTACCATCGATGTGGAGTTCAAATCCAAATCCGTTTGAATTCTTTTCATCTAATAGATTTATACCATTATAATCATCGGGATATTCAACTGTAGTTGATCTGTAACGAATGTTTGGATTATGCACCAAGGCATAAGTTCCACCACAGGAGTCTAACATCTGCCCATCAACGGTCTTTGGATAGAAATCAAACTCTTCCTTACTGACAGTGCTCTTGCGAAGGAAGAGAAGACCTTGCCAGACATAAGTGATATGTGCTCTTTCCTGAGCACATCCAGCAATATCATATCCTTCCATGAATTCATTTACATTGAATTCTTCAATCGGGAAAGCATCATGATCCAGGAAAAGAATGAAGCAATCTTCATCATCCTTACAAGCCAGATTATTATACGTCCACTGGATAGCGTCCGAATTATAGAAACTTGGAGTACCACCAGGTTGAGATTGATGGTGATAGAAATTTACACTATTCTTTTCACAAATTTCTTTAAACTGCTCAAGATACTCATCATCTCTAGTATCATAAACGACATTGAATTCAAAGTCATCTTGTAGATACTTGCTAAAACAATCTATCTGCTGTTGTAGAAGATCTGGGCGATTGAAAACCATCGCATAGATTTTAACTAGCATAATAATTCAGTAGAATTTTTACGGTTGCTTCTGGTGATAGTTCTCTATCAACAAAGTCTTTGGGAGTATAATCATTCAGTTTGCTTTGGAAGATGGCAAACTGTTCTTCAAATTGATCGAAGGAAGTTATACGCTCTCCACATTCATCAGACCAATAAGGAACAGAGGTAGCAGGAACAGTATGTTCTTGTCCCATATGATCCCATACAGTTTGATCCCAAACGAATAGTGGTTTATTTACTGCCATCATTTCTTGAATGGCAATACCTTGGCTCTCCGTATTATCAATTATAACACAGTACTTCACTTCACTCAAGCACTCTTTAAACTCTTCTTGAGTGTAGTTTCCGTATTGGAGACCAGTATATGATATGCGTCTCTGCTCAAAGAAGTTTAGAACTTTGAGCAGATCTTCTTCTGGTCGGTTCTTATAATAGATTAAACAATCCGTTTTGATATTATCTTCAATCTCTGGACCATAGATAGCAACTGGCCAAATTGCTGTTTTGTAATCTGGGAAAGACTTATTATAAGAGTCTTGGCACCACTGCCCAGGAACAAGGATCTTATTGTACTCAGTAAGGTGAGAAAACTCTGGAGCAAATGGCCAAATCTGTGGACCAACTAGCAGGTTCTTTTTATTCTTTAGAGCATGATACTTTGGAAGATGATAATCATCCCAGTGAAGAAACAAAGTATTATCATACTTTTCTTCATTAAGAACGAATGGTGTATTCGTATCCTCCAACGATCTAATCAGGTTTTCAATTACCTTCTTAGGTCCAGACATTCTGGATCCCAGATGACTATCCCTATAAAAAACATTAAGCATTTTCTTCTATCCACTGATGTAAATTTACTTTTGCTTTCCATCCATATGCATCTCTTATTTTAGATACATCAGCAAGACTTTGGCGTGCTTCTGCTGGTCTTGGTGGAATGTGTGTGATTTTATCAGAAATCATTTCAGCAATTTCTTTCACAGAAATTGCCATACCTGTACCAACATTATAAACTTCACCGTAATTATCCACATCTTTTTCTGCAACTGTCAAATTAGCAGATGCAATATCAGACACATGAATAAAATCTCTAGTTTGTCTACCATCACCTACTACTGTCAATGCCTTCCCATCATTTTTTTGTCTAGAAAAAATACCAATTACTGGAGCATACTGTCCAGTCTTTGGTTGACGAGGGCCATATACATTAAAATATCTCAAAGTTACGGTCTTAATATTATACAGATCATTATACATTTTCATCAATGTTTCACCAGACAATTTAGAAACAGAGTAAGAATTCAAGGGGTCTGGATTATCACTCTCAACACAAATCTTATCTGTCAATCCATATATTGCAGCAGTAGATGAAAAAACTACCTTCTCAACTCCAGCAAGTCTAGCCGCTTCTAAAACAGTAGTAGTAGAACAAACATTATTCAGATAAGTTTCTGCTGGATTCTCAATACAGAAAGAAATAGAGACATCAGATGCTAGATGAAAAATACAATCTACGCCTTCACATAATCCAATAAATCGATCGAGATTATAAGGACTGATATCAAATTTATGATTATCTGTAGATGAGTTCCAATAGTATTCATCATGACTATTAGCAGATTCATTATCTACAACAATAACCTGGTGATCATTTTCAAGCAAATGATCTACCAAGTTTGATCCAATAAAACCAGCACCGCCAGTAACTAAACACTTCATCAGTACAATCCAGTTGGTTTCCAGAAGTTCTTATGTGGTTGAAACAGTTCATGTGATGGATATGAACTCAGTGGTTGATCTGTTCCATTTGAACTTGTTTGATAGAAGAAAGGATCATCAAAAGCATATACATTATAATAACGTTGTACTTCGGCAAATCCAATATCCTGGTGGTCAGAGATATCATACCCGTTCTTTGAGATCTTGCTACAGAGAGAAGCATACTCACTGCTCAAGTATAAGATGGCATGAGCACCCAGCATATTATACACTCTTACCAGTCCATTATCAAGTTTTTCATATTGAACAAAAGGTCCAGAGTGAGAGTTCATTCTTCCCCAGGAAGAGATGCCAAGATACACGGCATCGGCATCATCAGGAACCTCAATCTCTGGAGTAAAATTCTTGATCACACAATCATCTTCAAAGACAATGAAAGGAACATCCAATTCATTCAGTGCCACATGATGAGATAGAGAACACCCAGCAAGATGGCGATCAGGGAAAGCATATGCTTCTACACGAATGATAGTTTCGAAACCACATTCCTCAAGCATCTTAACCATCCGCTCATTCTTCTCGGTATCCCGATCAAGATTGATATAGATGGCAGGAATTTTTCTAAGATCTAAGTTCATTGTGGTTCTTCTTCAAAGCAATAATTTTAGGCTCATAAGGATAACTAGGATTACCCATATGCTCTTCAGCAAAGCAATAAGATGGTGTTAAACTCAGTGTTGGGGGATTATCAATTAGATAACGGTTCATCTGCGACTCATCGTGCCACAGAGCAATCACACCGTTATCCAGGTCTTTGGTTACTCGATCAGCAAGAACCTCTGCCATCTCAAGGAACCTCTTGGTAGATCCACCATTGAACCCACCAGCATAATAGAGTTCTCCTTCTTCACCCACAGGAACATATGCTAGAGACTTTTCGTTCCTATCATATGAACGCTCTTCCTTAGGATAGAAGGATTGATAGGGATGCATTGTGGCGACCAGATCACTTAGAACTTCATCACCAACCTTATCTACCAGACCCATATCTACATCAAAGTAGAAGCAGTAATCAAACTGAGAGATAAACTCTTTTTCTTTTACAAAGTAGTTGTACCTCTTGAGTGTTGGCATTGGCCAAGGTTCATGATCAATCTGACAAACTCTAACGTTGTCAGATGTTTCTACTTCATGATCAGTGAAAAGAAGACATTGAATCTCATGACCGTTGAGAAAGTTCTCTTCAATATTATCAAGGAGTCGTTCAACAAACTGAATGTACTTGTTTGTTGCGATGGTCAGAATACAGATCTTCATTTCTTCACCATAGTCGTATAGTATAGGTAACCATTAGGTGGCCAAAAGTCTAGAACTTTTTCTACGGTTACATCAAAATCTTCTCTTGCTCTTTCAAGAAGAACTTCTCTGCTTACCTCACCACGATTGAGAATCATATAAACTCTCTTCGCATTCTTGATTACGTTCTCATAGTATGCGTTTTGTAGATCCAAATTGAGCTCAGAGTAAGCATAGTTGCTAATCACAAGATCAATATCTTCAATGGGATCCACAGAAGAATGGAAGGTCACCTTTTCACCAACATCAAAGTTGGAAAGGTACTTCTGTTGAAGTCTTGATGCTGGTTCTACATCATAGATGTGATACTCATCAAAATCACAAAGGCAACTGATGCTCTTACAAAGACCACCATAACCACCACCAATCTCTACGATCTTATTGATATCTCCTTCACCAACAAAGTGTCCAATATCAAGAGTGTTTTGAACATAGCGAAGAGTTGATGGAGAAACAAGACCAAAAGGTTCTCCATAATCAACTACTCGTGATCCGCCCAGTTTATCATTCTCTTTAAACTGTTCGATGATTTCTTCATCCAGTTCATACTGAGCAATACCATTAAAGTACCTCTGCCCGTGCTCTGGAGAGACGTGCTCTAGGATTGCCGTATATCTTGGATCTTGTTTGAACTTTGCGAAAACTTCATCACTCTCTACTGCCTCATTACAAATTTCAGCATAAGGAGTAACGTCTTGTGTCGTAAGACATGCCCAATCTTCAATCATAACCAACTCCAGTTACCAGTGTTAAATTCCATATCCGTTACATCCTTATTTACACACCCGCCACCAAACCAGTTTTTGGGGGCAATCACATGCTTACTCTTTGCCAACCAAGCACCCCACCAGGAGAATGAGGAATTGGCAATGATGTGATATGAAGCAAGAGTCATCATACACATATCAACTTCCGTACCGTTACCTTCCAGGATGAAGAACCGATCTGGACGGAAGAACTCGTGTGCCTTACACCACTCAGTATCGTCAGAGAATACAAGAACAGGAATATCACTTGGTAGTTTATCAAGTGCCTGCTGGTAGTATTCAACAGTTTGAACAGGATGATTATCATTCAATACATAATCACCACGGCGAATATGAAGAGAGACAACCTCAGTATCACCTAGATTTTCCTTGAATGCTTCTCTACAATCTTTGATTACATCAGTCTTGAACAAGAAGTCCTCACGGATCTCATCTTCAATATGCTTGAAGTATTTCTCTGTTTGAAAGTATCCAAAGAGATCTACCTTATCTGGGCAGTTCTCAAACAGTTCCACATCAAAAGTATGATATCTTTCTTGGAGAACTGGATTTTGAACTACGGCAACAGTATTCCTGTTCTCAATATTGAAAACATCATACAGTGTTACGTCAGAGTTCTTGACATTATAATCCTGAGCACCAAAGAAATTTTTCGGTGGGATTACAAAGTCATATCCACGATGCCTAGCAATACCCTTCAAAGAAGCATATTGAAACATTTGATTGGCGAGTCTGCCAAGATTGCCAAGATTATTGAACGAGATCATTCTTTTGATACCAGTCTATTGTTTTCTTAATACCTTCTTTGAGTGTTGTAAATTTAAAATCACCAATCACATCGATAAGTTTGGTGTTATCAACGACCTTTACTTGATCTCCAATCATTGTGCTTGAGTCAAATACAACTTTGTTTTTGAAATCTAGGCACTCTTTGATAACTTCCACAATATCAATGATTGATATCTGCTTGGCAGAAGAAACAATGATTGGATCTTTGACTTCCTTGTTGGGGAGAATCAAGTCTATAATAGCATTCAAATCCTCAACATACAAGTAGTTTCTAAAAACTTTACCGTTCCCATAAAGATGAACATCAGTGTTCTCTTTAATTGCTTTATGAAAACGATAGATCAAATTATGTATTACAGTTCCGTCCTGGTGGAATTTACCATGGGGACCATAAGTATTTCCAAGATAGATTGATTTATAGTTCAATCCATAATCCAATTGATATGCCTTACAAAGACCAACACAAATCTTCTTAGAGTAGGCATACCCAAAGATCTTTTCATTCACTTCACCATAGATCGACTCTTCAGTAAATGGTGAAGGATGATTTGGATCAAAAGAAGTAATTGTAGAGAGCATAAGTAGATTTTCTACACCAACTTCTCTACAAGCCTTAATAATATTCATATCACTCAATACATTGTTTTCGATGTACTGAGTATGATCCTTCAACATCTCAACGGCAGATCCATGCTTAGCAGCAGCATGAATAACAGTCGTTGGGGAATGCTTTTCTAGTGTTTGAACTACCGAACGATAATCAGTTAGATCACATTTACTCCTAGCAACTCTCACATCGGCAGTAATATTGCTACCGATAAATCCATTTCCACCTGTTACAAGTTTCATTTAGTCTTCTCTAATTACAATGTAACGATCTTCATCATCAACAAACCAATTCACACCACTCTCTGTTGGAATGAGATCTGCTTTCCAAGGGTAGTAAATCTCTTCAGCATTAGAGAGAAATGCTGCCCACCAACAGTATGTAGAAGAGGTCAAGAGGATCTTGTTTGCCGACTTAATAAGAGCAAACTGTTCTAAAGGAGAGAACTGAGCTTTAACTACTTCAACGTCAAGGTCATTAATGAAATCAAAAAACGGATCATCAAAAGAGTCTGTACATAGAATAATACGATCGTGCTCTACATGACTGAACACTTCTTTGAAGTATTCTTTGGATGGGCATAGATCTGTAGGATATCCGTTCCATCCTCTACGAATAGAGACAACAAAATCAGTTGGAAGAACCTTGATAGGAGACTTTACATCCAACTCAAACCATTCTTTTACTTTCTCTTTGTGCTTGCGAATGTGTTCATATCGTTGAACATATCCTGCCATCTCAACTCTACTGTTCGCCAAAGAGTTGGCATCAAAAGAATGTCCTTCAATCCTTACAACAGGACTATCATATTCATTCCCATCTACAACTTGTTCAGTATTTGGAAATCCAGGAATTGAATAACAGTTCAGTTTTAAATTATTTTCTTCGGCAATTACGCGGGCAACGGCATACTGCCACATATTGTTGCCCAGTGTTCCCAACTTATGTACGTTAATCATTCTTCCCAAGAGCGATGGGTTTCATTCAGTTCGTTAATGAACTTAGCAAGGGGACTGCCAGAGAACTTTTCAAACTCATGATTATCTTTGATGAAGCAATGTCCACCCCATCCAAACTTGCCATCCCATCCAGGAACTTGAGTATGTGATGTGCCAATACGCTCATCCATACCAGCAATCATACGGAACTCATCAAAGGTAGACTCACATCCCAGTTTCTGATGTGCCCTATAGAGTTCATTATAGATGGAAACCTTAGTTGCCAGGAAGAAGTTTTCGGCATACTTAATCAGTGCGGCACTACGAATATCAGTAATACCAACTCTATAATGATCAAGATTGTCCAGGCGATCTACAAAGATATCAGCAACTGTTTGTGCTGCTTCTTTTTCACCACCAATGATACAGAAGTTCTGGTTCTGGAACTTCTCAATATTATGACGAGAGTCTAGATATTCGGGACTGTGAAGAACTCGAATATTCTTATACTTTTGTTGGGCAGAGTAATAATAGTCTGGAGTAGAAGTTGACTTACAACAAACAGGAGTATTGTTTCCAATATGACTATTCACCTGAGCAAGGATCTTATCTAAGAGACCGTGGTTATCTCCCTTTGGAGTATCTACACAAACAAAGACGGCATCAAACTGCTCACCATCATGATTAGCGATTACATCATCACTCAACTTTGGATCGATGATTACCTTTTCTTCATCGGTAAAAATAGAGGCAACGGCAGATCCAACATAACCGTGCCCAACAATCATTACTCTCATTTTACTCTCCAAATGGTTAGACTCTCACGCCACCAGAAATAGAACTTGCTATACTTGCGAGACTCATTCAAGAACTTGTCAGTCATATCCTGATCAATTTCAAATCCCCAGGCATTCATGAGTTTTTGTACATCATGATAATAAAGAGGACTGATATGCTGAGGTGGAGCATCAGCGGGAGGATAAGTTCCACTCCAAGTAAGAATTAGATACTTTCCAGTAATCTTCTTGAGATTATCAAGGAATACATCTAAGAACTTAGGATCAACGTGCTCGGCAACTTCAGTACAGTTGACAAGATCAAACTTCACATCATCCTCAATGGGATCACGGATATCAAGAATATTGATACAATCCTGAATTTTTTCATCAGCATTGTCTTTTTGATATTGAAAGTATTCAATACCACAAGCATCAGTATAGTTTAGCATATTGTATACTAGATGACCAGTGGCACATCCAACATCACAAAAAGTATTAATCTCTTCAAGATCAAAGGTTGCTTTTATACACTGATAGTATTCATCATAAGGAGAAGAATCTTCCCTAAGTTCCAACTCTGGTGGATACATGATATCAATGTCAACCTTACCACTCTCACAGAAGGAAAGAGGTGGATTTCTTTGAAGGATATTTGAATCTAGATGAGAGTGTTGCTTGTCAATAACGGATGAAATGCGATCACTCCAAGAAAGATTTTGTTCGTAAAATTCTTTAATCATTTCTCTCAAGTAAAACGTGGTTCCCTTTCTTTTCGTATGCTAGATAATCAACTCCAACGTATAGTTCTTGATCATCGATTTGATAATTGGTCCAATCACCAAAGAAAGGACGATTAACATCAATTATACCAGCAAGAGCATCAATTGAGGAACCAACGTCAAGAAATACTGCATCAGTATATTTCTTAAGTCGATGAATAAGACCCGACTTAACGTGTCCCATACCCATCAGAAAGATCTTAGAAGTTGAGTTTTTAAGTTGCTCACCAACCATTCTTTCAGTTGCTTCAAGATCATCACAAGCAAAACGCTGCGGAAGAGAGATATAATCTTGAAACTTTTCAAGTCCAAGATACTCTTGATATTGTGGAGCTTCAATAACATTCTCAATGATATTGAGTTTGCTATCTGCACCAATCAATCCAATTTTACCTGAAAACTCTTGAAGAATCCATTTGTTAGCAACCAGTCCATATCCATACTCAGCAGGATAATCAATCTGGGTATCAGGAATAACTTCGTTGAACTTTGAGATATTTTCGGGGTAGATTTCGCATGTGTAGTAATCACACAATTTGGCACCATCCACAAAGTCCTCATGACCAATATCATCATACCCTTTACTCAGTGCTCTACGACCAGGGGAAGCACTACCAATTCCCTGCTTCTTAAGGAAGAAATAATCCCCATCACCGAATTTGTAGAATGTTTTAGACTCGTTGTTAGCAACAAGATTTTTCAAAAGATCCTTAAACTCTCCTAGTTTCTCTTGAAATTTTGGGAAGGTATCTGGATTACCAAAGCATGGGTTGGCATCCAGATTTACGGTTCCTTCGATTTTGTAATTGTCCAAATACATATCAGTCCTCAGTTACAATAGTTCCATGATAAACGGTTTTCTTGCCATCATATGAGACAATATTCTTTTCTTTATAATATTCTTTAACCCAATAAATTACATAATCAATATCTTCTTGGGTCATTCCAGGATGACAAGGAAGACTGAGTAGTTTTTTCCACTCACGATCGGCAACTGGATACTCACGATCTTGCTTCACAATATCATACTTATGAAGAGGTTTAAAGTGAACACTAGTATGAATCTTTTTATCTGCAAGATAATCAATCATATCATCACGTTCAGCAGCAGGAACACGAGCACAATAATACTGAACAGTTTCAGACCAAGCAGGAGGACGAATCAATCCCGCAAGTTCATCATTGTAGCACTTCTGAATATGACGACGCCATTCCAGGTTCTTAGGAAGTTTCTTCATCTGCTCCAAACAAATTGCTGCCTGAAGGTCAATCATGTAACACTTATATCCAAGAACATCAACTTCATAATCCCAGGAATAACCAGGTTTGCCAGTCAGTCCATCATCCTTTTTGACACGAGAGTAAGTGCTGGTGATACCCAACCAGGTCAGTGGAACCAGTTTCTCATAAAGGTCTTTATCATTGGTAGTAATCATACCACCATCTCCACAAGGCATTGTCTTCACTGCTTGGAATGACCACACGGCAACATCACCTTGCATACCCGCGCCAGGTGTATAGCAACTATGAGCACAGTCTTCAATAATCAGACCATCATAGAATTTACGGATTTCATCAATAGGAGCAGGAACTCCCGCCTGATTAACTGCTATGATAGCCTTTGTGTTTGGTTTCAAATGCTTGCGAACATCTTCAGGATCCAAGCACATGGTATCTTCCAGAACATCAACGATGTTGGAAGTACAGTTATTCCACAGGGGAACAACAGCAGTGGTCATGAAAGAGATTGTGGGATTGATAATATCACAATCTTTAATGCCTAGTGCCTTAAGAACAAGGTCTTGACCACTGGTAGCACTATTCACTGCGACGGCATACTTAGCACCAACCATCTCAGCAAACTTCTTTTCGAACTCGGCAACCTTAGGTCCCTTGCCCCACCAACCACTTTCGATTGACTCTCTAATGGCATTAACTTCTTCATCACCACCAACAGGGCGAAGAACAGGAAGTACAGTATCGCGGATTTTCATTGTTGTAATCTAGAATAAGTTTATGTTAGTAATCAATTAACGTGGAAGTTATCAATATCAAGGATTGTTTTAGATCCCTCCCAATTGTTGCGGATCATGGTCAACCAATCATTGCGAATAATACCCAACCAAGTCAACCACTCATATTCAATTTTATTCTCAGTGACAAAATTATACAGTAGTTGTTCAGACCCAAGTGTTTGTACTGGGTTGTCTTGAATGTACTTCATCGCATAATTAGCATAATCAACCATAACAGAAGTATTCATTGAGAAAAACATATCATTATAAAGTCCTTCCTTGCAACTCTCGTGGAATTTCCCACTAATATAAGCGAAATCTGGATTTGATAGTAATGCTTGCTTTCCTAAACTGTCTGTCCTTTCAAAAACATATGGGCAGGTGTAAAAGCGCCTTGCCGTAATATAAGAAACATTCTTGTAATTATCTAGGTCAGTTTCATCAAGGGCACTTTTGAGCATGAGAAGTTCTCCCATACCCTTATTAACTGTACCAATATTTCCAACACTCCCAGTAGCACACACTTCAGACTCAGACAGAAGTTCTCTAAGTTCTGGATTTTTGATCTGATCCAGTTCATCAATGGTATTTTCGCAGATCAAAAGATCAAAGTAATCTGGGAGAACTCTCTTGAGTTGCTTCAGACAGATTAGATACTCTTCTTCTCTAGCATCACAAGCTTCTTCTGGAAGTTGTACTGGGCGAATTGAACAGAACCCAAGTGCTAAATTTTTCATATATGGGGACATTTTTTTAGATTATAGCAGAGTGAGTATCAGAACACAAGTAACCGAGACCTTGTTCCAGAGTAATCTGTGGTCTAAATCCAAGAGTTTTTAGTTTATCAACATTTAAGGTGAAGTTTTTTGCCTGCACTCTCCTATAAAAATCTGGTGTGGGTATTGATTTTATTTCACTCTTACTATTGGTCATATCCTTTGCCGTTAAAATTATATCTTTATATAACCTTGGACTTCCTGCACCTATATTATAGATGGAATTTATTTCACCAATATCCATTACAGTTCTAATTGCTCTCGACACATCATCAACATGCATATAATCTCTGTAGTATTCTCCACCATCATACAAACAAATCTCTTTATCTTCTTTTAAGAGATTAACCATATGGCCAAGAACATTCTTTTTACTAGATTGAGTTTTATCATGTCCGTAAATACTCGCACTACGAATAATTCTATATTTTACATCAAAAGTCTCACAGAAAGATATCAATAACTGCTCTGCGGTTCTTTTTGTAATTGAATAAAATCCTCTTGGATTGCACTCATCAGTTTCTTTAGAGTTCAGAATATCATTACCATAAACAAATCCAGTACCAACATAATTAAAAACAGAATTTGTACCTTTGCAATATTCTAAAACATCCATGAGAATATTTAAGTTTGTATTAATATCTACATGAAGATCTTCAAAAACATTGTAGTTAGTGGTTGTACTCAAAAAATAAACGATATTATCAGATTGTGGTTGTCTTTCTTCTCTAGGAATAACTATAGATTCTTTCCGATATATTTTTGAAAAAACACTTCCTACAAATCCAGTTCCACCATAAACAGAAATTTCACTCATACTTATCACATGCAATAAATGAACTTGCTGCCAAATCTTTTTTAGATAAAATTGGTCCAACAGTTGTTTGCCAATCGATTGCTAGATCCATATCATTCCACAGTAGAGATCTCTCATATTCTGGATAATAATAATCAGTAGTTTTATAAACAAACTCTGCAGATTCTGTCAATGTATAAAATCCATGAGCAAAACCAGGAGGAACCCACAGTTGAAGGTTGTTTCTATTGAGTTCGATACCATACCACTTTCCAAAAGTGGATGATGATTTTCTAAGGTCTACAATTACATCAAAGACAGCACCAGATACACATCGTACTAACTTACCTTGTGGATTTTCAATTTGATAGTGAAGTCCCCTTAGAACACCCTTTGAAGACTTGGAGTGATTATCTTGAACAAACTCAACATCATATCCAACGATTTTTCTAAACTCTTTAAGGTTAAAAGACTCCATAAAGAATCCACGTTCGTCCTCAAACTTCTTGTTTGTGATAACATAGGCATCTTTTAGATTAGTTCCAATTGCGTTCATGTTAATCATTTTTGACCGTATTTTTCTAAAAGTTCAGGTGAATATTGTTTGATATCTTTAATATTTTTTTCTTCTCTCTTTGCTCTTTCAAGTTCATATACTCTATTTCTAAGTTCTGTAGTAGAATACTGATGTCTTCTTTTATGATAGAAAATTTCAACATCGTTATCAATACAATATTGCTTTCCAGTAAAATCAATATCTTTATATTCTTCACTCAAAAATCTAATATGAAATGTTTGAGTTTTAATTAGATTGAGGAGATCTGCTTCAGTATCGTATATCAGAATCTCATCAACATATTTACACCCCTGTACCTGAACAAACCTTTCATAAATTGATTGTGCTGGTTTGTTTTTTAAACTAGGTCTATCAATAGTGGGATCAACTTGTAGTGCAACCTTTAGATAGTCACACATTTCTTTTTCCATCTTGAGCATTGTAACATGCCCCGCATGAAAAAGATCAAAACAACTACAATTAAAACCAATTTTCATATCAATAACACTTTTATCTAATTATACAAAAAAAGCAGGGTTTATGCAACCCCGCTTTATAAGGTCTTTTCATGCACGCCACTTACTCTTTGTCCAGAAGCAAGAAACTGGGCGGGGTAACCCCATCCGCACCACTAATTTTTAAGAAAAATTAGAAACTTGTATGTTTTATAATATTAAAAGCCAATGTAATTCTTTCTCCTTTATAGGTTTGTGGTTCAACGGAATGATCCACTCGACTATTAAATAAAATCATAGTTCCATTATCACCTTCATATTTTTTATTATGTTTAGGAAATAATGTTGGATGATTTTTATTTTGATAATAAATTACACCAGAAATTGATCCTGAATGTTGATGAGTTGGATTTCCATTTCCCTGATAAGAAAAATTTGTCCAAACATCCCATCCATCAAAATGTCCAGGTCGATTTAAGAGTTTATAATCTCTATGATGACCTCCCCAATGCATTGAACACACTCTAAGGGTGTATGGCAACCAGAAAGAATTAATGATTAGATATGGAGAAACAGAACACTGATAACTATTTTGCAATCTAAAGTCTGAACCATATCCAAGATTTTCATGAGCTTTAAGAAATCCAAGTGGATGATTCTTATTTTTCTTAGACTCATTAACCCAAATTTTTATTTCTTGGTTTATTTCTTTTGGTAATTTACATATCAGAAAAGGATCAACCCATTTTAAATCAAATTTCATAAAAAATACCATATTGTCTAGTTTTCGAACTAGAAAACGCAGGGGTCATTTGACCATCCCGACCAGGGTTTTTTACATGTCTCCATCATGGGCATTTATTAGGGATGACTCCACCAGTTCTTTTAGAGACTTTCCGTGTCTTCATCGTCCTTGACATAGGCAGGGACGTTATCGGGATCCAACCAACAAGTGTAATCGTGATCTTCCATTGCGGTCATGAGTTGCATCTCATTATCACATAGATACATATCGCGGTAGCGTCCAGTATAGGAATCTACCTTTTGAATTCGACAATCAGGCATTCCGTTGATTTCCAACTTCCCAACCTGCACATAACGATAAGGAAACCGCTCCATAAGAACGGTAGGTTTTTTAACGACTTTCATCAAGCAACCTCAATGGTTTCAAGATCTGAAGCAATGTAATCCATGAGCATTTCATAATCATCAAGGGGATCACCAGAGAACACCACTCCATTATTTTCATAAAAGCGGCGCACCTTTTTATAAAGTTTCGGACTCTTTACATCAAGGTAGATATCCCCGTTAGCAGCAGAACGAAGAGTGCTAACATCTTTCTTGAACTTTTCGATCAGAGACATTGTCGTAATTTGATTACCCGAATATTATAAGGTTTGAATGGTATTTAGTCAATGGTGCCAGCAGAAAAACTGGCAATCGGAGTGATAGGATTCGAACCTACGGCATCCGCCTCCCAAAGACGGCGCTCTACCAAGCTGAGCTACACTCCGTTGTGATAGGTTCCTATCGCCGCCAGTCCTGAACCTATCTAAGGGAACTGCCGCAGTTGAGTGGTTTTCCTCTCAACAGAAATAATTATACTACTTTTTGTGGTGCTTGTCAAATGGTGCCCAGTGCTGCCAGTTGTATTTGTGTATAAGATAGATACCCATAATAGGCACAACCACTAAAAGGTAACAAAGAAATCCTAATGTAACTGGTGTCTCTAGTGTCCAGCGTGCTATATGTCCCATTACCAGTCCGTTAAAATAGAAACTACAAATAAAAATACGCCAAACATACACATAAAAAACAGAATGCCTAGTTGTACTGCCATGTCTCCCAGGGGTCTGAATTATGAACACACGAATTAGGATGCGCCCATTCCTCTTTCTTCTCCATTGATAACTGATGTCTCAGTCTTCTGATCTCTTCCTTTAACCAGCGATTCTCGTTTTCTAGTTCTGTGATTCTGTCCATAACTCTCTAAAGTATCTGTCTACATGATTCAAACAATCGAGTGGTGTTTGTTCTTCCGTATGTGCCCAATCATAACAAAAGTCAATCATATCTAAAGTAACATGACCAACCCCATATATTCTAGAAAAAGATGATGCTGCAAAATGAAAGCGCATTCTAGTGTGCGGTTCCATTGCCCTTATAGTGTTCGGATTCATAGTAGTGTCCCTTCTTAGAACCGAAGTAAATTGTAGTGATTACAAAGGGTATTGCCACTATAATGAGTGCTTTTCCTAACAGATGTTCCATTACCTTACGTCATGCCCTCCAAACATTGCTCTCATACCATTTAAGACTTTGTTTGCGAATGTTCCGAGTCTTCTAGATTCGAATCTGGAGTATAAAGCAGAAGAAATAACAGGGGCTGGAACACCGAGATCCACAGCAGCGTGGACAGTCCAACGACCCTCACCACTATCGCTAACTCCCCCATCGAACTTGCTAAGCTCTCTATCGCGCCGTAGAACATCAGCGGTAAGATCAAGTAACCAAGACCCAACCACAGAACCACGACGCCATAGCTCAGCCACTTCAGCAACATTAATGTCGTAGCAATAATCGGCGGGGTTGTCCATTGGCGCAACTTCTGCGTCTCCTGCTTTGACATACTTGGCACCTGCGTTTGCTTCGTGGAGAATATTAAATCCTTCGGCATATGCTTGCATGATGCCATATTCGATTCCATTATGAACCATCTTTACAAAGTGACCTGCTCCTGGACCGCCACAATGTAACCATCCAGTCTCTGCTTGACTCACCCATTCATCAGGTTGTGTACGTTCGGCGGCAGCAAGTCCTGGGGCGAGTGCGTTAAAAATGGGCGCACAAGCGGCGACCGCAGTATTTCCGCCACCAACCATAAGACAGTATCCACGCTCCAAACCATAAACACCACCACTAGTACCACAATCAATATATTGGATGCCAAGTTTTGCAAGACGTTCTGCTCTTTTCCGACTGTCCTTAAAATTGCTATTGCCATGATCAATAATAATATCGCCTTCACGACAATATCGTAGTAACTCATTGATAGTCTCCTCTACTGTTTCTGCTGGAACAACCATCATAAAAACCGCTGGTTTATTTTGAACTACAGTTTCTCCACTTTTCTCACCATAAAGAACTTTTGTAGATCTGATTATTTGACTAAGGCTTTCCAGAGAAGTGGTACATCCACTGATATAACCCTTCTCATATTGTTCGCAAGCTTTTTCATAGTTGTTCCTATAACCCCACACTTCATGTCCAACTTTGATGAGGCGACGAGACATACCCTCACCCATCCGTCCTAGTCCGATGATTCCTACTTTCATTTGTCCTTTAACATCTCCTCTATTCTTTTACGCATGTTAGTACTGTCTTGCTTCATGTAATCTCTAAGAGAATAACCACGATGCCCCCTCATAATCATAGTTCCCTGATAGAACATTGTAGCAGCAAAAACTAACAATAGGAAGACTCCTATTAGTTCAGGGTAATGGTCAACCATGGAAACATGGGAGGAATAACACCAATCAGTCTTAGAAGTCCCTCAGCAAATAAAGCAAGAACCACCCAACCGACGCACATACTAATGATAGAAGCATTACGGTTGTGTCGTCGTATTGCTGCATCGATCATCTCCTGTACTTCTTCACGAGTAACTAACTCATCTTGTGGTTCCATCAATTTTCGTCTCCGAGCATTTTTGCCAAGGGATCTTTTCTAGTTTTTACAATTGCTACTGCTCTTTTGTAAAACATGTTGTCTGTGTTTCCAGACTGTTCGAAGGTCTCCTTGATCTTCACCCAGTTTTCGTAGGTGTGCTGATCCATAGGTCCTATTACTTAGTATCTATTAGCTATAATAGTTACTATCCAGGAACTGTCAACAATGTGTTGAAAACCACAAAGTGTTGAAGAAATTATTAAGATTTAAACGGAAAGGGTGGGATTCGAACCCACGGTGCTACTAACACGGCAGTTTTCAAGACTGCTACCTTAAACCACTCGGTCACCTTTCCTAACGAATTTCAAAGTCTAGTTTTCTAACTTTTCTTTGTCTTCTTTGTTCTTGCCACAAAATATCTTCTTGAGAAAGAACTCCTCTTTTAGAGTTTTGTTGATAAGAGTTTAACATAATGACATTAGATAAGTCAAGTGCCGATATCTTATCACCACGGATAGTTGCCATATTTGGACAACCACATGTGACAGTCTTATTATGATGCCCCTCTAACTCCTTACCACAGGAGCGGCATCTAATCTTTATATTATCCATCAGTATAATGTGATCTTTCGTCTTCAGTTTTCAGTTATTTATATGGGTGATGAGGGATTCGAACCCCCGACTGCCTCCGTGTAAAGGAGGAACTCTACCGCTGAGTTAATCACCCTCAACTTCTTAATTGTAGCATATGTTCTACGGTTTTGGCAACATCTTCCATTGCTAACCGCAAATCTTCTCTCTGTCCTGACTCTTGATGACATACTGGTCTTCTGTCATCAGTAAGAGTCCAGCGCCATCTATTCATATGCTTACAATACCAGAGTTTGATATTCATTCCCCTCAGTCATACTTATGCCTATTTAACAAGTCTGGATTCTTCTTGTATAAGGAGTAGCAATAACTATTAGGGTCACTATCCATAGCATAGTGTGCTTGTGTATGAATAGTTTGGATAATACATAAAAACCCAATAACTATCAGGTTAAAGTGAGTTACTGGTGAGAAAAGGATTTTCTTCATAATAAAAAAGGGGGACCGAAGTCCCCCGTATTATAGCACAGATTTAGTGGATCAGAAGGTGTACTTCAGACCTGCCTTGGTGCCGTAAGAACGGTCAACACCAGCAACGCCCGAACCAACGAACGAAACTTCACCGTAAGCAGAGAGCTCTTCGGTCAGACCAACGCCAAGACCTGCCTTACCTGAAGGAACCCAGTCAGAAGCACCACCGTCAGGAAGAACGACAGTAGCACCTGCTTGGATATACCAAGAAGCGTCAGTACCCAGAGCACCTTCGTATCCAACATGGTTGTCGATAGAAGTGCCAGTGTAGTTTGAACCAGTGAAACCAGAGTTGGCTTCAACATTCACGTAGGGTCCTGCCATTGCAGCACCAGCGAAAAGGGGAGCAGCAGCCAGAGCTGCGAATGCGGATTTAATCATTTTAGATACCTCGTTATTTTCTCGCAGAGTTTTATACCTGCGGATGGAAAGAGACTCGACGTGTCTCTGTTTGAACTTCGTGACTACTTGCGAGTAGTTGAGGCTTTCATCACATTTTTATTTATAAAGTTTTACAACAATCGGGAATACGGGTTCCCGAAGCGGGATATCGGATTCGAACCGACGACATTCAGCTTGGAAGGCTGACGTTCTACCACTGAACTAATCCCGCAAGCGGTGGGAGATTGCTCTCCCGACACATCCTTCACACGGACAGGAGTATCATAAGACAAGAAATGTATCTTGTCAAGCCACTCATCGGACTTGAACCGATGACCTACGGTTTACAAAACCGTTGCTCTATCCAGCTGAGCTAGAGTGGCAGGCTCCCCAGGCAAGATTCGAACTTGCGACCCATTGATTAACAGTCAACTGCGCTACCGCTGCGCCACTGAGGATTGTTGAGATTAATCCATATCAACAACTAGATCAAAAGCAACTGAATACCTTTCACTCTGTTTATTGATAACATAGTGTGATATCCAAGATGGATGAACAATTAGCATTCCTTTTCTTGGATATATCCACTGTTCTGGTTGATTAATCTCATTATATGTTTCCACAATATCTGGTGGAATAATATTTTCAATACATCCTATCGGATTACTAAAAACAAGTTTTACATCAGAATCTTGTGGATAATAAACACCAATCAAATGACAATTCACATGAGTATGTGGTTTGCAAATATCATAGTGGTTACTATAATTACACCAAGAACTTCCTATTTTCAATGAATATTTAAATCCACATTGTTTATGAAAACAATTTGCAGACTCTACTACTCTATCTACTAGAGATTTAAATGGATATGAATCTAAATCTAAAGAATTTCTTAGTGAGTGACCTCCTTGATCACCATAGATTAAATGTTTTTTACAAGACTCAATAATAGAATCATTATCAAGATCTTCAAATATTTGAACTCCAAGAGGAGTTACAAACATTGGTATTAAATCCATAACATATTAATCTAAAAATATGGAGAAAAGATCTCCAACGACTCAGGAGGGACTTGAACCCCCGACCAACTGCTTAGAAGGCAGATGCTCTATCCAACTGAGCTACTGAGTCATTTGAACCCTCATATTATAAGTGATGAGGGATACATTGTCAAGAACGAAACTGTGCCATTCCGTTTCCAGAATTCCAACCACCAGGTCCAGATTGGAAGTTTTCAGATCCACCAAGAGTTTCTTGCCAAGACCCAAAAGATTTAGAAGCACGTTCATACATTACTTGATGAATGTTTTCTGGTTCTTTCTTTGGTTGTGTTGCCTCAATAATCTTTTGTTCTTCGATCTTTTGGGCAACATGCTTTTCATAAGCAATAACCTTTTCAGTCTTTACTGGTTTAGAAAACCAAGAATCAGTAGGAGTGGTGATAGGAGCGACAACTCCAATATAATTTTCTTTTGGTTTCTCAACCTTTTTAGGTTTCTCCTCAATGAATTCACTCTTGGGAATGAACACCTTTTTTAAATTTTTAAGTACTTTCTTGATCATGCCCAAATAAGTTTCTTAGTATAGTTATAAGCGTACTGTTGTCGATATCCTTTGATGCCCCAACCTAACCAGTAGTAAGCACCAACCATATATTGATCAACAGTAAAACCACGTCCCTCAAACTCTGGAAGAATCTTTTGGAACTGTGATTCGTTAATCATATAACGAGTCTGCCCTTCAATACTGCTAGGATCGCAACCAAATTTCTTACAGAAGGTTCCCAATCCACGATACCGCTTTTCGGTAGTCCATTGAATGAGACCATAACCACCACTATAGCAACGATTATAAGGAACTCTGGCACCACCTTCACAGATATTGGGGTGGAAATTGCTCTCAGACTTAATGTTACCCATGATTGTTGCTAGGGCATTACGATCTGAGATATTAGTTTTTTTCTGGAGTTCGCGGAGAACATACTTTTCATTGATGTTACATCCAGGACACTTCCATTCTTTTTCTACCACTTCGATTGGAATTGCTTTACCATGATCAACTTTTACGTCTACTGAAGCGATTTGGGGTGGTGCTGAGATTTCGCTGATCGATGGATAAGCACAAGCAGCTGGAATAATTCCAAGAAGTGATAAAAATGATAACCTTTTTAGCATTAAATTAGTAGAACTCGACATCCGTATCTTTAACACGTGTTAAGTACGGCTCAGCATCCGCGTAAGGATAGCACCCTATTTAGATTTTGTCAAGCTAAATAATTTTACGGTTAATTTCAACACAAAATGAAAAGAGCAGTATTGCTTTTTGGAATGTTATTGATGGCGGCACCTGCACATGCCGATCTTACTCATAAAATTTCGTCAAGCGTACAACTGACTGTTGATGCTGCTGCTACGAATGTACAAAGAATTGGTAAT
>Ga0255776_10000138_pt1 | contig 76678 bp, 60 predicted proteins | sample 071ome_19_FD_179974 | JGI IMG/M metagenome (GOLD analysis project Ga0255776, IMG submission 179974) | Coastal salt marsh microbial communities from the Groves Creek Marsh, Skidaway Island, Georgia - 071413AT metaG (version 2) | ecosystem: Environmental > Aquatic > Marine > Intertidal zone >...
CGTATTGAGAGGAACCGGATGCGTTCATTGCGCTCGTCCGGATCTGCGGGGGGCCTCGTCTGACTCCTATGAGTCAGGCGGGCCTATCCCGGACCTCCAATAATGGGCTTCTATTTTTTGAACTGCGCCCAATGGCAAAATGGCAATGCCACGTTCATGAAAACCTTTTCTTCCTGACACCTTTTTCCTATAGTCGGTGGTTTGGCCGTCGTCTCAAATTATTCAAGAAAATGCTGAAGTGATTGAATCAAATGTTCAACAGAACCACTGCCACAGCCTGGTCCATCCACGAGCTTTCAGCAGCAGGAAGGTAATGAGCCGCCACACAAGATGGAGCATCTTGTGTTTGATGGTGGTCACCTTTTGCTTATCAGCCTGTAAACCGGCATCCAAAGAAACGACTTCCACTCCAAAGCCCCCTGCTCCAAAACCCGTCTCCAAAGAATGGTTTTCTGACGTGACCGATCAACTGGGAATTCGGTTCGCCCACAATCCCGGTGATCCTTCCGATTACTTCATGCCCCGCAGTCTGGGTTCCGGCGTGGCACTCCTGGACTATAACCGGGACGGTTTGATGGACATCTATTGCCTGCAAAACACCGGTCCGGACACAGGAAACCTCAATCAATTATTCAGGCAAAAATCAGATGGAACCTTTGAAAACACCACGGAATCTTCCGGCCTGGGTATTGACGGACACAACATGGGTGTCGCGGTTGGAGATGTCACCAATGACGGGTTCCCGGATGTGTTGGTAGTGGGTTATCTCAGTTCCAGATTATTCATCAACGTGGAAGGCTCGCATTTCAAGGAAGTCACCCGGGAAGCCGGGATCGACAATCCGGCCTGGGGGATGTCCGCGAGTTTTCTGGATTTTGACCGGGATGGATGGCTGGACATTGTGATCGCCAACTACATTGAATACGCCCCATCCGTCGCCTGCACCAACAATCGGGGCGAACGCGAGTTTTGTGGTCCGGACGGATTCCCATCGGCAGTACCAAAACTCTACCGTAACTCGGGCAACATGGAGAAAGGTTCCCCCCTGTTTGAAGACGTCACGACCTCATCCGGATTGGCTCGCGTCCCCGGACCGGGGTTGGGAGTGGCCTGTTTTGATGTCGACGGGGACGGTTGGACAGACATTTTCTTTGCCGATGACGCCAAGCCAAACCGCCTTTTGATCAACCAGAACAATGGTCAGTTTCAGGAAGAAGGGTTGAAGCGAGGCATTGCGCTGGATGCCATGGGGCAGACCAGGGCCAACATGGGCGTTGGGGTTGGCGATGTGGACAATGATGGTCTCCTCGACCTATTCGTCACCCACCTGGCCACCGAACGCCACACCCTCTGGAGACAGGGACCGCGCGGCATGTTTTCGGATCGAACGGCCTCCTTCGGTCTCAATGCCACCTCCTGGCGCGGGACTGGATTTGGAGCTTTGATGGGGGATTTCAACAATGATGGGCAAACCGACATCGCCTTCGTCAATGGAGACATTCGTGCCAAAATGAACGCAACCATTGAACCCGATCATCCCTTGGGACCATTCTGGCAAAAATACGCCCAGAGGAACCAGCTTTTCATGCATGAGGGAGCCACCACATTCAAGGACATTTCGGACCAGAATCCCTCCTTCTGCGGCGATGAAAACGTGGGACGCGGTCTGGTATCAGGGGACATCAACAATGATGGCGTTGTGGACATGATCCTGTCCGGCATCGCGGCCCCTGTTAAAGTTTTACAAGGAAACCCAGAGACCAATGGCCATTGGCTGATCGTTCAAGCCACCTTGCCGAATGCCGGCAATCGGGACGATATCGGGGCCGAAATCATCGTTTCGGCGGCGGGAAAAACGTGGCACCGCTGGTTGAACCCGGGCATGAGCTACATGTGCTCCAATGATCCGAGACTTCATTTCGGTCTAGGAGACATGACTCAAATCGATTCCATCAGAGTGATTTGGTCAGATGGCGGTCAGGAAGATTTCCCGGGTGGCGACACGGACCGCATGGTGTCATTGCAAAAAGGATCCGGCACCCCATCCAAGGAACCATTGTGATTCTTTTCAATATCCGTTTAACTAAAGCGACATGAGCAACCGAAATCACACAGAAGCATCCCCACCCCAACAGGCACCATCCAGCAGCCTGCCAAAGGTGATCGGGATGTTGGTTCTGATCGGGATCGGAATCGGAATCGGAGCCTTCTGGAAATTCAATCAAAAAGAAATCACTCCCCCACCCCTGGTTGAACTAAAGGATGTTGATCCACTCATCGTCAGCACCATCAAGGCAGCCGAAAATCGACTCCATAGCGATCCTCATTCGGCTACAGCCTGGGGCGATCTCGGCATCACTTATTGGGTCAATGGATTTTCCGAACCGGGCGCATACTGCCTGACCCAGGCGCGGACTTTGGAGCCGAAGGTCGGCAAATGGGTTTACTACGATGGTTTGACCTACCTGCCCGACGACAAGGAATCGGCCATCACACGCATTAAAGAGGCCGCGGACATGCTGGACTCGGATAGTTTCGCCCCCCGACTGCGACTGGCAAATATCCTGAGTGAGGACGGACGCATCCTGGAAGCGGAACCCTATTACCGTCAGGTGCTGGAAAAACGTGCCGACAACCCCATGGCACAATTGGGGCTGGGTCATGCGGCAAACGCCAATGGGCAACCAGAAGAAGCCATCCAATACTACGAACGCTGCGCTGATCATGCCTACACCCGTAAAGCGGCGCACACAGCGCTTGCCTCACTTTACCTGCGAACCAATCAACCTGAAAAAGCCAATGCTTCCCAGAAAATCGTCGAAAGCATTGAAATGGATGAAGAATGGGAAGACCCCTACCTCACACAAGTCAAACCATATCGTGTCGGCAAGACGGCGTGGCTGGACAGTGTCAGCAATCTGGTGCGCAGAGGACGGTTCAAAGACGCCCTGCCACTTGTCAAAAAGATCATTCAATACTATCCCGACACGACCAAGGCTCACATCTTCCTGGGCAACATTTATCTTTCCGACAAAAAATACCAGGAAGCCGAAGCATCCATGCGGGAGGCATTGAAGTATGATCCTGAAGCCGTGGAAGCGTTGGTGCAATTGGGGGTTAGCCTGTTTTGGCAAAAGAGGTTTGACGAATCCATTGCCATGCTGAAAAGCGCTCTCATCCACTCACCCGAACTGGCCGAAGCGCAGTATAACCTTGGATTGGGGCTGGCCTCCACAAGCAAAACAAGCGAAGCAAAAGAAGCCTTCGCCAAAGCCATTCGCAGCAAACCCGGGCTGGTGGATGCCTACGTTGGACTGGCTACCCTGTTCCTTCAGGACCGGCAAATCGAGGAAGCATACAAGACCCTCATCAAGGCCCGTGAAGTGTCCCCCAATCACCCCCGGGTGGTCTCATTGCTCCAACAGTTTGAAAGGACACCTCCGAAAACTCCTTGACCCAGGTGCGAGCAAATTAAAAATGAATTCCATTTCCGACTTATCGGGAGAACTCACAGCTCCGGTCTGCAAACCGTTCACTTCACCATGAGCACTCTTTAATGATCGGCGCTTTCGGCTTCGGTCCCTCTCTTGCTGATAAACAAGCACCCCCAACCCACCATCATCGCAAGCCCGCCAAATGGGGTAATGGCTCCCAGCTTGGTGATACCAGTCAGAGAAAGTGCATAAAGACTTCCAGAGAAGATCACGATACCGATGATAAAACCCAATACCGCCCCCTTCGGCGGACGGGGCATCAGGGACAAACCGAACAACGCCAGGGCATGGATAAAATGATAAAACACCGCCGTCTCCCAGGTCTCGACGCGGTTCAACTCGGTCAATCGTTCTTCCAAACCATGCGCACCAAAGGCTCCCAACAACACGGCCAGAAAACCAAAGGCCGCAGCCCACTGACGAATACGGTGTGGATTCATCTCTCTCTGGAATACAAAATCCAACTCAACGACAAGGCCTGACCAGCAACTCCTGCACCACTGCGCGGGATGGCAGATCAATGGCCAGCATGGCACATTGCGCCACGTCTTCCGGACGCAACATACTGGCGCGGTGTTCTGCCGTGGGTTCGCTGGGGCGGAGTTTGAGAATGGGAGTATCGATTTCTCCGGGCAAAATACCACAGGCGCGAATGCCGTTTTTATTTTCCTCGGCATTGATGGTTTGAGTGAGTCCGCGCAATCCGAACTTGGAAATCGTATAAGCCGCCCCAGCCAAAGGCATTCCCCAAAGTGAGGCATCTGAAACAATGTTCACGATGGTGCCGGACCTGGCCTGACGCATCCCCGGAAGCACCGCCTGAATGGCATAATAACTCCCATGCAGATTGGTATTGATCAAATCATGGTAATCTTCCATGGAAAGCACCTCCAAGGTGCGATTGGGCGTATTGGTGCCCGCGGAATTCACCAGCACCTCGGTGGGGCCAAATTTCGATTCAGCCTGTTGAACCAACTCCCCGACGAACGATTCATCCGCAACACTGCCGATCACGCATTGACATGCTGATGCGTCCGCTCCGGCGAGCTGGATGGTTTCCTCAAGCGTCTTCTGAGTGCGTCCGGTGAGTGTGAGATTCCATCCGGCCTTGGCGAGCAGGATCGCAGTGTAACGTCCAACGCCGGTTCCGGCGCCGGTGACAATGGCATTTTTGGTCATATTGATAATGGAAAATCTGTTTTCGAATCGTTCTGATCGGTTTATTCCCCGGATGAATCGGGTTTGGGAGATTTGAACAGGGATTTAACATTATTGAGCATCCCCTCGGCCTTGGAGGTCGCCCCTTCGGTGGTGCTTCCATCCTGACTGAACGCACCTTTCAAAGCATCAGCAATACCGCCTGCGCCAGAGCCGGTGACTTTCCCAAGCACTCCCGACAGCACTTCACCCATAATTTTCTTGGTCAATTCTGCAGCAGTCAGCCCCGGCCCTTCTTTACCAAGATCCTTCAGAATGATGTCAGGAAGCGTAAATTGCATCCCTTTTCCACCGAGAGCCGAAGCGCTGAGTTTGACCTGCGCCCCCAGGATTTGCAGATCATCGATCTGAAACCTGCCTTCCTCAGCGTTTTCGTCTGCTTCCGGCACTTTGGACTGGATGGTTTCCATGAGCTTATCCAGGTTGCTGGTGGATAAAGTCCGTTCATAGGTGATGGCCGGCTGCTCCACCTTGAGTTGATGAATCACTACCTTGGGAGACATCAACGATCCGGGGTCCAACGAAATGGCGGCGTTTCCGACCGTGATGGCGCTTTCCGATTTGAATCCTTCGGGATTGGGAATACGCAACCCGGACAGCGAACCGCCACCCGAAGTCAAAGCCACCTTGGCGTCCGCCAAAGTCACAGGCACCTCCATCAGGTGGGTGCCGCCTTTTTCCACACCGGATTTTGCCAGAGAATTCACTCCCTTGGTCAGGCCGAAATAAGCAGCAACAGCCAACAATATGAGGAGAACGATCAAGCGTTTAATCCATTTGAACATAATCTGCCCGACAATATGAATCCCGTCTCAAGTCCTGCCAAGGGGTTTTTCCATCAAACCTTCAAATACCAACGCCTCCGGTGGAGCGCATAGACGAAGCCGAAACTCAGCGCGGTGACGACAGCGAGCACCAGGACTTCGGCGTAATTTCCAAAAGCGCCTTTGACCGGTCCACCCACGAGGCGATTGGCCATGTCATGAAAATCCAGGAGTTTAAAAGCCATGTAGACGGCGATGGGATTCATACCGATCCATACGAAAGGCCAACACCAATGATGGAATTTGACCCCATCAATCACAAAGTAGAACAGTGCCAAAGCCAGAAAACTGAATCCCCCGGCAACCAGCACGAATGAAGAAGTCCAAATGTTCTTGATGATCGGAAACTGGAAACTCCAGGCATACCCGAGGGCCAAACAAAGCACACCCAAACCGGCAAGGACGCCCGTTTTTTGAAACGCAGATCCCTCCTTGCGATGAAGCACCATGCCGGCAAATATCCCCAGCAGGCAGGAACCGATCGCTGGCAGGGTACTGAGCAAACCTTCGGGATCATGGTCTCCATTCCACTTGAAGAGTGGCAGATACATTTTATCCACGTAGTTAGCGAGGTTCTTTCCTTCTTCAAAATTCCCTGCCCCCACACCCGGCACCGGGACAAAAGTCATCAAAGCCCAGTAGCCCCCCAACAGCACCACCAATGCCGCAATACGTCCTTTCAGCCCCGTAAAACAAAAGATGAGTGCCGCAAATAAATAACAAAGTGCGATTCGCTGCAGCACTCCCAGCAATCGGATTTGATCCACCCCTTCCGAGAGACCGCCATAGTAAAAGATACCCAACAAATACAAGATAGCGGATCGCGTAAAAACCTTTCGGAGAGTGGAAGCCTTGCCTTTCTCCTGAATCGACCGGGTCAGGCTGAACACGATGGAAACCCCGGCGAGAAAGACAAACAACGGGAAAATGCAGTCATAAAAAGCAAGACCTTCCCAAGGTTTGTGGGAAAGTTGATTCACCAAAAACTGAGCCCAGCTGGATTTATTGGAGTGCCCCAGAGCGTGAATCACCTCTTCCGCTCCCACGATCCAGAACATATCAAAACCCCTTAAAGCGTCCAGACTGACCAGACGTGTACTTTTTTCCGATGCGTTTTCAGACGGTTCCTTGCTCATACGATGCTTACTGATAGTTCGTTCAAATTAACCATTTTACCCAAAAAATGTGAATCAAACCATCATTTCACCGGGATCAAGCTGTCGCAAGACAAATCCTTCATCATAGAAATGTGAAAAAACAATGAAGAATCTACTGAAACCACCCTAACCTTCACCAACTTGGCAAGAAACATGCTAATCAACCTTAAAGGAAGAGAATAAAAGTGAATACCTGGCAGAAGCCGCAAGGCGGAGTATGTTTTTTTGGTCTTGTTATTCACTTGAAGCAGTCTAAATTACCAGCACCTCTTGCTGTTTGAGTCGATGGGGTGTTTTTGACTCAGCTGATAACCTTTACTAATATTATGATCTGGTTAGTCGCTATACTATTGTTATTAATCTTCGCTGGAATTGGTTACCTTAAAGGAGCCATTCGGATGTCCTTGTCATTGGCCGGTTTGTTCATCGGCTTGATGGCAGCGAAACCTTTGGCCCCCCTGATGACGCCCATCTATACGGCCTCAGGAGTCACCAACCTCCTGTGGTTGGCGGTCCTGCCCCCCATCACAGCTTTTTTCGTGGTGGGACTTGTTTTCATTGGCGTGGGCTTTTTCGTTCATTACAAAGTCAGCCAATACTATAAGTTTGGTGCGGACGAAGTTACCCGACTGACCTGGGAACGTATGAACAAGCGCTCCGGAGCCGCACTTGGCCTGATGGTCGGCGGTGTTTACGCCATTTTGGTGGGGATGCTTGTCTATGTCGCAGGCTATTTCACCACCCAGGTTGCCACTGAAAGCGATACCGGCATGTTGGCACAACTCAACGGGCTGGCAAGTGGCCTCGAAAGTTCCGGTATGGGTAAGATCGCACGCAGCATTACTTCCGTCCCGGAAAAATACTTCAAAGTGTCCGACATACTGGGACTTTCCCACAAAAACCCATTGCTTGAGGTGCGTTATCGCAACTACCCATCCCTTTTGAAGTTTGGGGACGACGCCACCATTGAGGAATTGGCAGGTGATGACACTTACCATGGCCTCCTTGTTCAGCAAGCAAGCCTGCAGGAAATCTTCCCTCACCCCATTTCCCAGAAGATCATGAGTGATCCCGACTTGTCGGATCGTTTGCTTTCCACGGATCTCGATGATTTGCAAGCCTACCTGGAAACAGGCGAATCTCCGAAATATGCAGACGAATTGCTGCTCGGTCGATGGGAACTGGATGTCAATGCCACCATCAACTATTTCAAAAAGAACATCCTGACCACCCAGCTTGACACTTCCATCTCACGCAGCAGCAAACAACTTACCAAGAGTGCTCAAATCCGCATCATGAAAGAAGTTGTCGGCACTTTTATGGCCGGGACTACCATGATCGTTTATCCCGACAAAACGCTAACTTTGAACGGCCCCCAGCAAGCGGAGCCAGAGGAGGAAACAGAAGAAGAGCCTGCTTTCAATGATCCTTACGGTTTGGGAAATGACCCCTACCAGGGTATGGATTCACGCTACCGCCCTCAAGGGGGAGGTGCAGCAGCGGCCGCGCAGCAACAGCAGCCAGAACCCAGGAAGCCGACAATCAATCTTGAATTCAGTGGAACCGCTCAATGGGATAACATCTCGCGGGGTCGCTACACCATTACCTCGCCTGAGGGCGAAAAGAACGATGTGATCGTCAAAAAGAATCACCGCGCCTACATTACTTCCAGACGCATGACGATGGTCTTCAAACGCGTGTGGTAATTTTATGACTTTGGCCAAATCTTGATTTGGCTTCTCTACATACAACGCCGCTTCCCTTGAGTGATGGGAGGCGGCGTTCCTGTTTTTCTAGTTCATGGATCTTAAACCACGCATGACTTGAGTTGACGGCCACGAACCGATTCCGCATGATATCTCCCATGCACCCCACCCACCGCCAATCGACCAGGAACAGGGTCAAATTGTCCGGACCGGATGGTATGACCACCAAATCCATCCGTGAACCTGTTTTGGCAGTGTGCCTGTTTGTGTGCTGGATATTGTCAGGAATGGAACTTCTGGCAAATGAAGCCTACACGGCATCCATCCAACCTGTCTTCAACCAATCCTGTGTCGATTGCCACGGCCCGGACTCGCAAAAGGGCGGGCTTCGACTCGACAGCCTCTCTCAATTGTCTCTAGGTGGCTCATCCGGACCGACCGTGGTGCCGGGCGATCCAGACATGGGCACCCTGATGGCCCGCCTGCGACATGAGGATCCCGAGGAACGCATGCCTCCTCAGAAGAAGAAACCTTTGACGGAAGAACAAATCACAAGCATCGAAGCCTGGATCCAACAAGGCGCCCCGGAACTGGCGCAATTGGAAAAAGCCCCCTTCCCCGAAGAAGCTTATGAACACTGGTCTCTCAAACCTCTCCGTACTCCGGCAAAACCCGAAATCACGGAGGAAGGCACCAACTGGGCCCGTAATCCCATCGACCATTTCATTTATCAAAAACAAACCGAACACGGACTCAACCCCTCCCCGGAAGCGGATCGTCGCACCTTGATCCGACGCCTTTATTTTGACCTGACCGGACTTCCCCCGACTCCCGCCGAGATCACAGCATTTGAACAATCAACCGATCCGAAAGCCTATGAAAACCTCATCGACCAACTCCTGGCATCCCAGGCTTACGGGGAACGTTGGGCACGTCACTGGCTGGATGTGGTCCACTACGCCGACACGCACGGCTACGACAAAGACAAGCCACGCATGAACGCCTGGCCCTACCGGGACTACGTGATTCGTTCCTTTAATGAAGACAAACCTTATTCCCGTTTTGTGGAAGAACAACTGGCCGGCGATATCTTGTACCCGGATACCGAGGACGGCATCACCGCCACAGGTTTCATCGCAGCCGGGCCCTGGGATTTCATCGGGCATGCCGAAGTGCCCGAAACCAAACTGGACGGCCGGGTCGCCCGCCATCTCGACCGGGACGACATGGTCACCACCACCATGAACACCTTTGTCAGCACCACCGTGGAATGCGCCCGTTGTCATCATCACAAATTCGATCCCGTACGAATGGAAGATTACTACCGACTGCAGGCAGTCTTTGCGGCTCTGGACCGAGCGGACCGAAGCTATGATCCGGATCTGGACGTCGCCCGAAAACGAAAATCATGGTCAACCAGGAAAGAGGGAACAGAGAAAGAAATAAACCGGATCGAAGCAAACATCAAAGACGCCGCAGGCCCCGCTTGGGCAGAGCTTGATGCCTCCATCAAAAAACTTGAATCCGATAAAGGCTCGAAACCACCCGCTTATGGTTACCATAGCGCCATTGCCGAAAAACAGGACATCATCAAGTGGGTCCAGATCGATCTGGGACAAGCACAAACCATCCACCAGATCACACTGGCTGCTTGTGATGACGATTTCAACAACATCGGGGCGGGCTTCGGATTCCCTCAACGGTTTCGCATCGACGTTTCACTCGATCCAGGGTTTGGAAAAGACATCATTGCAGTGGTCGATAACACCAGGGAAGACTACCCCAATCCAGGTGTCCAGCCTGTAACCTTTGATATAGCACCGATCGAAACACGCTATATCCGGATCACCGCTACGAAACTGGCATCGCGTTCGAATGATTACATCTTTGCGTTGGCAGAACTAATGACCACCGATTCAAGCGGGCGTAATGTAGCGCTCCAAAGCAAGGTATCAGCACTGGACAGCATCGAGGCCCCCGTTCGATGGGCAAAGACGAATCTGGTGGACGGTCTCTATGTCGATATGGAACGCACCGACCCGAAAGGGAAAAGTATCGAGCAACTCAAAGAAGAAAGAGACCAGCTCTGGAAACAAGCCACTCAACCGGACTGGGCAAAACGCCTGGAGCAACTCCGGACAACACTTCAAACCCTGGAATCCAATCTGGCATCTCTCCCCGAGCCCGCCAAAGTCTATGCCGGCACCATCCACAAAGGCAGTGGCGCCTTTCGGGGAACCGGAAACGAAGGTGGCAAACCCCGCCCCATCCACGTCCTGGCCAGGGGGGATGTTGCCCAACCAGGTCGACAGGTTGGCCCAGGAACCATTCCGGTCATGATGGGCAAGGACACGAAATTCAATCTGTCAAAGGATCATTCAGAAGGAGAACGCCGGGTCGCCCTGACACATTGGATCCTGGACAAGGATCACCCCCTCACCTGGCGTTCGATCGTCAATCGAGTCTGGCATTACCATTTCGGGACCGGGATCTGTGATACGCCCAATGATTTCGGTCACATGGGAGGTCAACCCTCGCATCCGGAACTGCTGGATTGGCTGGCCGTTCACTTTAGGGACAACGGACAATCCTTCAAACAACTGCATCGCCTGATCCTGACCTCGGCGACCTATCGTCAGGCATCCCAAACCGATCCCGCCAAATCCGCTCTGGATTCGGGCAACCGCTATCTGTGGAAGATGAACCGACGCCGACTTGAAGCCGAGGCGATCCGTGATTCCGTATTATCCCTCGCTGGCAAGCTGGATCAAACCATGGGCGGACCGGCATTCATGGACTTTGTGCTGGAGAAACCACAACACTCTCCCCACTACGAATACCGACTTTACGACCCGATGAATCCCCTTTCACATCGGCGATCCATCTACCGCTTCATCGTGCGCTCCCAACAGCAACCCTTCATGACCACCCTGGACTGCGCGGACCCGTCCCTACTGGTAGGCAGCCGCAACGAAACACTTACCCCCAACCAATCCCTGGCCTTGTTGAACAACCCTTTCATGATCGCCATGGCACAGGCCTGGGCACAGGAACTATCAAGCAGGCACACAAACCTCCGCGATCAGATTCAAACAGCCTTCGAACAAGCCACAGGACGTTCGCCCTCCCTGGAAGAAACAAATCGATGGGAACAGTACGCAAAAAACCACCAGCTGGCCAACACCTGCCGGTGGATGTTCAATTTGAACGGGTTTATGTTTGTGGACTAAGCCGTTTCAGACGCAACGCACCCAAAACGGCCGAAACCGGAAGGCGATCAGTCCTCGAAATCGTAAATAACAACCTTGTTGCAAACACGTTTGAAGACCTCTTCCACAAACTTCACGTGCTCAGGGTGCACCTGGTAAGCATCCTGGGTGGCTTTGTCCTTGAACACTATGTTCAGTGCCACCTGATAGGATTGATCCACCACAGGACGTTCGCTGGTCGCCATGCGTCCAACATGAAAATGCAAAGCGCCGGGAATATCCCGCAAATACTTGTTCGCGCCATCAATTAATTCCTGAGCGGCATTAGGCTGCTCAGGATCGGTCCAAAAAATCACAACATGTGAAAACATGTCCGGATTTCATCGGTTTTCCCCCCAATGAGCAAACACTTTTTTCCAGAAGACTCCCCTCATTAAAAAGCCTGCGTCACAGAGGCCCTTTCCATGGATACCTGAGAGTGCAGAGCAATATGAGTCCGAGCTTAACCATTCTTTACCCCTCACTCAGGATGACTCAACCTCCGAAAAACCAAAATTTGCGCATACGGAAACAATAAATGTGTTGTTTAACGATTTAACAGATCTTAAAGTGTTCACATAATGAATGCGCTGGGAACGCAAATTAAACACGAGTTCGAACAAAACAATGCGGTTTGTTCCAAGGTCATTGATTTGTTCCAGCTCGTCTCGAACAAGTCACGGTTCCGCATCCTGTGCATCTTGTCGCAGGACGAGTTCTGTGTGAACGATATTGCCGAGATCCTGGGTGAAACCAAACTGTCCAATATCTCCCAGCAATTACGCATCCTGACGCTGGCGGGTGTCATTTCCAAACGAAAGGAAAGCAAGTTCGTTTTCTACCGACTTGCCGATGAGCGATTCGCTGAAATGCTCCAATTTTTACGTCAATCTTACTTAAAACCGGAAGGAACAACTCTATGAAAAATCTGCTGATATTAGGCGCCGGAACAGCCGGCACAATGATGGCCAATCATTTGCGGAAACAAATCGACCTGAATCAATGGTCCATCAGCATCGTCGATGAAGAACCCCAACATTACTATCAACCCGGTTTTCTTTTCATGCCGTTCGGCATTTACGAGCCAGCGGATGTGGTTCAACCAAAGAAAAAATTCGTCGGCAAAGGCGTGGAATACATCCAGGCGAGCATCGACCGTGTGGATGGCGACCACAACAAAGTCCTTCTGCAAGATGGCAACGAACTACCCTATGACATCTTGATCATCGCAACCGGATGCCATCCCGCGCCCGAAGAAGTCGAAGAACTCACCGGTTCAGGCTGGGGAAAGGACGTACATGAATTCTACACCTTCGAGGGATCCAGCAAATTGGCGGAGGCCATGAAAGGATTCAACGGAGGCAAACTGGTCGTGCATATCGCCGAGTTACCCATCAAGTGCCCGGTGGCTCCACTGGAGTTCGCCTTCCTGGCGGATTGGTGGCTGGGACAGAAAGGTATCAGAAACAAAACCGAGATTACCTACGTCACCCCGCTATCAAGCGCATTCACAAAACCAACCGCTTCCAAAATGCTCGGTCATATGCTGGAGGATAAAAACATTCGGGTGGTCACAGATTTCAACATCAGCGAAGTGGACCACCAAGCCAAGCAAATGAAAAGCTGGGGCGAAGAGTCGGTGGACTATGATTTGCTGGTGACGGTTCCTCCCAACATGGGATCCGAAATGGTGGATCGCTCCGGATTGGGCGACGAATTGAACTTCATCGCAACGGATCCGCACACACTGCAATCCAAAGCACACTCCAACATCTTTGTGCTGGGTGATGCCACCGATCTCCCGACGTCCAAAGCAGGGTCCGTCGCTCATTTTCAAGCGGAAATTCTCACTGAAAACATCCTTTCCTACATGAAGGGAGATGCACTGAACGCCCGCTTTGACGGTCATGCGAATTGCTTTGTGGAATCCGGTCACAACAAGGCCATCTTGTTGGATTTCAACTACGAACAGGAACCCGTCCCCGGAACATTCCCCCTCCCCGGCATCGGCCCGATGAAACTGTTACGAGAAAGCCGCCTGAATCACATTGGCAAAATGGCTTTTCGATGGGTGTATTGGAACGTCCTGCTTCCTGCGAGACCCATGCCAGGCATCTCGCCCCACATGACCAAGCTCGGAAAAGAAATCCCAAAGAAACCCAAACAACCCAACGCCGCATAAACCTTTAAAATACTGAACAAAGAAAGAATAAATATTATGGCTACCAAAGACATCTTAGGAAAATCCATCAACGTTGACGAAGAAGGTTACCTGACCGATCACTCTCAATGGGACAAGGAAATTGCAAACGCCCTCGCCAAGGAATTGAACGTCGAACTGACCGATGCCCATTGGAAAGTGCTGGATTTCATTGACCGGGACTTCAAGGAAAAAGGAGTCGTTCCAGGCATCAGGCGCATTAAAAAAGTGGGCAACATTCCCACCAAAGAACTCTATGAATTGTTTCCGGACAAACCCATCAAGACGGCTGCCATGATTTCCGGATATCCCAAACCCGCGAGCTGTGTTTAATCCAATTTGAAAGAAAGGAAACCGTTATGTCTGAACCATCCAAATTGAAAAAAGTTTCCATCGTCGTTTCCAAAGGATCTCTGGAGAGTGTGTATCCCGGACTGATCATGGCCAACGGCGCGCGCATGGAAGGAATTGAGGCTTCCCTCTTTTTCACGTTCTTTGGACTTCACGCCATCGTGAAAAAGAAAATGGACAACCTCAAAGTCGCCACCGTCGGTAATCCCGCGCTCTGCTTTCCCACACCGATGGGGATGCCCATGCCCACCTGGATGGGAGCCATTCCCGGTGTCTCCGCGTTCGCCACGGGGATGATGAAAAAGGAAATGGACAAACTGGACATCCCTCCCGTGAGTGAATTCATCGAAATGATCCACGACGCAGGAGGAACCATTTACGCCTGCAAAGCCACGGTGGATATGTTCAAACTAAGCATGGATGACTTCTGTCCAGAAATGGATAAAGTTCTGACGGTCGGCGAATTCTACGAACTGTCGCAAGACGCTCAAATCATTTTCACTTGAAGCAAATCAATCACGAACCATCAACCAGCAAACCATACTCCATATGATGTCCTCCATGCTCGGTAAAAATCGGTGAAGCATGCGGACAAATGAACTCTGAAAGCTAGAAAGGTATTAAAATGAAACGAATCAAATGCATGTTGGCCCTGGCCGCAGGTATCACCGCCATTTCCCCACCCCTATCCGCTACCAACGGCGACAACCTGATTGCCGTCGGCCCGGTTTCGCGATCCATGGGAGGAGTGGGCATTGCCCTGCCCATGGACGCCATCAGCGCAGTATTTCAAAACCCTGCCTCGATGTGTTACGGAACCTTTTGCCCGTCGTCGGAAGTCAATTTTGCCGGCACACTCTTTGTCCCAACCATCAAGACACGTATTACCAACCCTGACGGAACCTTTGCCGCAAAAAGCAAATCAACGATTTATCCGATCCCTGCCATTGGCATCTCCGTTCCATTCGGCAAGAACCCACAACAATGGCGGTTTGGATTTGCCGCATACGGTGTTTCGGGCATGGGTGTGAATTACAAAGGAACGGCGGTGGACGCCCCAGGAGCCTTCGTGACTCCTGGCGGAGCCTTCCCTTTGGTCGCCGGAAAATACACCAACCTGTCGGTGATGAAGTTTTCACCTTCGGTTGCCTACATGGTGAATCAGAAACTCTCGGTCGGACTCGGGGCTCAGGCCAGCTATGGCATGCTGGATCTGGGCATGGGAACAGCCTCCGGATTCGGTTTCGGTGTTCAGCCTGGGTTGATCTACAAGGCAACCGATAAACTGACATTCGGGATATCCTATATCACCCCTCAGGGCATCAATCATGAAAGAGTGAATGATTTTGATGGAGACGGAACCATGGACGATCTCAAGCTGTCATCCCCTAACAATCTTGGACTGGGTATTGCCTATGAATTCCTGGATCGCCGGTTGATTGCCGAATTGAACACCCGTTGGATCAACTGGTCGGATGCGGATGGTTACTCTGACTTTGATTGGAGAGATCAATGGACATTGGGACTGGGATTTCGCTATGCCGTCATCCGCGAAAAATACTTCGTATCAGCCGGATACAACTACGGAGCCAGCCCGGTCAAAGAGCATTCCAACTGGGCACCCGGATTCACCAACGTTCAGGGAAAAAACATCCCCAACTATTATTATGAAACATTCCGCATCACCGGATTCCCCGCTGTTGTGGAACATCATTTAACCTTTGGGATGACCTATCAGTTCACCGACAAATTCGGCGCCAGCGTGGCTTACATGCATGCGTTTGAAAACGAAATCGTGGAATCCGGCACCGATCTGTTCGGAAGACCCTCGACCATTACATCCGATCTCCGTGAGAATGGATTCGATTTCTCATTGAATTGGAAATTCTAATCAAAACAAAACCCACGGGAGGAAGGTCTAAATCCTTCCTCCCTGTCCACATGGTCATGTTCGGAAAAAACACCAATATCACGCCAGGTTTACTTGCGGCATGCGCTGGAATACTACTGCTGTTCACTGCCTGCGAAACCACCCAGCCGCCTGTTGTGAGCAGTCCCGACACCCTGACCTCCGTCCCCGTTGGCAACATACCCATTGCCCTCCCGGACAATCCTGCCGACCGTATAGAGCTGGGCGTGTCACATCTGAATGATGCGGAATATTTTCAAATCAATCAAATGGACTGCAAGGTGCTGGTCGTGGAGGTATTCGACTTTTACTGTCACGTGTGTCAATCATCCGCTGAAAACCTGAATATTCTTCACTCAAATCTGAGCGTTCCTCCATTCGATTCGAAGGTGTGCATGATGGGCATCGGCAAAGAAAACACAGCATTCGAAACGGACACATTTCGCCGCAACCTTCACGTGGCTTTCCCCATGCTTCCCGATCCATCGGCGCTGTTTGCCCAGGCCATCCCCGTCACACGCACCCCACATGTGATGATCCTGCGAAAAGACGGTCATGACTATCAGATTATCCAACAGAAAATCGGATACTTCTCAAGAGAGGACGTGGAACACTTCACCGAGTTGATCATATCCATCACCACTCAATAGCCAGGTATAAACAAAATGAAAAAGAGTCTTTACCCACTTCGCCTTATATCGTTCGCATTCTCCATCACCCTGGTGTTCAATGTTTCGAAAGCCACCGGCCAAATTGCCAAAGAAATGATTTATGATCCCGGAACACTGAAACCGGTCGATAGCGCTTTAAACGTTCAGATGGGGTCACCTGCTCCAGACTTCTCACTCCCTTCGCTGGAAGGAGAAACAACAACCCTCTCTCAATATATCGGAAAAAAGAATGTCGTTCTATCCTTCGTCCCGGCGGCATGGACACCGGTGTGCTCCGCCCAGTGGCCGGGATACAATCTCGCCAGGGAATACTTCGACGAAACTGACACCGTTCTTCTCGGCATCACCGTCGACAATATTCCCACTCTGCATGCCTGGACGAAAGAAATGGGCGGGATGTGGTTTAAAGTGTTATCTGACTTCTACCCTCATGGTGAAGTGGCCAAAAAGTATGGCATCCTTAGAAGCAACGGTGTATCGGAACGTGCCCTGTTCCTCATCGACAAAAAAGGCATTATCCGGTTCATCGACGTACACGACATCAACAAACGCCCCCCACTGGACGATCTGGTCAAAGCCATGCGAAGCGTCTCGGCCCGTTAAAGGAACATTGAAGCAAATTCGCATTTGACAACAATTACTTTGCACTGCAAAGTATACCCATCTTATGGATGCCGACTGGGCAGCGCAGAGACTGGGAGAGATCCGAACCTTGATGGAGCGTTCGGCGTTGTACCGGCGCGCTTTGGCCCCTACGATGACGGGGACGGGGGTGATTGGCATCCTTGCCGGTTTGATTGGCTGGACCTTACCAATCGAATCTGGATCCGGATTCTGTTTCTTTTGGATGACCACCGGTGTCATTGCCCTTTTGTTTTCCTTTTTTCTAATACGCCGACAGGCATGGAAAGACAATGAGCCCATGTGGTCCTCTCCTACGCGCCGGGTCTTTCAGGCACTTTGCCCGGCATTGTTTGCGGGCGGAGTGATTGGTTTCCTGGGAGTGAGCATGTCGGAGTTGGACAAGACCTTTTTGTGGAAAGTTCCCCCCTTATGGATGATGTTTTACGGATGCGCCTTGTTTTCGGCAGGTTTTTTCATGCATCGGGGCATCAAGTTATTCGGCACTCTATTCGTATTGTGTGGAGTCATTTCCATTTATCATTTTACCAGGGAATCCGTTGAAGGATCCCTTCCCCGCATCGTGCATGCCCACATTGTCATGGGGGCATCCTTCGGGATCCTGCATTTGTTTTACGGGATTTATTTATTTTTGACCGAACCCCAACCAACCAACCAACCATGAAAACAGAGACGTTCAACCAACTGGACAAGGTCATTCACGAAAAAGGACGCATGGCCATCATGACCGTACTGGCATCCAACCCTGAAATGTCGTTCAAAGAACTCAAAGAAATGCTCGGCATGACAGATGGCAATCTCAGTGTCCACATCCGCACACTGCAACAGGCAGGCTACGTGGCTGTATCCAAAACCTTTGTCAACAATCGGCCTCACACGAGCTACCGCCTTACCAAAGAGGGCACGCGCTCATTTGAGGATTACATCAACGTATTGGAAGAAATCGTCCGGCTTAACCGGGAATAATCAAGTGAACACCGGGTATCCATCCACACTGACGAATCCTCAACCTTATTACTTTGCCATAAAAAGAACTTTAAACAAACAGACAACATGAAAATCCAGACCGCAAAACACATGGGACTTTGTTTCGGAGTCAAGGAAGCCATCAAGCTGGCCGAAACATCCGCCAAAAACGGCCCCACCACTATTCTGGGACCGTTGGCGCACAATCCAGCCATTCAACGGCGTTTGCAGGATCAACGGATCGGTTTTGTTCAACATCCTCAAGAGGCCATCACCCGCGAGCTGATCATCACGGCCCACGGAGTTTCGAACCGCACCAGGGTCGAGGTCCATCAGGCGGGATTCGACGTCAAAGACGCGACATGTCCACTGGTGCATTTCGCACACCGGTCGCTGCTTCAGCTTGTGGAGGAAGGGTATTACCCGGTGGTGATCGGGAAAGCAGGCCACATTGAAGTGCGGGGTTTGACAGGAGATTTGGATGCATTCACGATCGTGCTGTCGGAATCGGACATCATGAATATCCCCCAACAAGATCGTATCGGCATCATTTCTCAAACCACCCAACCCATTGATAAGGTGCGATTGTTGGTCGCCAGGATAAAGGAGCGTTTCCCTGAGGCGGAGGTTCAATTCAAGGACACGGTTTGTCACCCCACCAAACAGAGACAATCTGCCGCGGTCGCACTGGGCAAAAGCTCGGATGTCGTCGTAGTCATCGGTGGAAGAACCAGTAATAACACCCGGCAGTTAAGCGAAACCATTTCCAACTACTGCACCCGAGTGCATCAAATTGAATCCATCACCGATCTGAAGCAACATTGGTTTTGTGATTCGGACACGGTGGGGGTAACCGCGGGCACCTCCACCCCAGACGAAACGGTGAAGCCGATCCTCCGGCAATTGGAAGCATGGGCTGCCGAGTGGGATCCCAAGGACCAGGACACCGCGCTTCATGCCATGGCGGCAGGACCTGCGCGCCAGAACTATTGACGTTCGTATTCGCCTTTGCCGACCTTCTTGAGTACGGTGAAACCGGCTTTCTTGGCGTCACTGATGGAGACCGGTTTGGTGATGGTCGGGGTATTGAAACCGGAGATCAATTTTTTGACCGCTTTCTTGCAGAGCGGACAATTGGTCAACGGCTTGGCAGAAAGAGGCCTGCGCAGAGTGAATTTTCCTCCGCACACACCGCAACTGTCACCGCTTTCCAATTCGTATTCGTAGAGTGGCATGGTTCAAATCAGTTCCAGAGCACCATCGCTCTTAAGCCCGCTACCATTGCATCGCGCCCCAGCAAGAACAAGTTTAGAATTTTGTCAGACCCGCAAACAAATTTCTTTTAGAGGCATCGACTTTCCATCAAACTCTGTGGCGAACCAAAAGCCAAAGAATATGAATCCAGATACCAACATGACGTCCGGTCTCGAAAACCGAAGATTTTCACCTGTTTCAGCGTTTTGGGCTCTTTGCCTCTGCGTGGGCCTCACAGCGCTCAACGTTTCAGGAGCCCCCATCTATCACCAGGATTTTGAAAACATTAACGACGGATCCACACCCGAAGACTTCCTGGTGCTTGGTGGCGAATTTGCGGTTCAATCCGGCGCCCTCGTTTTACCCGGCGCTCCCTTGAAGAAGTTTGGAGCCGTGTTTGGTCCAGACAACGAAGGTGATCTCGCAATCTCAGCACGCATCCACTCGGAACAACGCGGACGCTTGTCTCCTACTTTTGGAATCGGGCTATACGGGTTGGGCGGATATGCATTGAACGCATCCGCATCGCGAAAAGCACTGGAACTCCACCGCGGCCGAAAGACCATCAGTCAAGCTGCCTTTGATTGGACACCCGCGTCATGGACGAACCTGAAGCTTGAAGTTTCAACCCAATCCGACACTTCCTGGCGCATCCGGGGAAAAGCCTGGTCCGAACAAATCAACGAACCCGCCGGCTGGCAAATCGACCACGAAAGCACCGAGGCTCCCACACAAGGTAAAGCGAGTCTTTGGGGGCAGCCTTATGCCGGGAAACCCATTCAATACGACGACATCACGATCGATCGCCCCAAAACATTTACCGCGTTGCCCTCCGTGCCATTCGAGTTGGGACTACAAACATGGACGCTTCGCAACCTGGATTTCGACCAAGTCGTTGAATTTGCAAAGGAACACGGGATCACCAAACTGCAGGTTATTGGCAATCACATCGATCCCCATGCCGATTGGGAAGTCATCAAAAAGAAGAAAGCCATTCTGGATGCAAACGGTCTGCAAGCTTACACATTTGGCGTGGCAGGCACTTCCACTGATCACGACTACAACAAACGCCTGTTCGAATTCGCCAAATTCATGGGGATTAAAGTCATCGTCGTGGAACCACGCGACTTTTCCATCTTTGATTCGCTTGAAAAACTCGTGAAGGAGTATGATATCCGCATTGCCATTCACAACCACGGTCTGACATCGCTTTACGGAAACCCGCTGGTCGTGCGCAATATCATCAAACACCGTGACCCCAGAATCGGCGTTTGCCTGGATTTGGGCTGGATCACCGCTTCCGGTTTCGATGCAGCCAAGGTATACCAGGAATACGACGGACGCGTCTATGACATCCACTTGAAGGACAAGACCGTTCAAGTTGCAGACAATCGATTGGTGGGTATCAGCGCCGGTATCGGCGAAGGCGACGCCAATATTTCCGGTTTGGTGGAAGTATTGAAATCTTCTGGTTACAAAGGTGTGCTGGCCATTGAAACGGACAGCCCCTTGTTTGCCCGACAACCCTCTGAATTTGTCACGAAGGCCAAGGCTTACTACGAAAGCCTGCTTTCGAAATAGAACCTCCACTCATTTCCAAGGGGAATCATTCGAGGTAAAACATATGGGGCAAGCCAAGATCAGAATTCTGTTCGTGTGCATGGGGAACATTTGCCGCAGCCCGGCTGCGGAAGCCGTCATGCAGGCCAAAATTGAAGACGCCGGCATGAGTCACCTGATCGAGTGTGACTCGGCCGGCACCATCAATTATCACAGCGGACAACCCGCCGACCAGCGCATGCGTAATGCCGCTTCCGGGCGCGGGTATCACATGACCAGTCGTGCACGAAAAATCCGTGAGGTGGACCTGAAAACATTCGACCACATCCTCACCATGGACGAGGATAACTACAACGAAGTGATCGAACTCGACCTCGACGCCAAGTATCGCGAAAAAATCCGGCCTTTCTGTTCGTACGTCAAGGCATACGATGTCACCGATATTCCCGATCCCTATTACGGAGGCCTGGACGGATTTGACCATGTCCTGGACCTCCTCGAAGACGGCTGTGGCAACCTATTGGAAGATCTGGCCAAAAAGTAATCCCGGTCAAAAAAGGACTTAGCGCCTCAGCTTCTCGATCCCGGGCATGCATTAAGGTATAGGCGAGAGCACCAACAGCCCTCGTTTGTTCGCTTACACCATCATCTGGCTGTTGCTGTCATTTCATGAGTCAGGATTCAAGCCCTGTCCTTCGCTGACGCTCCAACCTCCGTCGACGGAAAGCACCTGTCCGGTTACAAAGCGTGCGGCATCGGACAACAAGAAGGTGGCCGCACCATCGAGATCATCCGGCAAGCCAATGCGTCCCCCATCCAAGGGTTGTTTGGTACGGATGAAGTCCATGATCGCCTGGTTTGTCTGGGCTCGTTCGGACATGGGCGTTGCCACCAAGCCGGGGCACAACAGATTAATGCGAATTCCTTGGCGGGCATAATGAGCGGCCGAGGATTTGGTCATGCCGATCATGGCGGATTTGGCGGCCGCGTAGGCATGGGTGGTGAAAAACCGTGGGGACGGGGAATACCCCAGCACGGATCCACAATTGACAATGGCTCCTCCGCTGCCCTGATCCAGGAAAATCCGGAGAGCGGCCCGGTTGGAATAAAAGACCGAATCCAGATTCAACTTCATGGTCTGATCCCAACCTTCATCGGTGATCTCATGCAACGGACCATCTCCGAAACGTCGTCCACTCCCGCCAGCCACATGGTAAACCCCGTGTAAGGCGCCGAAGGTTTGAGTCAATTTTTGAAATGCCTCTTCGGTTTGTTGCGGGTTGGACGCGTCACAGGCCACCGCCAGACCGGCATCCCCCAGCCAGGATGTTGCCGCTTCAAGCTTGGCTTCGTCTCGGCCGGTGACGACCACCCTGGCTCGACATTTCAAAAACATCCTGGCCGCAGACTCACCCAACCCGCTGGTGCCGCCAACGACCAGAATGTTTTTTTCTTTCAAATCCATATGATGATTTGCCGGGAGCAGGAAAAGGTGGTTGCCCTTACTTGATCCCTAATTTGCGGAAGCGCGATTTGATCTGTTTGTAGTGGAAGTCGGTGGAACATAGCTTGTCCAATTCACCGGCTTTGAAATGTTTCGCGACATCGGGATCGGACATCAATTGCTTTTTGAAATCTGCATCCGCATCTCCCGCGTGTTTGCTCTTCCAGGTCAACATGGCATTGCGCTGCACCAGGGAGTAAGCATCCTCGCGCGTCAAACCTTTTTGAATCAAGGCAAGCAATACAGTCTGTGAATTCCACATACCCAGGGACAGCTTCATGTTGCGATCCATGTTCTCAGGATAAACAATCAAACCATCGGTCAAGTCCGTGAGTTTGTAGAGCATGTAATCCAGCAAAACGCATGAGTCCGGGAAAATAACACGTTCTACGGAACTGTGACTGATATCGCGTTCGTGCCACAGGGCAACATTTTCCAGCGCAGCCACAGCGTTTCCGCGCAGCACACGGGCGAGGCCGGTGAGGCGTTCGCCGGTGATGGGATTGCGTTTGTGAGGCATCGCGCTGGAACCTTTCTGTCCTTTGGCAAAGAACTCTTCCGCTTCCAGCACCTCAGTGCGCTGAAGATGCCGAAACTCAGTCGCCCAACGCTCGATGCTGGCTCCCACGAGAGCGATGATGGAAATGAACTCGGCATGAATATCACGCTGAATGACCTGTGTGGCGATCGGAGCGGGTTTGAGTCCCAGTTTTCGACACACGAAACTTTCCACTTTGGGTGAAAGATGGGCATTGGTTCCGACGGCGCCGGATAATTTTCCAAATGCCACATTCTTGCGCAAATCTTTCAAACGACGCTCAGCACGCCCGAACTCATCGAACATCAGTGCCATCTTCATGCCAAAGGTGGTTGGCTCGGCATGAATGCCATGGCTGCGACCAATCATGGGGGTGAACATGTGTTTCTTGGCCTTTCGACCAATCACTTTTCTCAGATCCACCACATCCTTGATCAGGATATCCACTGACTCCACCATCTGGACCCCAAAGGCCGTATCGATCAAATCACTGCTGGTCAGCCCGTAATGCAACCAGCGGGAAGCTTTGTCATTGATGTTTTCTGCAACGTTGGTGGTGAAGGCGATGACATCGTGGTTGAGGGTCTTCTCCAGTTCCTTGCTTCGATCAATACTGAACGCCGCCCCTTTCTTCATTTTTTTGAAATCGCGCGCAGGCACGATTCCCTGATCCACCAGGGCTTCGGTGGCCAGTAATTCGATGTTCAACCAGATTTCCAACTTACGTTGTTCGGTCCAAATATCCCGCATGGCGGGGCGTGAATAACGCGGTATCATAGGACTTGAAAAAAACCGATTTCAGGCCCGAAAAAAAGGAAAATCGTCAGCAAAGGCAGAAATCAACTCAATCGGGTCTTGATCACATCTTCCAATTCTTCGACACGACGGTTCAAAAGGTGGACTTCATGGTACAGCACGCTGAGCACTTCGTTGCTGGTCACCAGCCCCCCTTTTTCGGCGCGCTGGATCAATTCAGTCAGGGTAACCCCGGGGAGGCGGGCGGATTCAACCATGTCATCCAGGTGTTCGCAAGCGACCAGGTATTCCCCTTCCAGCTTGCGCAACACAGCCAATGATTGCGTATGATCCAGTTTTGACAAAGGATCCTCACCTTCCCCGATCTCCCCGGATGCTTCAGCCAGGACTTTTCTGGCGGCATCCACAATCTCGTGATCCAGAAACATTTCACGCCCCTCGGCGGCTAAGGATGCATGCTGAATCTTCAATTCCAACAATACAGCTCCCAACAACGAATACTTCCGAGCCTCCGGGTGATCATAACTCACCAGCTCGAATCCCTGATCCGTCCTGCGCTGGGCGTAGGTGAAATGATGCCCTTTCCGCTCGTGAGGCAACCAGGCTGCCGGATTCTCAATCCTCCTGAATGCCCATCTGACCACATCCAGCTTGACGGCAGGGGTCAACACACCCACATGAGCCACTTTCCCTTCATGCTCGGGAACAGCAGGAATATCCTCCAGGGTAGCATCAGATGCAGCAATCACACTTGAAGACGGTGTTTGAGTTTGGTCTGAAGAGTCCGCTACTTCAGCATGTTCATGCCCCGGAAAATGTTTGGACCGCTTCGCAACCGGCATGGACATGGCGGATGGATTATAAGCGGGAATGACGAGTTCTTCCGAACATTTGGGGCATTCAACCAAACATCCTACAGAAGATGGTTCGGCTTCGATGTGAGTATCGCAATCTGGGCAACTGAATTTAAAGGACGGCATTGTTTCTGAACCTTTCCAATGGTTTGCTGCATTCAACATCGGTCCGTCTCAGGCAATGCTTGAAGGATGATCCTAACAAAGATCACTTTACCGACAGAACCTGCCCCAACATCCACCCGATTCAGATAAACGTCAATCCCCCGATCCCTCCATGGCAACTCAGGTAAGAACATGAACAACATCCACGCACTACTTCTTCGGCAGGGACGTCCACGATACATCGGGACCGCGCGTCCGGTGGTGTATCCGAATAACACATCAACCATCCCTACACCCTGGCGCGCTAGCGGCCCTGCGGCAGCAGGGCTCTGCCGGTGGGCAGCAAACATTTTTCCCACTTGATGAATTGAGTGTTGAATTCTGGAGCTTCGACCGTGATGATCACTAGAACCAATTCCAAATAACATATTGATTGATCGTCATGCGAAAAGAACATCATCCACGCGTGCGTTCCGGAAAACGATATCTCCGGATGCTGACAACGATTGCGGCCGCCATTCTGATAAGCCTCCCCGTGAGTGCCCAGCGCGGACGACGTCCAGACCCCAACCGCGGCGCTGCCATCGGTGAGAACAAGGCCACCCCAGTGGACCGCATCAAGGTCCTTCCTGGTTTCGAAATCGAACTGCTTTATTCAGTCCCGAACAGCGACCTGGGTTCATGGGTGGCGCTGGCAGCCAATGACAAAGGTATCATCTACGCAAGTGATCAATACGGCGCTCTTTACAGTTTCGACACGCCAGCCCCAGGAGAAACTCTCTCCCGGGAAGACATCAAAAAGGTCCCGGTCGACATTCGCGCCATCAATGGCATGATTTTTGTCGGCGATGTGCTCTACGCCGGTGTCAATGATTACGAACGCAAAATAAAAAGCGGTCTTTACCGCATCACCGACTCCGACGGAGACGGTGAACTCGACAAGGCGGATCTGCTGCAGGAATTCCAGTCCCGTGGAGATCACGGCGTTCATGCGGTTCTTCCCACAGCGGATGGAAAATACTTCTATCTGATCACTGGTAACAACGCGATCATCTCCCCAGGATACAAAGAAGCCACCTCGGATCAATCCGGAGTGGCCAAAGTATGGGGCGATGATCATCTACTGCCACGCATGCCCGATGGACGCGGTCACAACCGTGATGTGTTGGCCCCCGGCGGTATCGTTTATCGTGTATCGAGAGACGGAAAGGACTTCGAGATCTATGCATCCGGTTTCCGCAACATCTACGGTGGCGGCATCAACAAGGACGGAGAACTCTTCGCCTATGACGCGGACATGGAATACGATTTCAATACCCCATGGTATCGCCCGACACGCGTGAACCATGTGGTCAGCGGCGCCGAATTCGGGTGGCGCAATGGTGCAGGCAAATATCCTGACTTCTACGCCGAAACCCTGCCAGCCCCCATCAACATCGGCCCCGGTTCTCCAACCGGAACGCGATTTGGTTACGGAGCCAAATTCCCTCATAAATATCAGGACGCCTTTTACATCCTCGACTGGAGTTGGGGCAAGATCTACGCCGTGCATTTGGAAGAAGACGGGGCTAGTTACACAGGCACCAAGGAAGAGTTTGTCACGGGCGCACCACTTCCCGTTACCGACGTCATCATTCATCCCAAGGATGGCGCGATGTATTTCGCGATTGGTGGTCGCCGGGTTCAATCCGGACTCTATCGTGTGAGTTACAAAGGAAATGAAGACACATCCCCGGTGGACATGACTCCGAAGGTCACCCCTTTGAGGAAACTTCGCCATCAATTGGAAGCCTACCATGGCAGACAGGATGCAAAAGCGGTCGGAGCCGCCTGGCCTCACCTGGATCATGACGACCGATTCATTCGTGCGGCGGCGAGGGTTGTGCTCGAGCATCAACCTGTCGATCAATGGTCATCCAAAGCCCTGTCCGAACCCACCGCCGGCAAACGCATCCCCGCTCTGTTGGCCTTGGCGCGAATCACCGGCACCAGCCCGAGTCATCGTCCCGAATCCGGTTATGCCGTCAACACCGGCATGCGCGACAAACTGCTGACATCCCTGTTGGAAATCGATTTCAATGCGCTTTCCCAAACGGAAAAACTGGATTACGTCCGAACCATGCAGATCGTCCTGATCCGATTCGGCGAACCGTCGCAAGACAAGATCAACGCCATCATTGCCAAACTGGACCCCGGCTTTCCTGCTTCGACGTTCGAATTAAACTGGCTCCTGTGCGACACGCTGGCGTTCCTGCAGGCCCCCAACACGGCCGCCAAAGGAATGGCTTTGATCGCTCAGGCAGAAAGTCAGGAACCGCAAATGCAATATGCGCGCAGTCTGCGAGTCTTGAAAACCGGTTGGACCTCTGAGTTGAGGAAACAACAATTGAATTGGTTCCTCAAGGCCGCCAACTATCGCGGCGGAGCCAGTTTCGAACGATTCATCAGCTTCATCAAACAAGACAGCCTCGCCACCTTCACCGAAGCGGAATTGGAAGAACACGCCGAATTGATCGCCAAAGAACCGGAACAGAAATCTGTCATCGAAAACCTGGGCGAAATGTTTGCGGGACGCACTCCGAAAATGTGGACATTGGAAGAATTGAGCGCCGCGACCAAAACCGGACTCAAGAACCGGAATTTTGAGACCGGTCGCAAGATGTTCTCGGCAGCCGCCTGCTTCGCCTGTCACCGCTTTGGCAATGCGGGTGGAATGAACGGACCGGACCTGACCGCCGCAGCCGGCAAGTTCAATCCGCACGATCTGCTCGACAACATCCTGAACCCGAGCAAAGTCATCAGCGATCAGTTTGTCCCGATTGTCGTCACCATGGAAGATGGTGATACCGTGACGGGCATCGTGGTCAATTTGAACGGGGATGGTGTTTCACTGAACACAGACCTCACCAATCCGAATCAACGCACCACCATCGATCGCAAGAAAGTGACCAGCATCGAAGTGTCGGATGTCTCCCCCATGCCGCAGGGTTTGTTGGCGGCATTGACCAAGGACGAAATCCTGGACCTCGTCGCCTACATCCTGAGTGGCGGCGACAAGACAAACGCAATGTTCAAAAACTGATTTCAGATAACAAACACGCAACGAAGGGCACACGCAAGTGTGCCCTTTTTATTTGGGAGTTTTTTTAACCGCAGATCGCGCAGATTTTCGCAGATAATGAAAAGGTAGACCGTGCTGTCCCTGGCGCGTCACCTTGTGGTATCCATCCCCATTTTGCTTTCCGTTTTGGGACGTCTTCGGTATTCGCACGCCTGCAGAACCACCATCGCAGGCGTTTTGTTTTTGACAGGATGAACAAGATGAACAGGATTTTCTGGATGGCAAAAGAAGCCTCAGGTTCCAATTCACCATTCACCATTTAAACATTCTCACAGCTCCCGGACGGTGAGATCTACCAGCAGACTCTCTCCAGGTAGAGCGTGGCGTCTCGGCGCGCAACCCTCAGGGCATCCATACTCCATATCACCTTCCAAAGGAAAACCCCTACGCAATCACCCCCTGCATCCGGGCGGACCGGGATCCCAATTTCATCACCCAATGGAAATACCTACCGCATCCAACACACACCCGCGTAGCTAAGCCAGCGGCCGGACCGGGACGGTCCGATCTACCTGTGGGTGTGCTGCGGAATTTCATTGAGTGTATAATACGCTTCGGCATGCACCAACGCCTCTCCATCAGCAGACTTGAGACCAGATAAATCAAAGGAATGCACGTGCCCCTTCACCAACCCTTTCACCTGGATCGCAGCGCTCATCCCATCCTTTGACAAGGTGACGGCGGTGACCTGGGGTTTGGTCTGATCCACTTCAGGACTACCATATCCTTGTTGATAAATGTGTGTGAAGGTTTCGAGTTGGTAAGTTTCCTGCAAACGAGCGGTTTCAACATCGACGGGTTTGGTAAAGGTTACCTGAAAGCCATCCGGTCTGGCGTTGATTTCCTTGATTTCGAAAGGCGTTTCACCTGTCCATTCCACGCGTTCCAAAGCAAAGGTTTTAGGTCCGCGCACCGGCCACCCACGATTGGTCCCACCGACGATCAACTGTCCTTTTGGGGTAAACTGGTTCGCCAGCAATCCGGTTGCAAATCCTTCGCGAAACGGATAGCAAGCCCCCTGCCAGACGCCATTGACTTCCTCGGTGGTCGCGCGCATCAGAATGCTCAAGGTGTAATCACCGATAAAAATCTGATCTTCAAACGGACCGAAAGCGCCCTGGGTTTTGTCCAGGGAAAAGCCGGACAACTGCTGCCCCATGCGACGATACGGAAACACCACGGCATAGGGCACGAGTTCCCGGACACGCTCACGTTCGGTTTCCAATCTGGAGCGGGTGTTGGGCACCACCGGAGCAGGGCCCATTTCGGGAGCCAGATCATACCAGTTAAAACTGACCGGATGCCCCATGAATCCCCCCTGTTTCAATTGTTTCAAGGAACAGGAGCCATTCCACGGTCCCTGACTTTCGGCATAGAACATCACCCCCTGGGCGTTGGGGCCCACACCGCAGGGACTCCGGATACCGCTTGCAACAGGTGTGGTCTGTCCGTCAATGGATACTTTCAGGGACCAACCGCGGAATGGAACCAGGGATTCATAAGATCTGGATAAACAAAGGGCCACCCAGATGTTTCCGTCCGGGTCCACTTTGGATCCGAACCCGAATTCGTGGTAGTTCGCAAAGCCCCAGACATCGCTTAGAGTCAAAAATTCATCGGCACGTTCGTCACCATCCAGGTCCGTGACTTTGGTCACCTCGGTTTGCTGGGTGATATAGAAGGAACCGTTGTGCCAGGATAAGCTGGTCACCTCGTCCAGACCGCTGGCAAAACGATGATATTGAGGTTTGGGAGGATCATCGAAAGCACCTTCCACAAGATAGATATCGCCGCGCCGGGTGCCGATCCCCAAGCGTCCATTCGGGAGCAGATCAAAACTTCCCGCCTCAAGCACCATCTCATCCGGCACCGGAACGTCCACAATGCGGTAGTAAGCCGATTCCTGTTCGGAGGTCCCCCAGAAACTCGCCAGTTTCTCCGCCTGCATCTGGGCAGCCAACAAACCGCACCCCACAGCCATCCATCGAACGTTCTTTTGAAAAACTTTCATTTTCTTAAAATTCATAGTTCAGTTTCAATGGTCTGGCGTTCCCTGTATTCGGTATTTGAACGCGCAATTCCTGACCTTCACTGCCGTTCACTACCCATGCCTCGACTCCTTGCGGCACTTCGATGATCAAATCCTTGTCCACCTGGAAACGATGATCTCCCTCCTTTGTGATGGCTTCCCCCAGAGCTGCCCGAATGATAAAGGAACCCGCGTTTTCGGATGCGTTGGTTTTGATTTCCCGTTGAAGCCATACGGACTCACCTTTGGCCTCATCTCGAAAGGTATCTTCAATCAGGACGCCCTCCACTTCGTAAAGAAACGTCGGTCGACGTTGGGAATCCAGTCGGTATCCCTTAAAAGCGTGAACAGGCGAACGTTCACCTGAATCAGGCCATGGGGACCGGGCATCCTGAAGCAACTGAACCTGAGGCTGATTGGGAAAGCGAATCTGTTGGCGCGCCATGGGACGCACATTGCCGTGTCCCTGACTCAACCAAACGCCGGCTGGATCGGCGAAATCGCCTTTCCATATCATGGCCAGACAAAGTTGTTCCGCATTGAAAACCAGGTTCACTCCTTTCGGGTAACCGACACCAATACCGCGCTTGCCAATTCCCGGATACGAACGACGCAACATCACCGCCTCGGCTTCGGTGGCCAACAATCGCATCGGCTCCCGGTGAACTCCCTTGGGCGTTCCGATGCTGTATCCGTCGGAAAGAAACACCCACAAGGCCTCGATTTGTTTGTTAGCGTCTCCGTCCAGAATGTCCGGTTTGGACGAATGTCCCTCCGGCCAGAAATCCGGCATCAAGGTGCCTGGCCGGAATCGCTGGGGTTGCCGCATGTAATGATGAAACCAATCTCGGGTCAGCCGCTGTCCGGGCAATGTCAAATCCATCCCCCCCATGGCACCGGTTTTGGTTCCCTTGAAGCTGTGACAGGTGATGCACGCCATCCCATCAACGCCCGCCAGGTCGCGTCCCGCACGTCGACTGTCATTTTGGTTCGGCATTTCAATGTCACCCACAGAAGGCAAATCATCTGTATGAACGAACAAATCCACCACTTGATCCGCCACCGTTGCTCCGAAACGCGGCATCCGCACATTAAGATAAGGCCGCGCAACAGCGGCTTGAACCAGGACCTTGCGCAACCACACCGGATTCAACTTGGCTCCGACACCGTCCAACGATGGAGGCACCCTGCCATGCTCACCCAGGTTGAGATCGCTGGTTGTGAAGAAGGCATCCAGTGATTCACTGACACCTCCCACGCCGTCTCGTTCATGACAGGCGATACAATTGAATCGCACCAGGTGGGATTGAATCTGCTCGGATTCGGACAAGGTTTCCCGTGACTTCAATGCTGCTGTGATATCCCTAATCTGCGCATCAGATAAATAAAAATCAGGCCAGGGACCTTCTTCATGGGAAAGACACCCCTTCTTAGGATCGACATCGCGAAGCCCCGGCCCCGTCATCGTCGCGTTGTTGCCATTATCCAGCTCTGTTCCCAAAGATGTATGGCACTTGGCACAACCAAGTCCCTCAAACAAACGTTGGCCTTGTTCCACCTTGCTGCTTTCCAACTGGAAAGTAGAGACCACTGATAAACGTTGCCCTGTCAGGAAAACCGCCAGATCCGATGCTTCATCATGCGTTAGTCCCATGTCGGGCATGATTCCGTTGGAATGCACACGAAGCGGATCTTTCAGGAAGGATGCCAATGCGTTTGGATGGTACTTGGATTGCAGGTTTGCAAGCCAGACGGATGATTTCAAATCCTCACCAAAAGGATGACATGCAAAACATCCAATGGAATGAAACAAACGTTGTCCGTTCTCGATTGACCCGTTTATCTGTTGTGTTGACGGCTCATCCGCCGCTTTCTGCGCCATCAGAAATTGAAGCAATGCCCCCAAGGTTTCATTTCTTTGATTGAGAGGCAAAGCAGTCATCAGATCAGGCATGAGTGTGCCTGGTTTGGCTTTGTGCGGATCAGACAAGTAGGACAACAACCACTGAGGACGCACCCGATCCCCAACATGGGTCAAATCTGGCCCAAATGCCTGAGACTCATTCATGGAACCATCCTCATGACAGGCCACACAGCCAAGCGCCTCGATCCACACCTTTCCACGCACGTGCGAAGGGATGGCTTCGGTCTGGGTCAATCCGGATAAGAAGGGTTCTGCGCAGACGGATACCGATCCAATTGCGGCAAGCGAAAAAACAATGGCTGGCCAGCTTAGGTAATCAAGAGATTTGTGATCAGGTAATGGCCTGCCTCCCCGATAAAAGAAAAGCTTTAAAAAATGCATCATCCCAATAATTCCCGAACAATTCTGGCTTCTGGTTGTTCAACCAATTGATACTTTCGAGGGCCATTTTGATAGACAAGTTCCTGGTGATCCAATCCAAACAAATGGAGAACCGTAGCCAACCAATCGTAATGATGAACGATCCCATCCACGGCATAATGTGAAAACTCATCGGTTTGACCATGAACGTACCCTTTCTTCATACCTCCCCCCGCAACCCACATACTGAAACCGTAAGTATTGTGATCACGCCCGACTTTGTCGCGTTTATCCAAGCCCTCTCGGAACTGGATCACCGGAAGGCGGCCCATCTCGCCTCCCCAATGCACTAAAGTAGAATCGAGCAATCCGCGTTGTTTCAGGTCCTTCACGAGGGCCGCAGCAGGTTGATCGATTTCGGCGCAACGTTGCGGCAAGGCGGTCTTGATGGATCCATGATGATCCCACACCTGACCATTGCACAGGATCTGAACAAAGCGCACCCCGCGCTCCACCAGACGACGTGCAATGAGGCAGCGTGTCCCGTAATCCTTGGTCACTTTCTGATCGATCCCGTACATTTTGCGGGTAAACTCCGATTCGCCTGAGATATCAAACGCTTCCTTGGCCGCGGACTGCATCCGGGCAGCAAGTCCGTAACTTGCCATGCGCGCCTGAAGATCGTTCTCACCGGGATGTTCCTCGAGATGCCTGCGATTGAGTTCGTGCAATAATTTCAGTTGAGCCTTTTGCACGTCGCCACGAAGATGCTCGGGAGCGTCCAGATTGAAGATACGTGGGTTGGTTGGACGCACCAGAGTTCCCTGAAAAATCGAAGGCAATGGTCCGTTGCTCCAGTTCTCCCCCCCCAGCAGCGGAAGTCCGCGTGGATCGGTCAGGGCAACATAGGCCGGCAGTTCCTGAGTCTCGCTGCCCAGTGCATTCAACAACCAACTCCCCAAGACAGCACGTCCACCGCGGTGTTGTCCGGTATTCATGGCGTAGTTCGATGGGAGATGATTGTTCACACCGGTATGCATTGACCGGATCAAGGTGATCTCATCCGCAATATTTCCGAGATGTGGCACCAATTCGGACAACTCCATTCCGCATTGCCCATGCGCCTTGAACTTCCACAAAGGCGCCATGATCTCGCGACTGGCCTGGGCCGCGTTGTCGAACTTGATGTCCCCTTCAAAGTTTTTACCGTGCCACTTGTAGAGCTCGGGTTTGGGATCAAACAAATCAATCTGACTGGGGCCACCCAACATGAACATGGAAATCATGGCCTTGGCTTTGGGAGCGCCTAGCGGCTGTTTGGGCAGGAGATCAAAAGATTCCGGAGGCGTTACGGGTTTGGCCAGGGCTTTTTTCCCGGCCGCCAGCAGTCCGTCCTGCTTTAACAACCAAGGTGTGGCCACGGTGCTTAACGAAAATGCCGAGGAAGCCAGGAAATGCCTCCTGGAACATAAGCGCTGAGTCATGTATTTTTTCATAGCTCTTTCGTATGGTTCATGATGAATACATCATGCCAAAACGACAGAGCCGGACAAGCCGTAATCTGGACAGTTTCAATCTAATCCACAGGCTTTCTTGGCGCGAGCGTTGACCTCAACTGCCACTTTGCGGGCATTTTCGGCTCCTTTGCGGAGCACTTCGTGGACGTAATCCAGATTATTGGCCAACTCTTCACGTTTCTTGCGCATGGGTTCGAAATAATTCCAATACGCCTCGAACAAAGCTTTCTTCAGATTACCATATCCATAGCCCCCCGCTCGCAATTGATCTTCGCAATCCTTGGCCACATCCGGTTCGGCCACCAGTTTGAGCAATTGAACGGCAATGTTCTTGTCGGCATCCGGTTTGGGCTCACTGATGTCCCGGCTGTCCATCACCAGACTCATGATCTTCTTTTTCAACGGTTTTTCCGGACCGAAGATCTCAATGGTGTTGCCATAGCTCTTGCTCATTTTCTGCCCATCCGTTCCCGGCACCACCGCCACGTCCTCACGGATCTGGGGTTCAGGAATCACAAACGTGTCGCCGTAGAGTGAATTGAACTTGATGGCTATGTCGCGCGTGACTTCCACGTGCTGCTTTTGATCTTTCCCCACCGGAACCACCTTCGAATCATAGATCAAAATATCCGCAGCCATGAGCACCGGATACGCAAACAATCCATGATTCGGCGAGATTCCCTTGGCCAGCTTGTCTTTATAGCTGTGGCAACGTTCCAGTAATCCCATCGGAGTAATACTGGTCAACATCCAGGTTAATTCGGTGTGTTCAGGGACATCCGACTGTTTAAAAAACACCGAACGCTCCGGATCGAGTCCACATGCAAGGAAATCAAGGGCAACGTCCAGGACGTTCTGTCGACGCTGTTCCGCGTCAAACAGCGAGGTCATGGAGTGATAATTGGCGATGAAATAATACGCCTCACCCTGGTTCTGCAATTCGATGGCCGGAAGCATCATCCCGAAATAATTCCCAAGATGCAGCGCTCCGGACGGTTGAATACCGGACAAAATTCTCATGGCCGGCAACGCTAACAACTTCACACCGCGAGTGCAATGTCTTGAATCGACAATTTCCGGGGTATTTGGTTGTCAACCAATGTCAAGATGTAAGAAAAGGGTTAAGAACCTTAATCCCACCGTATTGCTGCTGATGACTGAGATCCTCGGAAAGCACAATCGGGCAGCTCAGGCAATCAGCGGCAGCCAATATCGAGGCATCCCAAAAGGAAATCTTAAACCGGCGATGAAAGACCATCGCTTTTTTAAATAGCACCAACGTATTCTCCTGAACGGGATAGAGAGATAATGCATCAATGACTTGTTCCACTTCTGCGGATGTCAATGGATCAACTCGTTTACTGTGCGTCGCTTGAAAATAGAATTCCTGAAAAACCTGGACAGAAAATGCAATGTCTCCATCGGTGATTACTGCCTTGGCAAGTTCAGATTTTAGAGGGTCTCTATCGACAGCAAACGCATAGAGCAAAACATTGGTGTCTACAAATACCATTTATCTGGAATGCAATTCGTCGCGCGAAATACGCATATTCGCATCAAAATCCGGATGACGTGAACGAATGGTGTTGATCACCTCTAAAACATGACTTGAAACACTTTTTTTCTCGGTATTTCCATCGGGGCAATGTGTAAGCTGGTTGAGGAATTCCCGAACAAGAGCACTAACGGATGTATCTGTTGATGCTGCAAATACACGAGCCTTCCGATACAAAGTGTCATCCACTGTCACTGTTATATTCTTCACAGGCTCAAAGTATCACAGTTCCACAGGTTAGCAAACATTCATTTAAGCGATACGCAGTCGTAGTTGTCCCCAGGTAGAACGTGGCGTCTCGGCGCGCAATCCTTATGGCTTCCATCCCCTGCAATTCAACTCCCAATGGAATACTCCAACGCAAACAAACCCCATTCATCCGCATAGCTGGCGCTACCGGGCGGACCAGGACGGTCCGTTCTACCTGCAGGCTCCCTCGAGGTAGAGCGTGGCGTCTCGGCGCGCAACCCTTGTGGCTTCCGTCCCCTGCAATTCAACTCCCAATGGTAAACACCAACGCAAACGAACCCCATTCATCCGCATAGCTGGCGCTAGCGGGCGGACCGGGACGGTCCGATCCACCTATTCGAGATACGGATACACCGCCAGCTTGAATTGTGGTCAGCGACAGTCCGTTGCCAACCAAAAAAGCCTGACCGAATGGTTCCGGTCAGGCTTTTATGCGTTATTTGAAGAGCAATAAAATCAACTAAACAAACTTGTCACCGCTTTGGATTTGACCAGTTCGCGGGGTTGGTTGAGGTGGTTGTAGACGATGGTTTCGGGATCGATGCCGAAGCTGTGGTAAACCGATGCCAACAATTCACCGGGATGAACGGGATCCGTCAAAGGAGCGGAACCTGTCTTGTCCGATTCTCCATGAACATAGCCACGTTTGGCGCCGCCTCCGGCAACAACGGAGGTGTAGCAATAAGGCCAGTGATCGCGTCCATCATCGCTGTTGTTGTTTCCGGAGGTGCTGACACCACGCTGAGGACTGCGACCGAATTCGCCCACCGCCACGACCATGGTTTCTTCCAGCATGCCGCGTTGATCCAGATCAGCAATCAAAGCAGACAACCCACCGTCCAGCATCGGTGCTGACTGGTTTTTCATGCGTTGGCTCAGGTTGACGTGCACGTCCCATGAATGATTGTCGGAGTTGGCGACTTTGGGCCAGATGACCTCCACCACGCGCGTGCCGGCTTCAACCAGACGTCGGGCCAACAGGCAGCTCTGCCCGAAAGTGTTGCGTCCGTACCAATCCCTTACCGGAATGGGTTCCTGTTCCAGATCGAATGCGTCCCGGGTTTTACCGGAGACGATCAGGTTCAGGGCACGGCTGTAGTATTCATTCAGATTGTAACTCTCCACCGCTTTTTCGATTTCAGGCATGGCGGCGTTGATGTTGTCCCGCAATTGGGCACGTCGTTGGAGACGCAGAGCGAACACGTCGGGACGCATCTCAAGATCGTCCACCTTGACGTTGTCCATCTTGCCCATGTTCATGTCATCGCCTTCGGGATAGAGATAGTAGGGATCAAAACCTTTGCCCAGAAAACCCGCCGTTCCACCTTTGCCCACCACGTTGCTCTCCTGCAAGGGACGCGGGAGCATCACGAAAGGCAGCACCGGTTCGGTAGGCGGACGCAGCCGGATGATGTTGGAACCGAAGTTCGGGAAATCCTTGGGACTGGGCGGTTCCAATTGACCGGACGGACTGACCTTGTCGGTCGTGTAACCGGTCATCATCTGATAAATCGCGGCAGTATGGTTGAACAATCCATTCGGCGTGTAGCTCATCGAACGGATCATGGTCATCTTGTCGTTGATCTTCGCCAACTTGGGCAGCAGTTCGGTGAAATGAATCCCCGGGATTTTGGTTGGGATGGTGTTGAAAACACTGCGCACGTTGTCGGGCACGTTCTGTTTTGGGTCCCATAAATCCAGATGGCTGGGTCCACCCTGAAGATAGACCAGGATAATGCTCTTGGCGCGTCCCCATCCCGGTCCGCCGCTATGGGACGCCGTGCTTGCTTTGGATTGCATTTCGAGCATGGATCCGAGCGAGAGCCCGAGCAAGCCGGAGCCGCCGATTTTAAGCAGGTCACGGCGGGTCATCTTCATGCCGCCATCGCAAAGGTCGCTGTTGTAGCCTCCTGGTATGCTGATCATAGGTCGTTTTCTTTCTTGGGGATTCTGATTAGTGATTGAATAAAAAGGATGGGTTGTTGATCAATGCCCACGCCACGTCCTGGGCAGCTGTTAATCTGGAATGCTTGATCTGTTCGGAACTCAACTCAAAAGCTCGTCGGAGACTCTTCAAGGTCGGGTCCATGGGCAACGGTTTACTGACCAGCTCGAGTCGAGCCTTGAGCTGTGTCAACTGTGGATCTTCCGGACGCGGTTTTTTGGCGTCAGCCAGAGCTTTCTCCAACTTGGTCAACTCGGTGTCTCTCGATCGGTAGAAGTTTTCCAATTCCCTGGACTGTTCCTCGCTCCGATCACCCGCATTCATCGCCAGCAGCGATTCGATGGCGGAAGGAATACCCAAATCGATACCCTCCGCGGCATCAGTCAGGGACAAACGAAATCGGCCAATGGCGTGCTTGTTGCTTTGGTAGTTCTGAGTCATCTTGATTTCGAGCACAACCGCCTCACCCGCCGGCAGAGATTCCTTCAACTCAAAAACAGCCGCGTGATACTGCCCCAACTGCGGGGAAATCGCCCATCCATTGTTGTTGTTCTTGTTTCCGTCGATGGCATTTGCAACAGGGAAATTGCCCTGACTGAAATCAGCCTGGGCCTTGTGTAATTTGATCTCGGTCCATTTTTCCGGATCGGACACGGGCGCCCAACGCGCCTCGATCTCGGTCAACACAAAGTTCCCATCGTCCGCCCGACCGGGTCCATTCTTCGGCAACGAATCATCCACCAGGGTTTCCAATCGAAGGGCGGTCAAGGCCGTTCCGCTGGTCCGACCCTGAAGGGTGTAGACCGTTTGACCAAGTTTGCCTTCGGCTTTAATCGATGCGTCGCGTTGAAGAACGAGTTTGGCGCCATGGGTGGCATCCGCTTTCCGGATATCCATGGCCTTCCATTCGGCACCGGATTGGGGATGCTTCAACCAGGACTCAAATCCCTTGTGCCACTCAACCTCATACTGCTTCAAAGCGGTTTCCGCCTGGGTAATTTTCTCCTGATGTTCGGCGTTCAACCTGGCTTCTCTGGGGGCGATCTCAGCTTCGTAATCGCTTATGTCCCGCTTGGCTTCAGCGATACGTTCTTCCCTTTCCGCTTCCTGACGTTTCTGGATCGGAGCATAGTCGCGTTCATAGGCGGCCAGTTGTTTTTCCACAGTGGTATGATGATCGGCCACCAGATCGAAGACTTCCATGTTGCGTTCGATCTCGGTTGTTGCGGGAGCGCGGTTCAGAATGCGCCAATACAATTGCTCAACCACTGTCTCATTGTCTGATTCTTTCTTCACCAATTCAGCAATGGCGTTGGACGAATCGGAAATCGCCTGGTCCACCGTCGGACCGCTGACCAATGACAAGATCGATCCCAATTGAAGTTCGCTCGACCGTTCACATTCGCAAGCGCTCTCACGGACGGGACGCCCAAGGTTGGCCAGGAATCCGTCGTCCAATTTGACGCCCACATCCGGCAACTGCACGGCGCGTGTGCCGCGTGGGACTCCAGGAAATGCGGGATCCGATCCGGTCACGAAATAGATCGAGTCGTGCAGGACTTCGGCTGGCAGGCGTTTTGGGGTCGCATGGGAGAAGTTGATGGCGTCGTCCTCGTTCCATTCATTGGTCTCGATGGACAGTTGATACACCCGTGATTTGCAAATGGTGCGGATAAGGTGTTGCACATCAAAACCACTGTCCACAAAATCCTGCGTCAACCAATCCAACAACTCCGGATTGGACGGAGGATTTCCAGCTCGAATGTCGTCCAATGGTTCAATCAATCCAACACCCATCAAGTAACCCCAAATGCGGTTGACGTAGCTCTTGGCGAAATAGTCGTTGTCCGGACTGGTCATCCACGACGCCAGGGCATCCCTGCGTGTCCCGTCCTCGGATGGTTCGCCGTATTCGGCGTCATAAGGAAATGCCGGGGGCGTGGCCTTGCCAGTGCGGAGGTGGGTAATTTCTCCTTTGTCCGCTTCGTACACGACTTCGTAAAGTGGTTTACGACCTTCCACAGCGGTGCCTCCAATGAATTTGTCTTTGCTTTCCGGATCCCCTTTCAAAGATACGCGGGCAAAGTAGGCGGACATTTCATAGTATTGATCCTGCGTCCACCGTTCAAAGGGGTGATCATGGCATTTGTTGCAATTGAAACGGGTCGCCAGGAACAGGTGGGTGGTATTCTCCATGATGGCTTCCGGATCCCGAAGAATCTTATAATAGGAGGCTGCCGGATTTTCCTTATTGGATCCGTTTGCGGTCAGGATTTTGCGGGCAAAGTGGTCATAGGGAGTATTGGACTCGATCTCGTTCCGGATCCAGTCCCGAAACATGGAAGCTCCTTCGGGGCCAAGAAACTTACGATTGACCTGGAGCAGATCCGCCCACTTATTGGTCCAGTAATCCACAAAGTCGCGGTTACCGACCAATTGATCGATCAAGGCGTTCCGTTTGTCATGCGAAGGTTTTGGATCGTCCAAAAACTCCTTGAGCTGAAGAACCGAAGGAGGCAGCCCGGTGAGATCCAGATAAATACGACGCGCAAACTCCGTATCCGTGCACAAACCGGAAGGCAGGATGCGCATGCGTTTCCATTTCGCAACAGCGGCTTCGTCCACCTTGTTATAGGTTTCGACATCCACCCATTCAAACCCGGAACGATCCCCCATCACGGTAACAGTCGTGGATGCATAAGCGCCTTCATAACGCGCCAGCATGGGAGCCTCCCCGCGTCGAACAGATGAAACCAAACCGAATTCATCGACAGTGGCCACTTCCGAATTCCCCGTTTCCACGAAAGCCTCGCGGGTGACGTCTCGATGTGAACCATCGGGAAAACGGGCCACCACACGCAACTGCTGCAGATCTCCGATGGATCGAACCACCGGGTTCTGCGGGATGATTTCAATGGAACTGGCTTTGGGACTTTCAACGTTCAACTCGCAACCCTGGGCGATCCATGCCTTAAGAATTTCATAGAAGGGTTCTCCCATCCGTGTGCGTTGTCCCCCTTCATGAGGAACCGCCGAAGTGGATTTCAGCAACATCAGACTATCGTCGGGTGATGCAAAATTGATGCGACGTCCGGCCAGGTCGTCGGTGAACGCCCGCACATCATACAGGGGATCATAGCCGCGCAATGAAAGCTTGAAGCCGTTTTTACCGTCCTTGGCCCCATGACAGGTTCCCGCGTTGCATCCCATTTTTGAAATCACCGGATTCACATCCTGGATAAAGTCAGGCTGAATGGCGCGGGCAAAACCGTCCACACTCACCGGTAGTTTGGCTTCATGACCTTCATACTGCACCAACACCGTATCGGTTCCGTCTGCTTTGGGTGTAAGGGTGCCTTTGGATGAAATGGACACCAATGAGTCTCCCCCCATGTAGGTCGCAGCACGCGTTAAATCAATCGACTGCCCGGAAGCGGTCCACCCCTGAACCACCATTTGTGAGGATTCATGGGCATTGGAAAACTGAACTTGTGCAGGGGATACGCTCAGTGTGTAAATCGCATGGGCATCCGCATCCTTCAACGGCACCGGCACAAAGGCCTGGCGCAAGGATAAAGTATCCGCGCTCAACACACGCACCACTCCGTCCGCTCCGCCAACTGCCAACCGGGTGCCATCTGTATGAAATGCCGCGGCATAAAGGGCGGTGCCAAAGGAGCTTTCGGCCAATCGCTTGATCCCCTGTGTCCAAAAGGCCTCCACCTTCTTACGTTCTTCGGCGCTGCGACTGGAGGCTACTTTCTGCATGATGGCCTTGAGTTCGTCGGTCAGTGTGCTGTCCACATCACTGTCGTAAACGCTCGCATATCCTTTTCCATCCAGACTGCTCACCGCCACAATGCGTTTGCCGTCCGGACTGTAATCCACTCCAAATATGCGTCCGGTCATGCCGGGAAAACGACGAATAAGGTTGGCATTGTCACCAATCACCCGTTTGGTCTGGCGAAACATCCGGTAGATCTGCGGCGTGCCATCTGCCGCTCCGATCAAAATTTCATCTTTTGAAGGATGACGGGCCACGGATTGGATACCGCCTCGCAGCGCCCCGGGTGTGATGGAGGTGATGTTGTCGATGAAACGCTCGGTGGCCACTTCGGTCAACTTGGCGGTCTGATCGCGTCCGACCGAAACCAGGTGATCGCCTTTCACATTGAAAACAGTGTCAATGACCCAGTCATTGTGCGAACCCTGGAAAAGCACCTGTTTACCGTCTTTGACCTGGAATGCCCTCAAGGTATTATCCGCACACCCAAGGGCAATCAACGATCCATTGGGAGACCAACTGGCTCCGTAAACCGTGTCGTAGGAAACGGGAACAGACAGATCGAGTTCACCGCTGGCAACATCCCATATCTGCAGTTCCCCCATGCGACCCGGAGAACCACCCGCAACTGCCAACTTGCTGGCATCGGGAGAAAAGCGCACCGATTCTATCCGTTGCGACAAACCGATCAGACGTTTTTCCAAACCGGATCCGTCGGCCTTATGCAACAGCACTTCGTGAAAACCGGAAACCGCCAACCATCGGCCATCGGAGGAGTAATCCAGTGAAGTAATTAAAGGCGGACGCTGATAAATGGGCGGATTGTCCAAATCATAGCGAGGCACAGCATTGGCCGGCGTATCGTTGGCCGCTCCCTGATCAATCCACCGCCGTACCAAATCAATCTCGACACTCGACAATGGATCTTCCTTGCGTGGCATCTCGGCTTTGCCGTTGACTGGTGTGATCAACTCAACAAGATAACTCTGGTCGGCATTCCCTGGCAAAATGGCTTTGTCACCGCTTTCGCCCCCCTGGATCAATCGCTCGAAGTGGGTCATCACATAATCGCCTTCTGGCTTGGCGGGTTGATGACACCCGTGACATTTGGCCTGAAAGATAGGTCGAATATGTTGATAATAGCTGACTTTTGACGACTCATCCTCCTGGGCCAGAATCCACGTCTGGGAAGAAGCCGCCAACAAGACAACCAACAATTTCCCAACCGTTTTCTGCCAATTACGGATACAAGAAAGGTACAATGCTCGCGATGCAATCATATAGCTGATTGCCCCATTATAGAGCAACCTGAGGTAAGGAAAATGTTTTTTTACAGCCCCCGTTCAAGGATCCACATGCACCTCGACAGTGGAATGCACGATCTGGGATTGCTCTGCTATAAGGCGTTTAAATCGCTCCACCTCTTCCGGCTTGCAAACCGACACGGAAACCGCTGCTGAATAGATGTTGGGCCCGATTGACCAAATGTGAAGATCCGTTACGTCAGCACCTTCTTTTTCAATGAGTCCCCGGACTTTGGACACTATTTGTTCCGGGGCCTGACGATCCAACAGCACTGCGCTGCTCTGGCGCAATAAGCCCAATGACCACCGCGACACCAACACTGCTCCCACAACGCCCATCATGGGATCCATCCAGATCAACCCAAAATACTTTGCAGCCAGCAGAGCCACAATCGCCAGCACAGATGTCAAGGCGTCCGCCAATACGTGCAGGTAAGCCGCACGTAAATTATGATCATGATGATGCGCATGATCGTCGTGATGATGATCGTGCGCATGACCGTGACCGTGGTCGTGATGATGGTGATGGTCTCCGTCTCCCAATATGAAAACCGAAACTCCATTAACGACCAAGCCCACCACAGCCACCAGGATCGCCTGATTGAATGCAATGTCTGTCGGCACAATCAATCGGTGTACGCTTTCATATACCATCATCAAGGCGAACAAAGCCAACAAGACAGCCCCCGTGTACCCTCCCAGGGCGTTGACTTTTCCTGTGCCGAAACTAAAGCTTGGATCACCGGCGTGCTTCCGGGAATAGACGTATGCAAAAAGAGAGATGCATAAAGCCGCCGCATGCGAAGCCATGTGCAATCCATCGGCCAGTAGCGCCATCGACCCAAAAACAATCCCGGTCGAGATCTCGACGACCATCATGATGGCGGTGATGACAATCACGAGGATGGTACGCTTTTCGCCCAGCTTTTCCTTATCCTGACCAAACGTATGGTCATGTTTCCAAAGATTCATGGATTTCTCAGACACAATTGGGTACTGTTTATTTTTAAAGAGAATTTCAATCAATGGCGGAACGATTCCGCACCGCCACTTTACCAAACATAGGAGGGACGAGAAAGACTCTCTTTCAACTCATCATGGCCTCGGAAGAAGGCCCGCCCCTTCGATTCATCACCGTCGAGGAATACCACAAACTCCACCCTTGTCTTCAAATCATCTTGTTCCAGGAACTGCCGAACCACCTCCATCGCGGGAAGCGTCTGGCGCCCCATCACCTCCACCACTTCCAGAGGAATCTGTTCACTAAAGCTGCGATACACCAATTCTGTGCAAACCAACTTGTCGGTTGAAAAGAAATCGAAATTGAAATCGTAGTGTTTTCCTACATGAGAAAAAACGTTTGATAAACAATCTCGCATTTGCTCCGGTGTCAGGCTGGGTCGAAACACGCAAACCCCGTCCGCGTTTCCAACGGATTTTTCCAGGGAAGTGAAAATAACACCTTCCCCCAGGGCTTCGATCAAGCGAATGGGATGTCCATCATCACCTGAACCGGACAATCGCTCCCAATGGGCGGCAACCTTGGGCATCTGATTCACACCCAGGTTTGCGAGTTGCTCCTGCGAACCGATGTAAACCGCGATGTGCGACCAGTAGCCGGGCATGAAGGCATTGGACAAAGCCCAGTTGCGGCGTTGAATAATGAGGTCTCCGGGCTGAAGCATCGGCGCAAGTTCGTTTAATTCCTGACGCGTAATCAAAGAGCCCCCATCACCACGAGGATCACGCACCCTCAGTCGAGACACAAAAAGGGACACCGCGCTTTGAAGTTCGTAGAAGCTGGATTCCCCAGTCTTCAATGCATCTTCCAATGTTTCAAACACAGGATCCCCCGGCAACAGGGATTGCTGACGATTACGAATGAATGGACCGTTCTCGGTAATACGCGCATGAAGCAGGGATTTCGAATCAGAAGATGCGCGATCAAACGCATGCTCACCGCCACGCTCGTATTGCGCCAAGGCCCGCAGCAAGCGATCACGCAACAACTGATTTTGAATATTCTGATGCACCTCGTCAAAGATACCCTCGGGAATATTCCAGAGAGGTTCGGGCTCGTTGAGTTTGCGGACAGCTTCATCCGAAATCATAAACCGGGTCACCAGGTCCAACGAGGTCGCGTAAATAGAAGAAGCTGCAGCCAGACAGATCAATCCCGCCTGGTCTCGCAAAGAGGGATCACGCACCTGGGCAAAATGTTGATACTTCCAGACAATGCGCAACAGTTCTGAACGATAATTCAAATAATCCAGCATCAAGCCGCGAATGGCATCGTTATCGGCCTGTTGAACAAAATTGCGCCGACCGGCCAGGAAATCCTTTTGAAGCGCATCGACACGTAAACGGAATCGATCCAGCTCAGGCAAGATTTGATGGAGGATTTGCTCATCACGGCCAAGCACCTTGCTCAACGTTTCGGAAGAGTATTCCCCCAACGGTGGTCCACCAGCCAACAAGGGCACTTGATCACCGCGTCGAAGCCATGAATTGAGGGACAAACCGGCAACGAGCAAAAGGAGTGTAACAGAAAAACTGAACGCATATTTCCTGAGGAATGAAGCCCAACTGAAAGGTGGGGGTTCCGGTAGCGGAGCTTGGACAGATTCATATTGCGCGGCCAATTCCGCCAGGCGGCCATTTAAAACTGTGTGCTCACGCCTTAAATCCAGAAGCTCGGAACGGTTCAAAACAAGGCGCAAATCACGACACCACCACTGAAACGTCCGTCGGAATCTTCTCCAATACCAAAGCGAAAACAGACCACTCAAAGGAGCCGTCACAAGGCACAAGTTGGCAATCCAGGGCATGAAATAAGCAGCCAGACCAAACCATGCACCGGCATACCAAATCCCGTAAATGGGCACACCATACACCAAACGCATCATGGCGACCGTGGTCACTCCCACTTGTTTCCTTGTGTATCGTATATTGAGCCACCTGGCCAGGGTATCGGGCAATACGTGAAAACATGTCCCGAACAACATCGGCACAGCCCCCAGCATTAACAGACAGGTTCTCCAAATCAGCAACGTAACCATCATCACGCTTCGATGACGCACCGCCGGAGAACGTGCATCCAATCCGTGTCCGGCCAATCGCTCATGATGTTTCATCAAGGCCCGACCGGTTTCCACGATACCCGGATCCGACGATTCACTGAAATGATTGATGGCTCGAGCCAATCGTGCGCGCTGACGCAAGCGGGCGATCGGATCACGCCGCAGCCGCCGTTTGGAAGGAGGACGCAACGATTCCAACATGTCTACAATCGGAATCCAGGTGGCCTCCTTCAGATGAATGACCACTTCGCGCAGATGGCCGTCCATTTCAGCGGTCAGTTGCCGGATCGCTTTCTTCGGGTGTTCCTCTGCGTGCCGCGTCAACCATTCGCTCACCCGAATCGGTTTTCCGATTCGAATCCACACCGAACTGCGAAAGCGTGTTTTTTCTTCATAATTCAATCCAATGGGAATGATACGCACCTCTTTGGCACCTTTTTCATAGGCCATCATGGCGATGCGGGCCGCTCCTCCCCTGACCTGTTCCAGCATCGGGAGATCGTGGCTTTTGCCTTCCGGAAAAATACCGACATCGAATCCATCGCTGAGATACCCGGCCGCCAGATCCAGCGATTCCATGTTGCGCTTGACCGATGACCGGTCATCTTGCCCCCGAAACGCAGGGATCATGCCCAATCCTCTGAGAATGGAACCCAACACCGGCACCTTGAAGAGTGGCGCCTTGGCCAGATAGTGAACCGAACGTTTGGTGGCCAACACCAGCAACACCGCATCCAGCATCGAATTCGCATGGTTGGCGAGCATTAGGGCAGGACCGGTGCCTTTCAGATGCTCCCGACCTTCCACGACAAACACAGGATAGTGCAGTCGCACGAGTCGATTCACCAGAAACCAGACTACTTTCTTCAGTGTATGGCTCAACAATTTCATGGAGTTTTCCTCCCAACAAATTGAAGTCTGTGCTTTGTTTTGTCGATCCGATTCATGGCGATCGCATATTGAGAGCGGGCAGTAAAAAATAGAAACCTATTACGGGAGGGGTAAATTCCGTTTTACACCCACTTCAAACCTCAGAGCTTTGGAACGATTTTCAAGCTGCAATGGAAACGCCACAGTCATTCGATGAATCTCAAGATCCCCACATACCATCACCTTTGCTCAGGAACTTTTGCGAGACGGAAAGATTGGGGCCCCGACTTGTCGGGAGAACCATGCCCTCCATATTCTGAAAATTGTAATGCGTCCTAAAGCCGCAGAACTCGTTCATGCCTTTTCCTTGCTTTGCTTCGATCAACTGCTCAATGTCTCATTCATACCTGAATCATGAAAAATCCTACCGTCCTTGTTACACTCATCGCCTCGGTTGCTCTGGTTATTTCTGCAAGCATCATGGCGTCCGCCATCACCACCTTTGGCAGAAGCCTGGAAAGAGCAGCGACATCAAAAAGACCGGATGAATTCCGCATCCCATCAAACCTCACGATTGATTTTGCCGGAGGCAACCGCCCCGTCCGCATCGATCTGGAGCAAACGCAGAAGTAGTTAAATCACCTTGATTTAGTGTTTGGTATCAGGCCGCACCTGTATTAGAACGATGCGTGATGCTTAGTTCCTTTCTCATCCTGTTTGCCGGCATGGCGGTGGTGCTGGGGTGTATCCTGGTGTGGAGATTGCCCGCTTTTCTCGCCTTGATCGGAGCAGCATGGTTGACCGCCGCGCTGACGTCGGACGAGGCGCTGGGCACCTACGCAGCTTCCCAAGGATGGAATGAAGCCGAAACCGCTTCCTTCATCGGTCAGGCATCCATCAAGCGGGTCGCCTCTGAACTGGCGGAAACATTCGGCAAGGTGGGCATCATCATTGCCATGGCATCCATCATCGGGAAATGCCTCCTCGCAAGTGGTGGAGCTGATCGAATTGTACGGTCGGCATTGAAAGTCATCGGAGTCAGGAATGCTCCATGGGCCTTCACCGGCAGTGGTTTTCTGCTCGGGATACCCGTGTTTTTTGACACGCTGTTTTACCTCATGATCCCGCTCGCCAAATCACTAGGATTTCGAGAGAAAAGCAAATACGCCCTGCTGGTCATGTCCATCATCGCCGGCGGCACCATGGCTCACTCTCTGGTTCCCCCCACTCCAGGTCCACTGCTCGTGGCAACGCAATTGAACGTGCCCTTGGGATGGATGATGATCGGTGGCTTGATCGTCGGCATTTTCACTTGTTGGATCGGACAAATCTATGCGCAATGGGCAAACCGGAAGTGGCCCCTGCCCATTCGCGATTCAGGCGGCGTCACGGTGGAAGAACTCAAACAACAAATTGAAACAGACGATTCCAAACTCCCCCCCCTGCTCTGGTCACTGCTTCCCATTTTGCTGCCCGTGCTGCTCATCGGGCTTCAATCGCTGGCGTCATCTCTTCAATGGACTCCCGACACCGCTCAAAACGGAGCATTGGCCGGCATCCTGAATCTGCTGAATGTGGTCGGGGAGAAAAACACCGCATTAACCATCTCAGCCATCACCGGACTGCTGCTGCTCTACCGTTTTCCAGGTCAGGCACAGGGGAAGATTCGATCTTCACTCGAAGACGCATTAAGTCAGGGCGGATTGATCCTCCTGATCACCTCCGCCGGCGGAGCCTTTGGCGGCATCCTGCAGCACACCGGAATCGCCACCCACATCCAGGAATGGGCCAGTGGTTATCAATTGGCTTTGCTGCCCCTTGCTTTTTTCGTCACAACGCTTGTCCGCACCGCGCAAGGCTCCGCTACCGTGGCGATGATTACGACGGTGGGCATTTTCAGTGGCATGGCTAGCTCGGGAGATCTGGCGTTTCACCCCTTATACCTGGCGCTGGCCATCGGTTGCGGATCCAAACCCTTTCCCTGGATGAACGACAGCGGTTTCTGGATCATCGGACGCATGAGCGGCATGGAAGAAAAAGAAACCTTCCGTTATTTCTCCTTCATGATCTCCCTCATGGGCCTCGCCGGACTCATCGTGATCATGCTCGCCGCTTTCCTGTTACCACTTCAATAAGCGTGGCAAAGATGGTGTTTCGACGATCTGGTGACTTGCAATTTCGACACAACACTTTAGGAATGAACGCATCCTATGAACGAACGAATCAGCGAGTTTGTACCGGCGGTGAGAAAACGCATCGCTCAAGTGGTTGTCGGGCAAGATGTAGTGGTGGAACGCTTACTGGTCTCCTTGTTCACCGGTGGTCACATCCTCTTGCAGGGGATGCCCGGACTGGCAAAAACGCTCCTGGTCAACACTTTGGCCAAAACCATTGAACTGCAGTTCAGTCGGATCCAATTCACCATCGATCTGCTGCCATCCGACATCGTCGGATCGGAAATTCTGGATCAGAAGAAAAACGAGTTCAGAGTCCATAAAGGCCCCATTTTCACCAATCTCCTGCTCGCGGATGAAATCAACCGAGCCGCACCCAAAGTCCAAAGCGCCTTGCTTGAGGCGATGCAGGAACGTCGAGTCACCATTGGCAACGACGCCTTTGCCCTGCCTGCCCCGTTTCTGGTGATCGCCACCCAAAATCCCATCGAGCAATCCGGAACTTTCGAACTACCCGAAGCACAACTGGACCGTTTCATGTTGTGTCACCGTCTGGATTACCCAAGCGCCAATGAAGAAGAATCCGTTCTGAACAATTACCTGAAACTAGGACTGAAGCGCGAAGAAAAGGGAGCCGTCCCACAAACCGCTTTCGACATGGTAACGGGTGATGCGGTGGCCGATATGGATACACTGGTTCAAGTCATGTCCGAGGTGCAAAAAGTTCATGTCAGCGAAGTCTTCGTCAAACATTGTGTCGAAGCCGTTCGTCGCACCCGACACCATGAAAAGATAGAATTGGGAGCCAGCCCCCGCGCCGGCATCGCCCTGGTGCAGGCCGCCCGTGCCAGAGCCTTTATTCATGGACGTAATTACGTCATTCCGGAAGACCTCTTCGCACTCGCCGAAGACGTCATCCTCCACCGTATTCGCTTGACCTACGAAGCATTGGCCGACGGTCTGAGTGGCTTGGATGTCCTGAACGAAATCCTCCTGGAATTCCAATAATCCCCACAACAGGCCTTACGCCTCACTTTTAAAGAACGAACTGACACCATGGAACAGGTTCTGGAAACATGCGACCGCCTGAACGATCGTCAGTTCGTGATCGCCGTCAAACGCCTGGCTGACAGCATCAATTTCGGCATGGACCGATCACCCTTCATCGGATCAGGCATCGAATACGTACAGTCCCGCCCCTATCAACTGGGCGATCCCGTGAAATCCATCGACTGGCGCGTCACGGCCCGATTGGGAAAAATCTACATCAAGGAATTTGAGGCGACCAAACAACTGCCGATGTATCTGCTGATTGATACCTCCGCCTCCATGACCATCAGTTCCGCGCATCGCAGCAAATACGCGCTGGCTGTGCACCTGGCCGGTGGACTTGCCTTCGCGGCGCTGGATCGAGTCAGCCCCGTCGGTTTGATCGGCACAGGAACCCGCGCTCTCCGCATCGAACCGAGCCTGTCACGCGCACGCATCCTCCAGTGGATGCACCAACTCCGACGCTACCGACTCGATGAAACAACAACACTGGGCGAAAGGCTGAACGAACTCAGCGCCACCCTTCCAAGTCGGGCGCTGGTGGTGGTCCTGAGCGACCTGCATGATCCGGAAGCACTTCCCGCTCTCAAACTGCTCGGACAAAAACACGACTGTGCAGTCATCCAACTCAAAGACCCCGCAGAAGCATCTCTCAGCGGAGCAGGTTTCTTCCGTGGACGAGAAGCCGAAACCGGCACCGAGTTCGTGGCGCACGGGCGCAGTCAACACCTCGACACCGACCTATTACACACGGAACTCAAACGCCACCGGGTGGACCATCTCCTCCTCCAAACCGATCACCCCGTCGAACACCCCATCCGGCAATTCTTCAAAATGCGAGGACTCACCCTCAGCAAACCGCGATAAACTTATCTCCTCAAAGGATCCAACTCCCAAAGACCGCTCTCGCCCCACAACAACGCTTTCAACTTAAGTGTTACCGTCAATCAATGGATTTGGGCCTGCCCGACAATGCCGGGCAGACCCTGTTATCAGGTTCTTCATTACATCCGGTGTCGAAGGAATCAGACAAAAACCTTCAAAACACCTTAGCACTGAAGATCTGGAGGCAATCACGAGTATTGCCAAAGGGGTATATGGAACCAATAGGGTCCAGCCATATGATTAAGATCGATGACTATGGTGTCATGTCGTTCACTCCGGTGATTTCCTTGAATCTCTCGAATTGTTTCTTGGATAACTCACGTTTTTGAATCAATTGACTCAGTTGTTGCAAAGTGGAACTCAGTTCATCATTAACCTTTGTCATCTCGGCTACCGGATCTACCTGAGGCCCCTGGTCACGCCAGTAGCCGGGAACAGACATCTCTTTAACGCGCTGATTCCCTTTTTCATACTGTTCAAGTAATTGAGCACCTTTCTGAGAATCCTGGGCAGCAAATGGATCCTCCTTCGATCCGCAAGCGACAAAACAAAGGCAATAGCAACAAATCAAGATGCTTCGAATGTATTTCATGGCCTATCCCTTTCATTTGTCTCCATAACACGAATCGCCGCCACCTGCGTGAGGGCATGATCCAGCTCAGGAAGCATCATTTGTTGAAAGGTCGAATCCTGATCCAGCATAGAATCCAACATGCCCAAGTATTGCTGCCTTGCCTGGTAAAATGTATCAGCAACATCGGCGAAATCTCCGCTGTCTATTTTAGCAACGAATTCATCAGACCGACGCAATCGATCCTGCATTTTATCCCAGTCGACATCCACACCGGCGTCTTGAGCGGCTTGATCCATGATAAGCGCCACTTCTTCTTCGGTCAGAAACCGGAATGGGTTAGCTAATACATCCTCCAAGCTAATGGCAGAATCAGCCTCGCCCGTGACCGTGTTTGAGGAACCAGATTGTATGGGGTCCGATACAGCTACCTCATCTTCACCTGTAAGACCCGCACGTTGCTCCAACTGAGAGACGCGGGCCACAAGATTCTCCCTAAGTTCCTTCTGATCTTTAATCAGGAAATCAACATCTCTACGCAATGTTACCAAAAGATCATTGGTTTTACTGCTGTTCTCCCGCATATTAACCATCAGTTCGGTAACTTCTTTCAACACATCCGTCTTCAATGCGTAATTCCCCAATCGACGATGTGCCGTGAACAAGTATGAAAACACCGCCAACAAAACGACGACATTTATCCAATTAAAGTTAGGTTTCTTTTTCATCATAACAGGTATACCTTGTCCAATTATTGCGTTACGTTTGCGACACATGCCTGATGCTCCCTCTGTAGTCGCGACCATCGGTCGAAATAATCAGAATCATGATTTTCGTGCATTTCATTCCTCAATGCATCTGTTCTCTCGGTGCACTGATCCCTTGTTCGATAGGCTGTGTCCATCGCGTTTCTGAATTCAATGAGAGCCTTATCTGCATCAACATACCAGGCTGCCCAGGCAACAGAAACACAAGCTGCAACCCTTGCCGCACACATGGCATCCAAAGCGGGTCCCGGCTCCACCACAGCCGCAGCAAAACAAGCAGCCGCTACACGTTCACATACCGCAAGCGCCCCCAAGAGCACGGCCGTGGCAGCTTGCAAATCGGCATCATACATCGATTTGGCATCTTCTGACTGATATTCATACTCATTCCAACACTCATCGGTCAGATACTCGTACCGACGGTCAATCCAGTTTCCTCGGGACGTATACCAATGATAAAGAGCTCCGGCGTTTTCAGAGAGAACCGTGTCACAATCCTGTTCGGAGGACGGGTTGGTGGGAAAACTCACAGCCTGAATGGTGGCAGCGGAGATCATCGACAAGATGCCCGCAAAGGCCAGAGCCAGCAAATAAGTTACAGAAGGGCTATTTACTTTAACGAATCCGGACGTAACCTGCACCCGGTATATTGATTTTTTCATATACTTTTCTCATATTGTAATCTTGGAAACAAATATCGAATTGGGTGCAGGGCGCATCACGAGATGCGTTAACTCGATGTTGAGATATTTACACAAGTCTAAATCTGTGTCAATTGATAAATATAGTTTCCAACTAAAAGAAACGGTTACACAATCTATATGGAGTCACTGACGCAAACATTGATCCTGAATTCGATCAGCACAATCTTTGAGCTTGGTCACCAGAGTTTGCAATTCTTCATCCCCCCCGTAGTGCCCGGTTGTTTTTCGAGCAATTTCTTTTACCAGAGTGGAAAGTTCAAAGGTCATGCTTAATGATTCATTCCGTTGCCTGACTTTTCCGGACGACCGAGAAACAACCGCTCCTCCTGATTTACCCAGTTTACGATCTACAAAATCACGCACATCACGCGCAGTGAACGAACGCTCACCAATTTCTTCAATGAACAGCCGCCAGGTATCCTCAATTTCATCTTCAGGAATATTCAACAAAGGCCTTACCTGCGCCTCGTTTTGCGGTAACGGGATGTTAACATTTGTTAACATTTCCATACACGCCGTGGCATTGATCAATTGATAAGCCCGGATCCGGCTGAAATCCCATTTCTCTTCGCAGTATTGATCAAATGTCTGGTATTCGCATCTGTATAGTCTTTCTGTTTTGATGATTGCCAACGCTTTCCCCACTTCAAAGAATGCCTTGATGCCTCGTCGGATTGTCTTCTCGCAATCCACCAGCTTCTTCTGTTCAGCTGACTGGAGTGGTTCGATCACTTCTACCTGTCCATCAAGCGAGGAGGGAATGTAGCTTGATAAGGAAGCTTTTTTGCTCATAGGAACATCATTCAATGAACCAGATCACACCGTATTATTCAATCAAAAAACAATTTTAATATAGATTTGACATTGATAAATTAATTTTGTTTTATGAAATCATTCTAAGATGCCACCATGATGTCGTATTATAGATATAGTTGTCGTAAATTCGATTCGAATGACGTATTTTCATCCCTCATGTCGGATTTCCATTTTACAAACTAAATCACGCAATTTTTGTATGCTGTGGCGCTGAAGATTTCCTGAAGCAGGGCATTTCTGCGTGGGCCAACACCTCACTGGAATGCATCGCAGAAGGCAACCCCGCGTCCATCAAAACCCTAATCTCGCCAAAACGCAATGGACTCAGATATTTTATTTCCGGGAGAGGCCAAAGTAACCATGCCCTCCCGTCTTAGCCGTGTCTATGAAGTTTATCCGCAGATGTCGCAGATTTACGCAGATATAGAAGGAAGTTCCATTCGAATGGCGGCTGAAATTCTGGGCACTATTTGGTGAATCACTTTGAAGAGGTCAAATCTGGTTTTATACCCAATATCTGCGTGCATCTGCGTGCATCTGCGCCATCTGCGTCATCTGCGTCATCTGCGGATTCCTAATTGAATGTTTACGGCTTAGTGCCGGCGGAATCTTCCGTCACGACTCTTCACTGCTCGCTAACAATTGCCCCCCCAGGAAGCTTTATCCATGGAACTCCTCATCGTTCACTTCAAAAATCCTTTGCGACTCCGCGCCTTGGCGTCTTGGCGAAAAAACGGGATTCCATTAATAACGCAGCAAACATTCAAAGGTTCAATTCAACGACGCAATATTTCCATGTTTCGAAAAAATATTTCTGATCCTTCGCATTGAAGCAGAATCCGCCCACTGTTGGGCCAGACGTTTCGCGCTTTGTTTACCAGTGTGTGGTTGACAAATATAAGTATCTGATCCCCTTTGCAGCGGCATTCCAGTTGGTTCCACGCGCCGGGCACCACCACATCATGCAGCCCGCGAAATCCGGTCACGTCTTCCCATTCGGGTGATTTGAACCGGTGATTCAGGCGTCCCCATCGTTCAATGGTCTTCGATCCGCCGCCTAACTGAAAGGTGGGCCACCCTTCCGCATCGAATTGATCGGCCATTTCCGCTTTGATACGCGGGGCAATGAGCTTGCCATGGGCATCGTCTCCACGGATCAACAGGAAATCCCCTACCGCTCCTTCGAAGATGTTGCATTCAATGGCCGCCATGAAAGCGCCGTTTCCGTCGTGGCTGTTGCCGTCCGGTCCGGTGGCATGGAGGAATAGTCCGGAATCCCGTGCCTTGCCTACCCGATCACCCCAAGGCCAGTTTCGTTCCCCCCATTTGAATTGAAGGCGGACATGATAGTCTTGAAAAGTTTGTTTTGTTGCCAGATACCCCAATCCATCCCCGGAGATACGCAACACTCCCTCTTTGAGAGAATACACCTTGCGAGGATCCTCATAACCGCTATCCACCAACCAGGTATAAAAATGTTCCTCAAGATCGGAACCGAACAGCGTTTGCGTCGAATCAGCCATGGTGGCTCTTTCGAAATTCAGGTTGGGTTATTTGGTCAATTGATCGAACAGTTGATAAAACCCGACCGATGTCATGAGTATACTGGAAATCCAGAGCAATATCAGCCACCCCTTGCCCGGCAACAATGCGCGATGCGTCTGGAAGTAGTAAAAATACAAAGCCGCAAAACACAGGAAAGGAAGCATCAACGCCTGGGCGAGGGCTCCGATAAAGACCAGAGTCAAGGGCTTGCCAACCGAAACGTAGAATATGAAGTAAAGAACAGGAATCAACACGCAGGCACGTTTGGTGAGCGTGGCACGGTCAACTCCACCCCCTTTATCCTTGCGAGTGAACAACATCCACAAATCCGCAGACAAACGGGCATTCGAGGCAGTGGATATAAACACCGTCGAATACAGAACAACCAGTGCACCGATGAGGAAGATCCATAATCCTGCTACGCCAAAGGATTCGCGATAGAGATTGGATAAGGTTGGGATCAGGGCATCATTGGTGACCTCCAGCCCTTTGCCATTCAGGACGGCGGCGCCGAGCAGGTAGAAAGCGACGGTGGCCCCGGTATAGATCACCATGGACACCCAGGCGTCCCATCGCAAAACTCGCATCCAACCTTGAGCACGGCTTTCCCATTCCGGAGTATCATCCTTGGGACCGACATGTTTTGCGTAGCCTTTTTCGAGACACCAGTATGGATAATAAATCAATTCCGCAGCCCCCACACCAATCACTCCAAAAGCGGCAAAAGCGGTCATGAAATTTTCAGGCAATTTGAATTGCAATCCCTGGGCGATCTGTCCGGCCGTGATACCGTAATCCGTGGTGTAGAGGGAAAACACCGCTAAGATGGTAAATAGTGTGAACCCCGCCACCATGGTTGTGGAAAATCGTTCGATGAACTTATACCGCCCCAACAACAACACCACCGCACAGGATCCCGTGATAACGAAAGCCCACCCCATGTTCAAGAGCCCTTGCCAAGACGAAGCCTGTTCCGCTGCTGATAGTCCTGATTTACCTTCGGCATACCATCCGGGTGGATTTGACAGCGAGGGTACGCCAGTTTCAAACACGCCCGCAATACCGCCCACCATCCCCGACACCTGGAAGAAAGTGGCGATGAACATGATGATCCAACACCAGACCAGCCATGAACCCTCCGCTCTTAGGTTTAAAAAACGCCACATCAAAGCAAACCGAGGTCCCGGCACGGCATCCATCGCCTGCAGGGTGGTTTTGCCGTGCGTGATCGTGTAACGTCCCAACTCCACCTGCAGGAACACTTTGATCATACATCCCAGAATAATGAACCACAGCAGGATGAAACCCACATCCGCTCCAACCTTGGTGGTCACTATCAGTTCACCTGACCCGACAATGTTGGCTGAAATGATCAGTCCGGGGCCCAGTTGTTTGGCAATGCCCTTCCAATCTTTGGGAGGATCCTGATAAGTGTTTTGGCTCATAAGTTATTTGGGTGATGATGAAAAATGTCTCGGCTCAACGCAATTGGTTGACGGTGTAACAAAGCATGGTGTTGATAACGGGCAACCCGTCCTTGGAAAACATATTTTCCAAATCAATCTGGTAGATCTTACCAGATTGCATGCCGTCCAACTGCAAGGAAACCGTCAGACCATCTTCAGAAAGTGAAAGCGCCCTCACCGTTTCATCCTTTTTATCCAACTGCGGGCTTCCATATTTGTAGCCATAACCGTAGCGGTAACTCTGCACCTTGAAACGTGCGGCATCCGCTGCGGCCTGTGGACTGACAGGTTTGGTGAACGTGAGGTCGAATCCGGTTTGAGTCAGACTCATCTTTTGAACCTCCATAGGAACCACCCCTTTCCAGACGATGCGCTGCAGACCCTCCTCAGGAGATCCCCACCCCCGATATGTTTGCCCGACATACAGAGAGTCGCCGGAAGGACTGAAGGCAAATCGATTGTTCCCGCCCCGCAATCCGCTTTGCTCTACCAAAAACACGCAAGCTCCCTGATAGACTCCGTTCACTTTTTCAAGCATGACCCGCACGATGCGACGGCCGGCAATGTCACCAAGGAACATCTGCCCGGCGAAGGGACCGAACTTACCTCCGGTGGTATCGAAGATGGGCTCGGCAGGCGAATTGCACACGATGCCATGAGGCAGTTCCACCGCCGCCGGAGTGCGTTTCTCGTTCAAACGATCGATCCCGAATTCCAATGGATCACCATTGTTTGGAAAGAACGTATCATCCCAAACCAGACTCGACGGGTGTCCATAAAAATGACCTTTCTCAACGTGATAAAGGGGTGATGTTCCCCGCCAGTCGCCCTGATTGTCGGTCACCCAAAGATCTCCAGCTGGACTCATGGCGATCCCGTTGTTTGCCCGAAAACCACTCGCCCACGGGATCAGATTTCCATCCGGAGTGATCTTCACCACCCATCCTTTGTAACTGACGGCCGAGTAATTTCGGCCGCGACGTCCGGTCCGCGAAAATTCACCACGCACATAATCGAATGTTGGCCCGTTGTGTGAAGCCGTACCGATGGCAACAAACCAGTTCCCCCGTCCATCGGGCACTGGACCGGCATTGGTTTCATGATAATTACCGCTGACACCCCAAGCCGTACTGACCGCTTCATATGCATCCGCCTGACCATCCCCGTCCGAATCACTGACACGGGTCAGTTCCGCCATCTGGGGAATGAGCATCTGATCATCAGCTTCCAACAGCACTCCCATGGGATTATGCATGCTGTGTTCACTGAAGGTGCGCCATTCGAACTGAGCGGGATCTGAGTGAGGTTTCCCGATCAGGATACCGGAGCGACGCGTCAACACCACCAATTCCCCTTTGGAATTAAAGGCCAATCCTCCGATCTCGGGAGACACACCCACCGGCAGCAACACCTCCTGCACTTCGTAATACTCCGTGGGCATTTCCACGGCACGCATCGAGTGACTCCCCATGCCCGCGACAAGGCAAACGCAGGCCAGCCTGGCCCAACGAATCAAATTCTGATTGAAACTCTTCATGGTTTTGAAATGGATCGTGAAAGGCATGATTAAAAACGCTGAACAAGGTTGAATTGAACGGCTTCGTCGGCGGTCAACACCAGTTCGTTACCTTCCCAAACTCCGTGAGAAGCCTGCAAACTCGGCCGGATGGCGGCATCAAAACCAAGACGGATGAGCGACTCCGTTTCTGTGGTGATGGACACGTCCATCCGAAACGATCGACGATCACCGGGCGAAATACGTTCCCGAACCGACAGCCCGCCCACCGTATAATGAAACTCAGGTTTCCCATCGATCATGCGGTACCCGCGAAACCGTGGAGCAGGATTCGGTTGAGCCGGATTGAAGTTGGCGTTGACGGGATGCGTTCCCTGCGTTTTGAAACGAAGGTTTCCCAACATCCTTGGAACATAATCAAATCCCTTGCGACCTCCGCCGGCTCCGCTTCCCCAATAAACACTCATGTCGAGAAAATCACCTGTCCAGACATACATCAAACGGCATTCCACCGTGTCCCAGCAGTATGAAAGGGCTTCACCGAAATTCACCCCGATGGCCGCAGGCAAGCCCTGGTCGGTACGAGCAATCCCCGGCACATCCGTCCCGGTGCCGGGACTATAATTGGCAGCGGCAAATCCTCGCTGATGTTGTGTAAAAATGGCAGGATCCAGATTCGGTTCCGGCATGAAAGTGCGGATCACATAAGGTTTCTCGATGGTTCCTTTGGGGAACGGTTCAACACCGGAACGTCCGAGGGCATTGAATATTTTGCGCCGCACCGCATTCTCAACCGATGGAGCCGCCACTTCGGCATCCTTGCCCACGACCTTCATGACTCCCCGCATCAAGTTGAAATGCCCGGGGAAAGTGCAGACATAGGGATAATTACCCACCGTTTCCGGAGCGGTAAACTTTAGCGTGATGGATTTTCCGGGTTGGACCAGCGCAACAGATTGAAGGATGTCCGATGAATCCGGGATAAAATCTTTGGCCAGCCCATCGACACCGAGAGCCATCGCATCGGTGATGACGTCGTTTAATTTTCCCGGACGCGTCAGCAACCAGTTGTGAGGGATCAGACCGTTGTTATTGAAAATAAACTCAACCGATTCACCCGCGCTGACCTGGAATTCGGTCATGTTGTATTTCAATCCACCGGGGATGACGCCCATCTCTATTTTTCGGGATGCGCCCTGCGCCTGAGAAGCACACAACAACACCCCCAGAACCATCCCCACACCAAGCCAACAGCCCGATAAAGGACGGCATATCATTGCACTGAATGTTTTCATCATGGAATCACGACCGAAGATAGGGACTCACCCATCGGAATACAATAAAGGATTAAAAATTCTCCTTTAGTTTTAGGTTTTACATTCCGGGATGGGGAGTTTAGGGTTTTCCCATTCCAGTAAACCGAGCAGGGCATACGCAAACGTTGCCCTGGATATTGTAACAAAGAAAACATCATGAGTGGATTCAATCGACGTCAGTTTATAAAAAACACGACGCTGGCTGCAGGTGCCACGGTGTTCCTCAGTGGAACCAAGGCATCCGGCAGAGCCATCGGAGCAAACAACCGTCTGCGCATCGCCGTGGCCGGTTTGAACGGTCGCGGCAAAAGTCACATCAGTGGCTGGTTGGGGCAGGAAAATGTGGAAATCGCCTACCTGGCCGATGTGGATGAGCGCGTGCGCGAAACCACGGTCGCATCCGTCAACAACAAGGTGCAGGGAGCTTACAAATGCCAGGGTATTACAGATATCCGACGTGCGTTGGATGATCCGACGGTGGATGCCATCTCTATTGCCACCCCGAATCATTGGCATTCTCTGATGACCATCTGGGGTGCTCAGGCCGGCAAACACGTTTACGTGGAAAAGCCCATGAGCCACGACGTGGAAGAAGGCCGTGTGGCGGTCGAAGCACAAAAGCGTTACGGAGTCGTCATCCAGCACGGCACCCAACGTCGCAGTGACCCAAAAATTGCCGGACTGCATGAGCAAATCCAGGCGGGCAAGTATGGCAAACTCAAAATTTCCTATGGTTATTGCTGTAAACCACGAAACACCATCGGATTCGAACACGCCGCTCCTCCCCCCTCCAATGTGGATTGGAATCTGTGGCGTGGTCCGGCCGTGATTCATCAGTATCACGACAACTATGTGCACTACGATTGGCACTGGTTCTGGGCAACCGGAAACGGTGACATGAACAACCAGGGAACGCACCAGCTCGATGTCGCACGTTGGGCGGTCGACACCGATCAGACGCATCCGGTTCGGGCGATGGCTCTTGGTGGACGCTTCAAATGGGGCGATCAAGGCGAAACTCCGAACACCATGTTCGGTATCGCGGAATATCCCAATGGCCAGCAAGTGTTCTTCAATGTCCGCAACGTCAACTACGACGGCTACCAACGTCAGGTCGAAAATGAATACTACTTCGAGGACGGCGGTAAGATTATCCGTGGCAAATATTACGCCCGCGGCAGTAATGAAGGACAGGCGCTCGATATTCCTGATGGAGATGTCACGCCCGGTGGCAACTGGGGATCTTTCATCGCAGCCTGCCGCTCCGGAGATCCGGACATGGCCAATGGCAACGCGGTGGATGCACACTATGCCTGTGTGATGGGACACCTTATGAACAACTCCTACCGACTGGGCAAACGCGTTGCATTCAACGAAAAAGCCGGTCAGTTCGGGGACAATGCAGACGCCAGCGAACACTTCCTGAAGTTGCACGACATCATGAAAAACGGCGTCGGAATTCCGGAAGACGGCAACGAATACATCGTCGGTCCCTGGCTGACATTCGATCCGCTCACCGAGAAACACGTCGGGGAACATGCTGCAGAAGCCAACCGGTTGCTCAAGGATCCCAACAATCCTGAGTTCCAGGTGCCTTCCGTCCGCAACGTTTAAACCTTCCACAAAAAAGCCCGACCGGATCACTTCCGGTCGGGCTTTTTTTAATGGTGAATTTAAAATAGTGAATAGTGAATTGTGTAGTGAGTGGAGATGCAGGTAGAACGTGCCGTCCCCGGCGCGTCCCTCATGGCTTCCGAATTCAATCTCCTCTCACAAACCCTGCAAACATCCAAACTCTCTGACCTTCCTCTGCGTCTCCGCGCCTCCAGTTCCGGGCAACCGGAACGGGCGTGAACAGTCACCCCAATTTCAACGGCAGTGACCGCAATCGTTGCCCGCACGCATTGTAAATCGCATTGGCAACGGCGGGCGCGATCCCGATGATGGGCGTTTCCCCTGCTCCCACCGATTCAAACTCCTTTCGGTTGAGCGCAACCACGTCCAGCTCCGGCACATCCTTGAATCTTGGCACCTGGTATTGGGAAAATTTGGAATTCCGAATCACACCATTCTCAAACTCCATGGCCTCGGCAAGCATCGGCCCCATTCCCTGCAACACACAGCCGGTTATTTGGGCATGAAGATTCAATGGGTTCTGAACCGCGCCACATTCAAAAGCCACACAAACCTTGGTTACCTGAAAACGCTTCCGAGCCATGTCCACTCTCACCTCGGCGCAGGTCGCCAGGTAGGATGCTTTTTCGGTTCCGCAGGCGATCCCAACGCCCCGGTTCGTCATCTTGGCAATGGCGCGCCGACGCGGTCCCCACTGAAACCGTTCCGCCGCCACTTTGAGCACGTCTTTCAAACGTCCATCAGGCAGATATTTCATACGGAATTCAAAGGGATCCATTTCCGGATCCGCAGCCAAGGCCAGTTCGTCCATGAAACATTCACGCGCGAACACATTGGCAACAGAAGCCAAAGCGCGATAGGAACCACTGCGCAGAGGTTGATCACTGGATCGATATTCGGTGGATACATTGGGGATTTTATATGGCGTATCCAAGGCCGATCCGCCTGAGTTGATGTTCACATGCGACCAATCCGTCAGGGCTCCCTTGGAATCCAAACCACCCTCCAAATCCATCACCCCGGCCGGACGAAAATAGGCCCAGGTAAACTCCTCTTCACGTGACCAGCGAACCGACACCGGACGCTTCGCTTCTTTGGCCAAACGCGCGGCTTCCACTGCGGTCTCACCCGTATGTTTCCCGCCGAAACCACCTCCGGTATCGGGAACAATCACCCGCACATCACCTGACGGCAATCCAAAGGCCTCAGCCAACTGACGCTGGACACGGGATGGTTGCTGGGTACCGGTCCAGACCGTCAATTGTTCTCCAGACCATTCGGCCACGGCAGCACGTGGTTCCATGGGGGCGTGCTGGACGTAGGGGATGAAATAAGTCGCTTTCAAATGTTTTGAAGCAAGCTCCAATCCAGTCGTTCCCTTCCCTCGTGTGTTGACGCGTCCGTTCCTTGATTTTCCCCTCAATACCTCCGCCAACTGTTCACTGGACGGCGAACGAACAGCCGACCACTGAGCGGTTGCTGCGACCTTGTCACGTGCCTGGTTTGCTTCCCACCGGTTGTTGGCGGCGAACCCGATAAAGTTTCCATCTTTGACCGCCACCACATCATTATCGCCGGCGACGGACTCCATCGAAATACCTTTCAACACGGCACCATAGGCGGGTGGACGCAACACCACGCCGTGCAACATGTCCGGACGGATGATATCGGAAGGATACTGATGTTGACCGGTCACGATCGCGCGGCCTCCCATCTTTCGAACAGGGACGCCCATCACCGCCCAGGCCTGAACCGGCACCACACGCACATCGGCAGGAACCTGTGCCTTCAGCGCATTGCCAGACGCCCTTTTCACCAGATCGGCATAGGAAAACGTTTTGGACGAAGGACCGGGTCTTCCCGGGATCAAGCTGACCACACCGCGCTGAATGCCTAGATGGTTTTTTGGAACCCCGAATGATTTGGCAGCGGCCTCGAGCAACAAATTCCGTGCGGCAGCACAGCCTTTGCGAACGGACGGAATGGTCGAAGGAGTCGTACGACTGCCAGCCGTGCCGCCATCGTCGGGTACCACCGAGCTATCAGCCATCACCACACGAATCTGGTCGATGGACACCCCCAGTTCCTCTGCGGCAGCCTGAGTGATCTGCGTTCGGGATCCCTGCCCCACTTCCACCTTGCTGGTCAACACGGTAATGACTCCATCTTCACCGATGTGCAATCGTTCTGAAGGACTGGGAACGTCACCTCGTCCACGCCGCTGGGCGAGCACATTCGGAGTCACCACACAAAGCATCAATCCGGCCCCCAACACCTGACCAAACTGACGCCGGTTCATGCGGAATTGGTAGAAAGCCGGTTCGTCCAGTTCGTAACGCTCCGGTTCAGAAAACAACAAACGCGTATCGTCCTGATGTTGATTCATGCTTCCACCTTCCCTTTCTTTTGAGCGGCCAATTCAACGGCGCTGATCAGATTCACGTAGCCACAGCAGCGACATATGTTGCCGTTCATTCCGTCCACAATTTCTTCGCGACTCGGTGACGGGTTCTTTTCCAACAAAGCTGTGGCAGTGAGAATCATCCCCGGCACACAGTAGCCGCACTGCATGGCGTCCACCTGTAAAAAAGCCTCCTGCACTGGGTGCAATTGATCGCCATCCGCCAGCCCCTCGATGGTCAAGACAGTCTTCCCACGCACCAAAAAAACCGGTGTCAGACAGGATTGCAGCGGACGCCCGTCCACCAAAACCGTGCATGCCCGACATTGTCCCTCACCGCAACCAAACTTGGTGCCCGTCAAATGCAGATCCTCCCTCAACACATCCAGCAATGTACGCTGGGTCTCTGCCACCAGGGACTGCTTTTCGCCGTTCAACGTGAATTCAATCTTCTCTTTCATGGGATGATTCAAGCCTAGTGCAAGCATCCTGATTTGCACACTCAAATAATGCAGACCTTGCTTTTAGCCTTTTACGGTTTGGCTGGAAAAATCATGGTCAAATCTGCCCTTCTCCTGGATCTGAGAAAAGCACCCGATCAATCGACAAAAAAACCGCCGGGAAGGCCGGCGGTTTCGTGTTTAAATATTGATGATCGACTAAGTTATCATTCCTCGGAACCAGCTCCATCCTTGACTGGAACATCGACAGGATCGCCTTCATCGTGCAATCCAGCATGTTTAAACTGATGCTGATGAGGTTCGATGGAGTTGAGTCGGTATTTCTTCACCATGTGATCTTGTTCCAAATCGACTTCTTCTCCTGGTTTTTTACCAATGAGAATCTTGGCCAAAGGAGACAGGTAACTGATGATGCCGGCTTCTGGATCAGAGTCCCACGCCCCAAGAATGGTATAGGACTCTTCACTACCATGAGAAAGGTCGGTGACTTTGACAAAAGTCCCTGGATTGACCACATCTGTGGGGACTTTCGTAAAGTCAGTTCCCCGTGCACGGGTCAGGTCTGCTTCCAATTCTGCTTTTCGATTCATCAGAATCTTCTGCATTTCCTTGGCAGCCTTGTATTCGTGGTTTTCACGCAAGTCACCATAACTACGGGCCACGGCAATTTCCTTGGAGTTCTCGGGAATCTTCTTCTGGACCAGTTCGGTGTATTCGTCTCGACGACGCAACAAGCTGTCCCAGGAAACCAGCAATCCACGGTCTTCCGAGGTGGATTGTTCACCGGAAATAAGCGCCTGGATGGCGGGGTAACATTTGACGATGCGGCCCAGCAGCGAACGCTTGTCCATATCATCAAAACAGGAACTGAACTGAAGCGCACGAGTCAGATCTTTGACCACTTCCAAATCGGCGGTTTCGATCAGTTCGGGAATCAAATCCTGATCGCCCATGATGAAATCATTCAACCGGCTGGTTTTCTTTTCATTGAACTGATCGCGTTCCATCGCGGTGATCATGGCGCGGAACACTTCAGGCCCCAGTATGTCGGCAAATGTATCGGAACGGGATTTGCCGAGCCATAAAAGCATCTCACTGCTGGCCTGATGCTGATTAACCAAACGTGACAAGGATTCCTTCACTTCTACCTGGAGCCCCTCGTCGATGAGCAAATTCACAATCTCACCCACCAGCTTCATCTGACTGTTGTTTTTAAGTTCCAAAAAGTCATCCACCCAAGTTTCCGGATGGTGGTTCTTATAGGACTTCAGCGCCAGTTTATTACGGGTTGCAGGCAAGGCGTCCATGAAAGCTGCAAGATCTTCCACCAACTCCCAGATCGCACCATCTTCTATCTGGCCTTCGGCGGGTTCTTTCCGCAGCCCCTCACGTAAATCGTTGCGCGCAAAAATGGCATCAAGAGTCAATTCAGGCTGGTTTTTGACATAATTCGGAATTTCGGAGTCCAGCAGATCCATGGCTTCCTGAAAAGTGTCCGTCACGTTCTCGATGTCATCCTGGCTCTTGAGAATTTCCATCGCAACTACCAACTTGGCCTTCAGCCCTCGAGCAGCCCGCATATCGCCAAGCAGGCGATCCTGCAGGGAGACAACTTCCTCGTTGTACTCAATGGGTTCGGCCTTTTTGACAGGCACCCGGAAGTGACCATCTTTCTTAAGTTCCTTGCGAACGGCTTCCCACCATTTGCGCCAGTCATCTTCAATGACCTCAGGAACCAGGGATTCCTGAATTTGTGCCACGGTTGCCTTGCCGCCGAAACTCTTCAGGACAAGTTTGATCAAGTCCATGTGGTTGACGGCAGCCATTTCACGCAATCCATCAAGATCGGTGGCCACCTTGACCATGATATGGTCTTTGGCCAACGGTGTCAGTGTTGTGGCGGAAAAGCGTAAATCCATCGCATGACCCGGTTTATCCGGGAAATCGATCAAAAATCGCGAAAAAACGGTATCCACCGTGGTGATCTTGCCCAGACCCCACGTGCGGTGGGTGCAATACCCACTATCAGTCAGTTGTTCCAAGGCATCCAGATCCCTGGTTCGTATCTTCCCTTCTGAGGCCAACTTTTCAAATTCCTCTCTCATAGTCCTCGTAAATTGCTCGCTTCAAACGTCGAAATGCCATTATTACTCAGGCATGCAACAAAAACCAAGACAAATTGCGGCCCGGATTCTCTTTGACTGGGAATCAGGCACCGGATTTGCGGAGAACATCATGCGTCAAGCCCTTGGAAGTTCCAAGCTCAAAGCGATTGACCGCCATCTGGTTCAGGAGATGGTGTTCGGTGTGGCCCGCAATCTGATGCTGCTTGATACCTGGATTGATGAAAAAGCCAATCAAGCACCGGGAAAAACCCGTGCCCGCAACATGCTGCGGCTCGGACTCTACCAATTGGCGTTCATGGACCGCATCCCGGATCACGCGGCGGTCCACGAAACGGTGGCCACGGCCCGTCAACTTGGACTCCACACCCAGGCCGGGTTCATCAACGCCATCCTTCGAGGCTTTTTGAGGCAAAAAGACCGGCATCTGGAGGACCTGAACCAATGGAAATCCACCCAACCCCACCTGGCCTGGTCCCACCCCGAATGGCTCGTCCACAAATGGAACAAAGCATTTGGAAAAGAGAACGCCGCCCAACTCCTCCAATGGAACAACGCTATTCCGGATGTTTACGTCCGCTGGAATCCCTTGAAAGGAAGCCTGGATCAACTGGAAACCATGTGGAAGGAGGAGAAAGTCTCCTGCAAAGCCGTCACGTTCCCATGGACCGAGGGAACCCACCTGTTCAAAATCACTCATTTCCCCTGTTCCCCCGAAAAATTGGATAGTTTCCAGAAGGGATTGTTCTACGTTCAGGACCCCAGCACCCTGTTGGCGGTGAAACAACTCGATCCTCAGCCGGAAATGCGCATTCTGGATTACTGCGCGGCTCCAGGAGGAAAAACCTGCGCCATGGCAGCCGCCATGAATCAATCGGGGCAGATCCTGGCAACGGATCCTGATCCGGGCAGGCTGCGTCGACTCAAAGACAACATCAACCGCCTGGGAGTCAAAAATGCCAGCCTGGCTGAAAACCCGTCAGCCGCCCGGGACTCTATGGATTCACTTTTTGATGCCATTCTCGTCGACGCCCCTTGTTCCAATACCGGCGTCATGCGACGCAGACTGGACGTTCGATGGCGTTTGACCGAGGACGAAATACGCAACATCACCGAACAACAGGCGGGCATCCTCCAGCAAGCATCCACCTATCTGAAACCTGGCGGTAAGATCGTTTACAGCACCTGCAGCCTGGAAGCCGATGAAAACGGGGAAATCGTCAACCAGTTCCTGAACGACAACCCAACATTCGAAGCGAGCGATCAACAACAACTCACCCCGTTCGAACATGGAGTTGACGGGGCATTCGTAGCCGTATTGAAGAAAACCAAGGAGTAACAGGGCATACGGGAGAGTTCATTTGGAGAAAACCCCGGGGTCAAATGGTTCATCTGAACCATTTGTTTAAAGCGTTCGGGCTTGCCTCTGGATGTGGATTGGGTGGTTGTGAGCCCTGAGGTTCCGGGCGGGACCGCCAGCGGACCCTTTGCGAGCAGGTCAACGGGGTGTTTTGCGTCGCATGGCTCGATAGATATTGAGCTGGAGGTAGGTCACGGACTGATTCAAATGCTCCCGAACCGGAGCGAGACGATCGTCACCCAGCTCATTGAATGCGAGTTCCATGGCGGCCGCTTCTTCTTCGGTGAACCATTCGTAGTCCCTGATTTCCAGGTTCTCCTCCACGGCTTGTGCGAGATGCTGTTCAATCGTCACCCGCTTGAATCCTCGCGTTTCGGCAATGGAGTCCAGGTCCATGCCATCGTTGAAAAGCCGCAGCGATTCAAAAACGCTTCCACTCACTCCTTTCTGTCGCTCTTTGGGCTTGGAACCAAGTGCCGGCGGATTGGTAAAGGTCTGTTTGGGATGATCGTTCAGGAAAGTCTGAATGGCTTCGATAAATGCCTGGCCATAGGATTCCAGTTTGACGTTCCCAACTCCGGACATGCGACTGAAAGACTCCAGTTCCTGAGGGTAATACGCAGACATCTGCCTGAGCGCAACGTCGGAAAAGATCGCGTAGGCTGGAACGCCCTTTGCATCGGCCAATTCCTTGCGCAAGGCCCGCAGCACATCGAACAATTGAGCATCAAATTCGGAACCGGCGGTATCGGCGGACGTCGGCTCACTCGCCCCTTTCTTAAGCGGCTCTGTTAATTCGATGGTTTTGCGTTCCTTGAGAAACTGCATTCCTTCAGCGGTCAATTGAACCGTGTGAAACTGATCGGGATCCTGAAACAACAAACCTTTCCGCATCAGTTCCCGCCCAAAATGCATCCAGGCATCGCGTGAATGGTCCTTGCCAATGCCGTAGGTGGTCAGTGTCTGGTGCCCCCATTGCCGGATTTTTTCCGTGTTGCCACCGGTCAGGACTTCCACCAGATGACGCAACCCGACTGCAAAGCCGCTGTGTTCCTTCACTCGAAACACGCAGGACATCAGCATTTGCGCGATGCGGGTTCCGTCAATCGTCGACTTCGGGGCCAGGCAGTTGTCGCAGGAACCGCACGGAACGTCCTTGAACACCTCGTCAAAGTAGGCCAGCAAACGTTCACGACGACAATCGGCGCTTTCAGCGAAATGGGCCATTTCGCGCAGTTGATTCATGGCCACCTGACGTTCCTGTTCGGGTTTGTTGTCCTCCCATAAACGTCGGTATTTGTGTTCGTCCGCTGTGCTCATCAGCAGCAGACATTCGCTTGGCAGACCGTCGCGCCCTGCCCTGCCTGTTTCCTGGTAGTAGCCCTCAATGTTGCGTGGCAGATGGTAATGGATCACATAGCGCACATTCGGTTTATCGATTCCCATTCCAAAGGCAACGGTGGCACAGATCACGTCAATGTTGTCCTTGATGAACCCATCTTGTGTGTCCCGCCGGACCTCATCCTCCAGGCCCGCGTGATAGGCTGCTGCTTTGATCCGATGTCCTTTCAGAAAGCTGGCCAGGTTTTCCGTGGCTGCACGACTAAAGCAGTAAACGATGCCACTCTCCCCGGCATGACGTCGCGCCACGTCCAACACCTGATGATCGCCTTGTTTCCGAGGCTTGACGGCATAGGTCAGGTTCGGGCGGTTGAAGCTGCCGACGAATGTTTTGGCATCTTTCAATTTCAGGCCGCTGATAATGTCCTCACGGACGCGCTGGGTGGCGGTGGCGGTCAAAGCCAGGAGGCCGGCATTGGGAAAACGTGTTCGCAAGGCTCCCAACTGGCGGTATTCCGGACGGAAATCATGCCCCCATTCACTAATGCAATGCGCCTCATCAATCGCAAAACGCGTCACATTCCATTGGGCCAACTGATCCAAAAAGTCCGGCAGCATCAGGCGTTCGGGCGCCACGTACAACAAACGATACGTCCCATTCCAGAGCCCGCGGATGCGTTCGGACGACTCCGGCCGGGACAGGGACGAATTGAGAAACGTGGCCGGAATACCGGCAGCATCCAGCGAGTCCACCTGATCTTTCATCAAGGCGATCAATGGCGAAACCACTACCGTCAAACCCTCGGTGGCAAGGGCCGGCAGTTGATAGCATAATGATTTTCCCCCGCCGGTTGGCAGCAGAGCAAACGTGTCCCTGCCTTCCAGCACCGAGCTGATGATTTCCCGCTGAAGAGGTCGAAAACCATCAAATCCAAAATGTTCCTTTAATAAAGATACCAACGACGATTCATTTTTCATCCCGCATTCAATCCATGTAGATATTTCAATTGTCGATGGTGCAACCGGGATCGATCCTATCACAATCAAACACATCATCAAGAGGATGACGGAAAAAATGAAAAGAATCTGGAAGGGTGAGCAGATTTCACCAAGTCAGGCGGTCGTCGCCCTAAATGTTCGTGCAGGTGCAAACAGCACAAAAGATAGGCAGGTGGTTTCTACTTGCAGAATACCAGAGGAAGGCTAGTTTTTGGGGAACTCTTTATCAATCCAATCTTTATCACAAATTAGATCACACATATATGAAGTTACAGATCAACCTCCGTAAATCCTGCTGTATCGCCGCCGCCTTCCTTCTGACCATTTCCAGCGCCTTCCAAATGCGGGCTGCCGAAACTGGAGAAATCACCGCAGCCCAAGCAAAGGAGAATCTCGATGACACCCCATCTTTCCTGAAATACCTGAACCAGGAGTTTGGCGGTATATCAGGATTGGCCAGCAAAGGACAGGAAGATGCAGCCAAGAAAAGACTGGCGGCGTTAAAAGAATTTCTGGAACCACTATCGACCGAGAATGAAGATTCCAAAAAACTATTGGATCAAGCCAAATCGGTGGCCGGACAATTCGAAAACCAAATCGCCAGTATCATCGAACGGGCCAAAGCAATGGAAGCCGTTGTAGGGATGGACTCGGCTCCCCTGGCTGTGGAAACTTGGTTGAATGGGACAGCGTTGACGGACGCAGACTTGAAAGGCAAAGTGGTGCTTTTTGATTTCTGGGCAGTTTGGTGTGGCCCCTGCATTGCCACCTTCCCTCACCTGCGTCACCTTCAGGAAACCTACGGTGACAAAGGATTGGAAATCATTGGGCTGACCCGGTACTACAACTACGAGTGGAACGAAAAAGCCAAACGCGCTTCCCGAAGTCAAAGCAAAGTGGAGCCAGCTGACGAGCAGAAGATGCTGACTGAATTTGCCAAATCCCACGAACTCACCCATCGATTTGCCATCCAATCCGACGATTCCATGGCGAAACACTACAATGTCACCGGTATCCCTCATGTGGTCCTGGTGGATCAAAAAGGCAAAATTGCTTTGATGCGCGTGGGCAGCGGCGAACAAAACGCCAAGGATATCGAAGACAAAATCAAGGAGTTACTGGCTCCGACCGACGCTTAAATCAGTTAAGATTGTAGAAACGCTCAATGATTCCTTCGGACACAGTGATTAAACGAATCCTACAGATCACACTCCTCGGCATCGCATGGATTCAATTAGGGGTCCATGCCGCCGAGGAACCGACTCCCGACCGTGTTATCCCATACAAGCAGGTCGGTGAGTCCATACTGAGCCTGCATGTATTCCATCCCGAGGGACATTCGGAGAATGATCAGACACCTGCCATTGTTTTCTTCTTTGGAGGTGGTTGGAACGGGGGCACCCCCAAGCAGTTCTACCCGCAGAGCGCCTACCTGGCTTCGCGGGGCATGGTAGCCATCTGCGCGGAATACCGCACAAAAAGCAGTCACCAAACAACACCGCAAGCATGTGTCGAAGACGGCAAATCGGCCATGCGATGGGTAAGACATCACGCGGATGCATTGGGGATTAACCCAAATAAGATTGCTGCCGGAGGAGGTTCGGCGGGCGGTCATGTGGCCGCCACCACGGCCACGATCAAGGCATTCGATGCACCACTCGATCCGGCGGTTGATGCGTCACCTCAAGCGTTGGTTCTGTTTAATCCGGTCTATGACAATGGACCGGACGGCTACGGATACGATCGCGTCAAAGACTACTGGAAACGTTTTTCCCCCATGCACAACCTGCATGCAAAGGTGCCTCCAACGATTGTGTTCCTGGGAACCGAGGACAAGCTCATCCCGGTGGAAACAGGTCAATCCTTTCAATCACGCATGAAACGACTCAATCTACGGAGTGAACTTTTCCTTTACGAAAAAGAGGGGCACGGATTTTTCAACAAGAAGAAATTCAACGAGACACTGTTTGAAACAGACCGTTTTCTGACATCCCTTGGTTTCCTGAAAGGTCAACCGACCATTGATGCGACGACCAACATCCGGTGATCCGGTGACCTTGATGTTCTTTTTGGTAACCGCAGATTGGCGCAGATGATCGCAGATTTAATAGCGTGCCAAGCAGTCACGGTTTCGCCCCATCGGTTTCATCAGAATCACTTTTGGCAGTGGCGCATCTCACCTGATACCTGACTTTGATTCATCGTGGATAGGCCTCTGGAGTGCTCCGAGCATCGGAGCTCTGGATACGATCCGCATACCCCAGACGTACACTCACCTTAAATAACTACCCAACCCGGCAATCATTAAGCGATCATCATTCCGAAGCTTCATCGTCATCGAGTCTTTCAGCTTTTTCTTTGAGTTCACGGTAGATGCTGACAGCCAGCGAACTCTTTTTGAAACCGAGAACTTTGGTGTTTTTGAAACCAAAATGCTCTTCGATATCTCCCGTCTCATAAATCTGCAGGATGGGAGTTTCGTTGTATGAGCGCAGCATTTCCTTAAGGCGTTTCTCTGAAAGATCGCGGGTGACCAGCATGAAATGCAGTTTTTTGCGGAGTTTGTTCAAAAGAGCTTCACCCACCACCACCACCCGGGCTCGGAGCGCGAAGGGATACAAGCGTTCCACAGCGGGGCCGGACTTTTTCTCTGGGCTGTTTTCAGGTTTGTGGTCCGTCATCAGTTTACTTGTCGTCTGGGCATCATTTCCATATAGTGCGGACAACTATTCACGAACCATTCCGAATTAAAAAGTAAAATGCTATGAATCTGAACAACCGTTTTCGTGCCTGGACCCAAATCGTCACCTTATGCGCCGCCTTGTCGGCCAGCCTGCTGAGCAGTCAGGCGGTTGAGTGGACTTCCCTGTTCGACGGAACCAGTTTCAAGGGTTGGGAAGGCAATCTGCGCTACTTCAGAATTGAAGACAACGCCCTGGTCGGCGGCATGACTTACGCCAAAATCCCGCGCAACGAATTCCTTACCACCGAGAAGACCTATAAAAACTTCGAGCTGCGACTTCAGTTCAAACTCGTTGGAGAAAGCACCAATGCAGGCGTACAGATCAGAACCCGCCGCATTCCCGACCATCATGAAGTCATCGGCTACCAGGCGGATTTGGGACAGCATTACACCGGGTGCCTTTATGATGAATCACGTCGCCGAAGAATCCTGGCAGAACCCAACCGCGAGGAACTGGCCAAGGTGTTGAAGAAGGATGATTGGAACGACTACGTGATCCGGTGTGAAGGCAAACGCATTCAACTTTGGATCAATGGCTACCAGACCGTGGATTACACTGAGGAAGACAACTCCATTGAACAAGACGGTGTCATTGCCGTGCAAATCCACGGCGGCCCGGCCGGGGAAGCCTGGTACCGCTCGATTCGCATCCGGGAGTTGCCTTGAAAAGCCCTTTGGCTGTAAGCGCAGATTGCACAGATTGACGCAGATTTTAATGTGGCAACAATGCCTTAAAAACGGGGGAATCGTTTGTGTTTGATCAAACGGGTGAAGGCCAAAAAATAGAAACCCACTATGGGAGGGGTATGTTCCGCCTTATACTCACTTCAGACCTCAGTGCTTTGGGTTTCTTTTCAGGCTGCAATGGAAACGACGGGGCCATCCGACAAACCATCCTGTAAATCCTGTTCATCCTGTCTAAAAAAATCAAAGATAACGCCGCAAATCCTGCAAGGATGTACCCGGCAAGCATGAACAGATCCTCACTCTTTTTTACGGAGACGACGCACGCGGTGGTTTTCACTGTCTCCGATGTAGACCGATCCATCGGCAGCGGCAAAGATGCCGTGAGGTCGGGCTAGTTGGCATTTCAGCGGATCACCGTCAGGACCATCGCCGCGTTCTCCGTTGCCGGCGATCAACTGCAGGTTTCCGGTTTGCATGTCGATCATCCGAACGCTGTGGCTTTCGGTGTCGGCCAACCAGACGTTCCCTTGCGCGTCCAAACTGATCCCTTTGGGACCGGACAAAGTGGCCGTCGCGGCAGGTCCGCCATTTCCGGTGAATCCCTTTTTTCCGGTGCCGGCCACGTGATGGAAGCGTCCCTTTTTCATGTCAATCCGATAGACCGCATTCCCTTCACGCAAGGCCAACCATAAATCCCCATCGGGCGCCACATCCAGGGCGCGCGGTCCATTCAGCGGGGTTTGAAACAAGGGGGCTCCTTCGGGTGTTGCTTTCTTCTCCCCTGTGCCACTCAGGGTTTCCACCAGTCCGCTGGATTTGCCGATTCGCCGGATCCGATGATTACCAATGTCACAAATCAGCAGGTTCCCCCAGGCATCGAATTGGATACTGTGTGGTCGATGAAATGTGGCGTCAATCGCCGGACCGCCATCTCCTGAAAACCCGGCCTTTCCCGTCCCGGCAATCGTGGAAATGAGGCCGGATTTCAAATCCACCTTGCGCACCAGATGATTCGGCATTTCCACAAACAGAATATTCCCATCCGAATTAAATCGGATTTCATAAGGTTGATTCAACAACGCCTCTTTGGCCGGACCTCCATCACCGGAGTAACCGGCTTTTCCGGAGCCAGCGATGGTCGAGATCGTTCCATCGTCGGCTACTTTGCGGATCACGTGATTGTCGATGTCACAAAAATAAAGCCCTTGATCAGGGCCGATCACCAGTCCGTATGGATTATTGATCTGAGCTTCGCTCGCAGCCCCCCCATCACCTGAATATCCCTTGGCGCCCGTGCCTGCCACCGTCTCAACAATCCAGTCTGCCGCGTACGAGCGAGGCATGCCTGAGATGACCGTAACAACGCAGGTCAATGACAGGCATGCGAGTTTCGAAACGATGGAGCGCAATAAGCAAGCATGAATCTTCGGTGACATGGGAGTATCACATGACGATCAAAGATCTTTGACAAGCAAAATGAGTCGGCTCTTTGTACGGGACAAAACAGGAAATATTTGTGTATCTTGCGCTGATTGTTACTTCACTTTGGAGATTGGATTCAGGATGTCAGGAACAGAAAAACTGCTACTAATAAACTGTATCCACGATATCCACTGAATAAAACAAGATCAGGAAACTCAAAGATACATGCAGGATCAATCAACAGCGTCTAACGGATATCTCAAGTGGATCGCTCCCCACCAGGTGATGCGTCTTATTTTGATGGGATGGTTGGTGAGTTTTGATATGCCTCAAATTCTGGCGGAATCTAAGACACCACCCACGCTGGAACGCGCTATTCATGAAACACATCCTGGCGATGTTCAATGGACAAAGGGATTCTGGAATGATCGCTGGGAAAACTGTCGCACGTCAATGATTCCGGAGATGTGGGACTTGATGAAAGGTTACCGATACAAACCCTTCTACCAACATTTCCGCATCGCGGCAGGTCTGGAAGAAGGTGACTACCACGGAGCCCAATGGAACGACGGTGATTTCTATAAATGGCTGGAAGCCCTCTGTATGGCTCAATCCATTCAATTCGATCCGATCTGGGATGCTCGGCTGGATGAGATCATCGCAACCATCGGAAAAGCCCAGCGCGATGATGGATACATACATACTCCGGTTTTGGTAAAGGTTCGCAACGGCGACAAAAGCGCCAGGCCTTTTCAGGATCGATTTAACTTCGAGATGTACAACATGGGGCATTTAATGACGGCCGCCGTCGTACACCATCAGGTCACCGGCAAAGACAACTTCCTCAACTTGGCAATCAAAGCGGCATCCTTTCTCAAAGAATCCTTTCGGAATCCAACACCCGAACTGGCGCGCAATTCCGTGTGCCCTTCACATTACATGGGATTGATTGATTTATATCGCACGACAGGCAACCGGGATTGGCTGGCACTGGCAAAGCACCTCATCGATATGCGGGATCTGGTCGAAGACGGGGGTGATGACAATCAAGACCGCCTGCATCTGCGTGATCATCAGGAAATCCATGGTCATGCGGTGCGAGCCAACTACCTCTACTCGGGAGTCACCGACCTGTTCCTTGAGACAGGAGACAAATCGCTTTGGAATCCTCTACAGGCCACCTGGCAAAACCTTGTTGAAAAGAAACTTTATATCACCGGAGGCTGCGGAGCGCTTTATGATGGGGCGGCTCCGGACGGATCCTCCCAGCAGCGCATCATCACGCGCGTGCATCAGGCCTATGGACGCAATTATCAACTCCCCAACCTGACCGCTCACAACGAAACCTGTGCCAACATTGGAAATGTGCTGTGGAACTGGCGCATGTTTCAGGCATCAGGCGATGCTGCGTTCATCGATGTCCTGGAATTGGCTCTCTACAACAGTGTGCTGTCAGGCGTCAGTCTGGAAGGCAAGGATTTCTTTTACGTCAACCCTCTGCGCAACACCGATCCCCTGCCCGTCGATTTGCGTTGGTCACGCACCCGGGTTCCGTTTGTCACATCGTTCTGCTGCCCCCCCAACCTGGTGCGCACTGTTGCCCGCACACCACAATATGCTTACGCCCTCTCTGAAAACACACTCTGGGTGAATTTGTATGGTTCAAGCACCATACAGACCCAAGTTCCCGAATCTGGCGATATCCATCTCCAGCAAACCTCTCTTTACCCTTGGGAAAACTCCGTCCGTCTCGAGTGGAAAGCCTGTCCGGAAACAGCATTTTCGCTCAAATGCCGCATTCCGGGATGGACCCAATCCGCTCAAGTCTTCATCAATGGGCAAGCTTCGGAGAAGCCTGTTCAGCCAGGGCAATACCTGACGCTGGATCGAAAATGGAAACCCGGAGACATCATTGACCTCCGTTTTGACATGCCCGCCCAACTGATGACCTCCCATCCCCTGGTGGAAGAAACCCGCGGGCAGGTTGCATTGAAGCGGGGC
>Ga0255776_10000141_pt1 | contig 75714 bp, 43 predicted proteins | sample 071ome_19_FD_179974 | JGI IMG/M metagenome (GOLD analysis project Ga0255776, IMG submission 179974) | Coastal salt marsh microbial communities from the Groves Creek Marsh, Skidaway Island, Georgia - 071413AT metaG (version 2) | ecosystem: Environmental > Aquatic > Marine > Intertidal zone >...
ACTCTCGCGTTGTCGTCGTCGTCGTCGTCGTCGTCTAGGATGACGGCGTCGACGTCGAGGGTGACGACAACGAAGCGGCCATCGGACGTAGGACGACGAGGACGGTTTCAGCCAGGACGACGAAGGCTGACGACGGCGTCGTCGTCGGCGACGATCACGATGGAGGAGATAGAGGCGGCAGCGAACGCGCGTGGGTTAACGCTCGAGTCGACGAGATTTGGTCCGGCGTTTAAGATGATTGCGAGGAGGTTGCGACGGGACGAGGGCGACGCCGGCGGTTTGGCGAGAGAGTGGACGGACGACCCGGATGCGGACGAGGATATCGTGGCGACGCACGAGGGGTTCTTCGCGCCGCCGCCGTTCGGAATTTTACACATGGATAGTATGAGAGTGTATAATTCAAGGGTGACGACGGCTGAGAAGGATACGATGCGAAGCACGTTTGGGATAGCAATTTTGCTCGGAACCATGTCGCTTTTGGTGGCATCAGAAATGGGATGTAAAAAGTGTGAGCTCTTAGCCATCGATGACGGGAACGAGTACGCAGCCAAGTTAGTCAAGTACTACGGTCGGTTGGGCTTCGAGACGGTGCGCGTGGTGGGAGATAACGGGTTGAGAGACTTGCCAGATTTGTTGGTGTGGGGCGGTGTAGGAACGAGGATGAACGCACGCGTTGACGACTTGCTGGAGAAATGGGGCAACGTGCTAAGGAAATCGTTGCTATAATTTTGTTTGAATATTTATGATATAGACTACTAGCTAGTGGACTCCTCCCCACTCTCTCCCCGCTCTCTCCCCGCGCCGCACCTAATTTTTGTTATTTTTATTGGTTTGTTTGGCAGGTTTTGCGTTGAGAGACTCTTCATCGAAACCAATCTCGAGGTCGAATTCCTCGTCAGTCATTTTACCCTTTTTCCACTTTTTGAGAGCGCGATAATCGTCCTCCATCTCTTCGATATCGGCGCGTGACTCTTCCTTGCGCCGCTTGAACGCCGTCTGCCGCTTTTCCTTTTGCTCTGGTTTCTCCTTCTTCGGCTTCGGTTTGCTCTCCTCCAAAAGCTTCTGGGCGGCCGCCGCCTCCTGCTGCTCTTTGAGAGTCTTGAGGCGCTGCTTTTCGCGCGCCTTGTCGTGGAAGGCAACGGTGTCGGCGTCCACGGGAGACTCGTCGAAGCACTCCATGAACTTTTTCGGCGCCTTGCGAATTTCCTTCATCTTTGGAAGCCGAAGCAGACCCATGGCCATGGCGAGCGCTCCGTACTGCAGCTCCTTAAATCTAAAAATGAATCTACAGTGATGCTCCTTGTAACCTCTAATGAATGACACGTACGCTCGGACGCCCTTCTCCATGATTTCACGGTTTGTCTCGCTCGCCCTTCGTAAAGTTTTGTGAGTAGACTCAATCCCCTTCTTTTCCAATCGCTCCGCCTTCTCGAGCTTATCCACGATATCTGAATCTAATTCAACCTCATCATCGTCCCCTGCTGCATCGCCATTGTTCGTGGATGCCGACTCTGCATAGTATTCACGAGTACCCGCGGCGGGTTTGATTTCGACGCCGCGAATTCGTAAAAAGTCGACGTAGCTGGCTTCAGAATTGGGAGCCAAGAACACGATCGCGCTACCTTCACGACCCATTCGCGCCGTTCTCCCGACGCGGTGCACGAAAGCGGCCGGGTCCTGCGGCGGATCAAACTGGACGATCCAATCGACCCCCGGAATATCGAGTCCTCTGGCGGCAATATCCGTGCACATCAAAACTCCCGATTTTCCCTCTGTAAATCTCGTCAACGCACTCTCGCGAGCGCTCTGTTTCATTTTACCGTGAAGAACGATCGCATTCGATTCCGGCATCAATTCCTTGAGCGCAGACTCGTAAAAGTCAACGCATGCGCACGTCAAAAAGTAAACTATCACTTTGCAGTTTTCGTGCTTCTTCAGAAAGTTTACTAAATGCCACATTTTCGCATCCACGGGACAAATGCGGTACAAAAGTTGAAGCTGTGTCGGCAACTTTCCAGTCTTGTCTCCCGCAGCCTTCGCGGCGGCATTCAGAGCATCTCTAACGGTGACGCGCACCGGATTACGCAGACCGGCGCGAGCGAGCTCAGCCACCTCCTCCGTCTGCGTCGCGCTGAATAAGCCGGTTCGTCTCTGCTTTGGCAATTTAGCTATGATATTGTTCAATGTCGCCATGAATCCCATTCCGAGCAATCGATCAGCTTCGTCCAAAATTAACAACTCGCACTTCTTGGCGTCGAGGTCTCTACTTCTCTGCATGACGTCCCAGAGTCTCCCAGGCGTCGCGATGAGCACCAAAGGCGACGTCGAAGCGAAATTGGAGACATCTTTACCGACATCCGTACCACCGACGAGGAGCATGGACAAATTCGCGGCGTGTTCATCGCTCTTTGCGAGCGTTTTAACGAAAGGAGCCGCCACTTCAAAGATTTGTTTCGCCAACTCTCTCGTCGGGCTCACGACGATCGCGCCGATTTGATGGCGCTTAAGGTCCTTTTTCACCCGCGCCAATATCTCAATCATCGGTAGCACGAACGCAAGCGTCTTTCCGCTTCCCGTGCACGCCTCGACAGCGACGTCCTTGTGCGTACAGAGCAATGGAATCGTCGCCGCTTGCACGGGCGTCGAACGCGTAAAGCCACGCTCGGCGAGAAGCGCAAGAGATTCTGCGCGCAACGCGGGCGCTATGGCATCGAAGGGTGGTCCCTCTGCCTTTGCGGCAGGGGCTGAGGCCATGGTTTCGGCCGGAAACCGACGCCACGCGACAAAGAATGCGGGCGGCTCGTGGCGGCTGAGCGCGAGCAAAGAAAGTGAAAAGTCTACTCAAACAAGGATGAATACAAGATGAAAAAGCTACTCCAAAGTGTGCTAAACGCGCCCGTTCGGAAAGAATTCGCGAACGACGGGGAAACTAAAGATATATACCGTCAAGTTCTCGGCGCGTGGGGGTTCCACGTGTTCCACTGTTCCGGTCGATTGGCGGCGGTTTGCTGCTCATCGCACGTCGCCGGAGCGCGGTCTACGATTTCTGCAGACGCCCGTTTGGTCGGCTCGTTCACAATCTCAGCTGCGGGATACGGCGGCTCTTTTTCGGCGAGACGTAAAATTATCATCAACGAGCCAGCGCCGGCTAGGATGGCAATGACAGCGCGAATGTCGCCGCCGCCTTGAAGCGCGCTGTAGCACGCGCACGACAAGAGCGTCGCTCTCAAAATCCAAGTCAACAGGTGAATACCCTCAATCTTTCCGACCCACTCGCGAAAAGACCTCGATCGCTGCCTCAGGTACACAGCCGCGACGCATCTCGTGATGCAATCTCCGAGCGTGAGCTCTCTGGGAATGATGGACAATCCGGTGAAGAGCACAAAGGCAAACGCGCCGCCGAGCCTCCACGTTGTCACGCCCATCCACGTGATGGCATCCATCCCGTTTGCGGGATTGGCATACTTTGGATCGGTCAAACGCAAAGCAGAAGACACACCGAGCAACCCGAGGGTGGCGGGAGAACTAAAAAACGCGTACGACGCGTACATGAGACACCCCACGGAGAGCGCGTCGTGAAATGCCGGATGAAACGGAATCGTCATCACCACCGGCGTCTTCAACGGACGAAACGCAATCAAAAACGCGTGCAACGTCGCCGCCGACAAGACATTATACACCAACCGCCCATACCTTCCGAAAATCCTATACAACCGCCTCGGCAACGCCAGAGAGTGCGGTAAAACGAAAATCAAACTCAGCGGCGCGTTGCGCGCCATAAACTCCATCGCGTCCTCCGCCGCCGCGTTCCCGGGCCATCCTTTCGCCGGTAGCCATCCACTCACCCCGGGCACCCGCTCCCCGAGGTGTGATATCCACGCCACCGTCCCGAGGAGCACCCAACACGCGTACCCGGCGCCTAAAACCGTCGCGGTTATATTTAGAAACCCGATAAAGACGCCTCCGCCTTCGCCTCCGTGTGACGTCGCGCGCGCGGTTCCACCCATCGCTCCACCCGTCGTCCACGGACGCCGACGCCGCGCCGCGCCTTTCCTCGCGCGCATCCGACCGACACCCACCCGCGCACCAACCCTGGTGGGCGTGAGGCTCTGTCGTTCGCCCCGGGCGGTCGGGAAAATAACTTTCACCTCACTCAACCCGACGGTACCTAACAACTTTAAAGCGCGCTCGCGGCGCCGCGACGGGAAGAGGGAGATAAAAGCTGAGCAGGGATCGAAACGCACGCTCGTTTGCCGAGAGGAAGCGAAATGCACGCTCGTCGCCGCCACTGTCCCGGGTAACTTGAAGTACGGGTCGACGGAACGGAAGGTGACGTGGTAACAAAAAGTGCCTCTTTTTGATCCACCCGAGCGGAGGACCGATCGACGGACGGGGCGCGCGAGACGCTGTGGCCTAGAGCGGGACCGTGTGTGTAAACAGTGAGATACGTGATAAAAAATAGCAGGAATCTCTTTTTGTGCTTTTTGTCATTCATGCGACGGTACACGTCAGCGCGACGAACGGACGGACGGACGGACGGACGGACGCTCGCGCTGACGTTGACGTCGTCTTGTTAAACGAAAGCGCATTCGCTTTTGCCCACGAAAACCATCGCCCTCGTGGGGCGAGGGGGAATCAGCGCGCGCGTGGAAGGAGAGGGAAGTCGTCATAAAGACTAGAAAGGGTCGGTCTTTGCTTTTGTTTGTGGGAGGACGCAGCCGGTGGATACGAGTCGATCGTCGTCGATCGTCGATCGTCGATCGTCGTCGTCGTCGCGCGCGTCGTCGAAAAAGAGAAAAGGAAGGGCGCGGGTGGGACGATGCCGGAACGACGAGGACCACGAGGTGAGAAGAGGCGTCTGCATTTGGGAATGGGCGACTGCGAGGACGACGACAAAGCGTCGGCGCGCGACGCGTCGTCGAGGGGCGGTTTTCGTTCGATTCCGTATCTACCATCGTTCGCGGTGGAGGATGAGAAAGATCCGCTGTGGGATTTTGGTTTATACGACGCCTGGGATTTGGGGACGTTGTCCATGAACGACGCTGCGGAGAGGATGGGCGTGTCGATTTCTATACTCAAGTTTCGCTGTCGCGAATTGGGCGTCACGCGATGGCCGGGACGGCGTTTACAGGGCATCGTTAGTTGCTACGAATACGTTGCCTCTCTCGTATCTGTACGTTGAACAATTTTCTTTTCTTTTCTCTTTCGCTGAGCGCTTTAGCCGAGGGTGAGCGTCGACTGACGGCGGCGCGCGTGATTTTTTCTTCGCCGCGGTGGACAGAATACGATTAATACTTTCCTCAGTTCGTCGACATATCTCCTCTCGAAGGGAGACGAGTTTTGGAGCGAGCTCGAAATGAATGTGAATATTTTAAATCTTCAAATCAAAGAGCTGAAGTGTAATCTTCAGACTCTGAAAGAATACGCATCACAACTGGTACGTTTTTTTTGATCACATCACATGGTCTGTGCGAGCGAAAACATTCTAACCTTTCTTTGTTCGACAGGAGGAGGAATTTTTGCGCACCGGATCGATCGACGTGATCGGTGTGCCAAAGGACATTGAATCGATACGAGGACGCGTTTACAAGCACCGATACGTCATCTCCAAGTTCACGAGTCACTTGAGCTGTGGAGACAGAAGGGTGACGTAATAATTTTGTTATTGCCTTATTTTTGTTATTGCCTTCATTTTGTAATTGTAGAAGCACCGATACTATACGTAGCGTATTACAAGCCCGTTGTCTCCTCGAGTCCTAAAGATAAATTCATGTTTTGTACCGCCGCGCCAGACGCACCCTTACCGAGATTGTCCAATCGAGCGACGAGAACAGCCGTCTGCTTCTTGTCGTTGGCGTACACGCTCAGCTCGAGCTTGTTCGTATTGGCCAAGCTGTCCGGACGCATGAAAGCTCCGCGCTCGAGATCGTCCGTTTTGTTCAAGTCACGAACGGAAACGTAGACACTGTCAGCGTAGCGCTCTTGCAAGCACTGGTGGAGACGCTCAGCGCTTCTTCCATCGCTGGACAGCACGTCGTAGTGCAGCGGGACGCTGACAACCATGCCTTGCGCGAAAGAGCCGACAGAAGGCATGAAGATGGGCTCGCGACCGAGATTACTCCACTTGGCCATCTCAGGCAAGTGTTTGTGCTCAAGATTAAAACCATACGCGCCCCACGGCTCGTGTTCTTCCTCTTCGTAAACCTTGATGAGAGCCTTGCCGCCGCCCGTGTAGCCGCTCACCGCGTTCACTGTCAACGCGCTCCCCGCGCTGAGAATGCCCGCGTCAACCAGAGGACGCGTGAGCGCGATGAAGCCGGTTGGATAGCACCCAGGGTTCGAAATACGTTTGGAGTTCTTCACCAAGTCGCGATGACCCGGGGCAAGTTCGGGAAATCCATACGTCCATCCGTCCGCCACCCGAAACGCGGTCGACGCGTCGATGACGACGACGCTCTCATTTTCCACTAGTTTGACCGCCTCTTTCGCCGCATCATCCGGCAAGCACAAAATCGCCGCATCGCACGAATTCAAAGCATCCTTTCTCGCCTTAGCATCCTTTCGCAACGCCGGGTCCAACTGAATCAATTCGATATCCCCGCGTTTCTCCAATCGCTCTCGCACTTGCAAACCCGTCGTGCCCGCCTCGCCGTCGATGAAAACCTTCTTCACCGCGCGCGCCCGGAGCCCATCCCCACGTCGCCTCGCCGCTCCCTGCGCGGTTCTCTCCCCGCGTCTTTCCGTCGTCACCATCGACGCCTTCGTCATCGTCAAACGCATCGTCGTCGTCGCCATCATCGACTTCGTATGTGTTATCTCTCAACCAAAACACGAGAGGATGCGCACCCACTCGAGGATGTCCCTCGCTCGCCAGCGAAAACGAACGCGTCGGTCGTCCAACCCGTCGTCGTCGAACCCGTCGTCGTCGAACCCGTCGTCCGAGCGGCGTCTGACGACGTACGACGAAGCGTTTGGGCTTTTTTGCCCTTTTTCCAACAACCCCACACTAACGACGAGTCAAGAACCGTGAAAAGAAGGACAAGGAAGACGAGGTTGAATGAATGAACGAGCCAGCCGAGAGGTGGACAGAGCGCGACGCGCGCGAGGTTTCTTCTTCTTCTTCGTCGTCGAGAACATCGGTTCCGAGCGACGTCGACGCGTGTTTTCTAGATTTTGGTGAAGAACGGAAAGTTTGACGCGACGGAAGTCGACGGTTTAGGAGGGAAGGGAAAGGGTCCGACTGATCAAAGGGTAGAGTAAATCTAATCAATCATGTCGATGTGGACCCCGGATGCGAATGGAACGGGTCAGATTGTGAATCTGATTACAGAGTACCTGAACCCGCACGCGAACCAGAGGGAAATGTTGACCAAGCTGCAAGAGTGCGCCAAGTTTCCGGATTTTAACAATTACCTGGCGCACTGCCTGACGAGCGACGAGGACGCGACGAGACGGGAAGACGTGAGACAGAGTGCCGGGTTATTGCTGAAGAATAACCTGAAAGGTTCGTGGACGACGACGATGAGTGAAGAGAATCGGGTGTACGTGCGACAAACGCTGATGCGGGGATTGGGACACGGGTCTCGGTTGATACGGACGACGACGGGGACGTGCGTGGCGGTGATTGTGCGTTGCGGCGGCGTGGAAAACTGGGCAGAGTTGTGGCCGGCGCTCGTCGCCGCCGTGGAGCACGGGGACGATAATTCTAGAGATGGGGCTCTAGATGCGCTGTACAAGTCGTGCGAGGAAGTGAACGGACGCTTGGACGTTGTTGTGGCGGGCATGCCTGACACGCCGGCGGGTTTGGTCATTCCCAAACTCTTCAACTTGTTTGGAGCGCCGATGCCCAAGGTGAGACAGCAAGCGGTTGGTGTGGTGAATATGATTGCGCCGTGCTGGCCTGAAAAACATTACGCGCTTTTGGATACGTATTTGCAAGGCTTGTTCGCGCTGGCGAATGACCCGGACAACGATGTGAGACGACTGGTGTGCTCTGGTTTGGTGACTCTCATCCACATTTGCCCGGAAAAGCTCGCGCCAAACTTGAGACAAATCATCACGTACATGCTCGAGCGTCAAGATGACGAAGACAAGGACGTCGCCATGGAGTCGTGCGAGTTCTGGGGCGCCTTCTGCGAGGCTGACCTCGGTGATGACTACGTTCAAATCTTGCGAGAGTTTACTCCGCGCCTTATCCCGGTTTTGCTCACAAACATGGCATACGAGGACGACGATGAGGAGGTCATTCAGGCGGAAGACGACGAGGTCAACGCCGACAGACCGGACAGAGATCAAGACATCAAACCAACCTTCCGTGATACCAAGGATAAGGGCGCGCAAGGCGACGAAGAAGGCGAGCAAGACGATGACACTGACTTTGTCTGGAACCTTCGTAAGAGTTCAGCCAATGGTTTAGACATTTTGTCTAATGTATTTGGCGACGAACTCTTGCCGCTCATGCTACCGGTGGTTGAACAGCGACTTCGCGACGCTCGCTGGGAAATCCGTGAAAGCGCCATCCTCGCGCTGGGCGCAGTTGCGGAAGGCTGCTCGGCTGGTTTACTGCCGTACTTACCAACTTTGATTACTTTCCTGTTGCCAATGTTGGAAGACGCGCGACCGCTCGTGCGATCGACCACATGCTGGACGCTCAGCCGATTCTCTCGTTGGGTTGTTCAGTGCGCTCGACCGTCGAACGACCCAAACGCCATGCCTCAACAACAAGGGATGGAACAGTTGAACACGTTGACGACTGCGCTTTGCAAGCGATGCTTGGATCACAACAAGCACGTGCAAGCTGCAGCCTGCGGAGCCGTCGCAACTTTGTTGTCCGAAGCACGTGATACGCTCGCCCCGTGGACGGAGGGTATCGTGCAGACACTGTCACAAGCGTTGGCAAAATACCAACGCAAAAACTTGCGAAACTTGTACGACGCGCTCACCATGCTTGCTGAAAACATTGGTCCGTCGTTGGAGGACAAGCGCTACGCCGCAGCTCTACTCCCGGCAATGCTGCAACGATGGGAATCGGCAAACGAGTCAGATCCGGAATTGTTCCACCTGCTAGAGTGCATAACTGCCGTCGTCATTGGTCTCGGACACTCTGCTGCTGATTACGTGTCTGGAATTTTCGCCAAGTGTTCTTCGGCTTTGACTATGATGCTTCAGAGACGCAGCGCTGTTCAAAGAGGAGAAATTCCAGCGGAAGAGTATTCCATCGACGTCATGATTTGCACGTTGGACTTGATTTCTGGTTTGTGTGAGGGCATGGGCTCGTCGCTCGAGCCTCTCATCGCGCAATCGCAACTCCGTGACATCATTTTGGCCTCGTGCATTGACGAGTCTCCCGGTGTGCGTCGGAGTGCGTTTGCGTTATTGGGCGATCTTGCGCGATCGAGCATCACGCATCTGTCGCCTGGATTCCAGCAATTCATGGAGCTCATCGTTGCGCAACTGCAGCCGCAGAATGTCATTTCGATGAACATGTCTGTGTGCAACAACGCGAGTTGGGCCGCGGGCGAGCTCGCGATCCGCACTTCGCCAGATGTTCTTCGTCCGTTCGTCGGACAGCTCGCGCAAGTCTTGGTTCAAATTCTTGAAATGCGCATGGTAAACCGTGCTTTGGGCGAAAACGCGGCGATCACGTTAGGTCGCCTGGCGATGGTTTGCGCCGAAGATTTGCAAAGCGGATTGCAGCACATGATCGTGCCTTGGTGCGGCGCCCTTCGGCGCTTGCGCGACGGTATTGAAAAGGAACACGGCTTTATGGGATTATGTAAATTGATCCAGATGAATCCAACCGTGGCTATCGGTGGTCTGAGTAGCTTCCTCGAAGCTGTTGCTTCATGGAGAGGTTGCCGCAACAACGAATTGGTCAACACGATGGGTCAACTTGTTGTTGGCTTTAGAGATCACGTCGGGCCGCAGGGGTGGGCCCAAGCGAAGCAAGATCTCGAGCCCGGTGTGGCGAGAAAGTTATCGGAGACTTATGGAGTCTAAAAAGAAGGGGGAAAAGATAGAGGATTGGGAATTTCTTGGAAGCGCCAGTCAGGAAACGCGCTTGGAAGCGGAGAAATTTTAGAGGGTTGATAGGATAGGGGGTTGATAGGATAGGGGAGCCACGAAGGGAGGCATGACACATTTTAATTTGAGAGAAAGTCACTTAAATTTGCAGCTGCGAGATAATTCTAATTCTATTCGCTCGTCCAACGAGCGATTTTACCGCTAGAGTGCCCGATGGCGATTTCACATCCGTCGTAAGACCATTGAGAAACTGTCGCGACGTCTATGCCGCTCTCAGAGCTCGCATCGAAATCATCCGTAAACTGAGTCGCTTGAACGGGTGCCCCAGGTGTCGTGGGGAGTAAGTAAATCGCCGTGCGATTGACTATTGACGCTGAAAAGAGTGGAAGCTCGAACGAATGCGCTTGCGAGAATGAAGCCACTCCGCCATTGCGATTTGGCATTTTCCAGTCGCGGATTCTTCCTTCTGAAAACGCGCGCAAATCGCTATACGGCACGTCCTCCGCGTGGTAAATGCGTAGAGACCCGTTGTCATGGAAGGTCAAAAGCGCCGCTCCTCCCAATTGAGGCACCAGGGCGCAATAGCGCACGCAGCGCGTTGGACTCGGCGACCCCTGGGTGCTCCGAAGCAATTTTAGCTGGTATCCCATTTTCGTCTCAGCCAATTGCGGGCGAGGCATGCTTCTCTTTGCCGTCTGTATCATGTTCTGAAACTTTGACCTGAGACCAGACTTGACCGACGCCTGCGCGCCGGCGTATTCGGAAGTAGCTATTCCCGCCGCGTTCATCCTTTCAGTTTGACTTGCCGAACGCTGCTGAATTACTCGCTCGAGAGGATTCTCCGTCGCACCATCCGCGCTCGCGCGAAGCGAAAACGTCTTCTTGATGACTGGATCGCATTTAAGAACGTTGATTTTACCTTCATCGTCGCCGACAAAGACAACGTTACCGCTCGTGTTGCAATCAAAGGATAGCGGCACGCCTTTGACTTGCAGCTTGTGCAGCACTGCGCCAACCATGATATCCAACGTGAGAATCTCTCGCATCCGGGTCCCGACGAAGACGATATCGTCGTGCGCAGCGTGATACATTACACACGTAAGTTCTGCGTGCACCTTGACTTCGCTCTGCAGCGCCAGCGCCATGGTCGACTTGGAGGTGTGATTCACATTCCAAGTCTTCACTAAGCCCGTTCGACTCGCGCTAGTCAACCGACTTCCGTTGAGACTCCAATCGCAATCCACAACTTCCCCATCGTGTGCGTCCGCCACGCTCGCAGTCGCGCGCTCTACGTCACCCCCAGCCTGTCTCACCACGCTCAACCCACCCGACCGTTGCCCGATGGCCAAGCACCGAGCCCCCATCCGACTGTACCGAAGCGCGCTCGGCGCGCTCGCTCCGCTCACAGTTACCACCTCTTTCGCCGCGTACTTCACCGCCGCCCCTTTCTTCCCCACCCGCTCGCCCCCGAACCCATCTTCATACGTTCCGATACCCATCCCCCCACCTCCTCGCGACAGCAACCACGCTTCGGACATCGCATCCGGCGGTTCCACTCTATCTCCCCGTCCTCGCAACGCGTCCAACGCGTGTCGCATGGATGCGTAACTCTGCCCCTGTCCCTCATCGTATTCCTCCATATTCGCCCGAAATCCCGCCGGGGTGTTCAACGCGTTTTGTTCCCACGTCCCTCGGTGCGTTCCATCGTCCATCATCGTCGCCTTTCTCATCTCTTCCGTCGTCCGTTCTACGTCTTCACTGTCGTCAGCGTCATCGTTTGAACAAACAGTCGTCGTCGTCGTCGGCGCGTCATCCTCGTCTCCTCCGTCGTTCCCACCGACACCGAACCGCCCTTGCGCGACGAGCACGCTCGCCCGCATTCTTCCCGGGTGCATCGTCTCCGCGTCCTCCATCCTCGCGACGATCCACGCGCGCGCGTCGCAGTGAAGGCGTCGAACCGAACGCCGTTCGTCGCGTCGACACACCTCGTCGACCGCTCGACCGCTCGACCGCTCGACCGCGGGCGGATCGAACGATCGATCGATCTAGAACCCTTCGCGCCCGTCCCCTCGGTGTCGTCGTCACCCGTCACCCGTCACCCGTCGATACGTCGTCGATTCACGATGCGCGTCGCGACGCTGACGCGGATAACGAAGACGTCGAACCCGTCGTCCACGCGCCGAGAGCGGCGGGCGACGACGAGGACGAGGACGAGGACGACGACGCGAGCGGGAGGACCGAACGCGTTCGTGAACGAAGACGGCGAACGGGTGACGTATGAACTCGCGCTGTCGGACGTGAACAGAGGGAAGAAGATTGGAAGCGGGTCCTTTGGCGCCGTGTACGAAGGCGCGCTCAAGGGAAAGCGCGTTGTGCTGAAGGAACGGAAGAATAACGCCGCCGGGGTGCGATTTTTTGAGTCCGAGGCGGCGATTAACAGGAAATTAAAGGGGTGCGAGAGCGTGGCGGCGTTTTTGGGCGTGGCGGGGGCGAACGCGTACTTGGTATGGAAGGACGAAGGTCGCGCGACGCTGGAGGACGCGTTGGGCGGCGGGCGGTTTGCGAGCGCGATGGGGTGCGCGACGGATGAACAGGCGGCGAGAAAGGTTGCGAAAGGCACGCTGTCCGCGGTGAAGGGGCTGCACGATCGTGGGGTGATTCATCGGGATGTCAAGCCGAATAATTTGCTCATCGTGGGTTCGGGCGGATCTGGCGGGTTGTTTGGAGGTTTCGGCGGCGGTGGGAACGGCAAGCTCAAGCTCATCGATCTCGGTGGTGCCGCGGATCTTCGCACGGGTACGAATTACGACGAATCTGAGACCGTGTTTGATCCAATCTATGGACCGCCGGAGCGGTACATTTCTGGGAAGTTTGGCGGTCTTTTCGGCGGAATGGCTTTCGCCAAGGAGAAGCCGGATTTATTCGACGCTTTTTCGTGTGGAATGGTTATCCTGCAAGTTTCTTGTCCTAGCATGCGCAAAAAGGGTGGCATGAACAGCGTTCGTCGGGAGCTCAAGACATGGGCTTACGATTGCGAGGCGTGGCGCGCCAGCCTTCCCGCTCGGAGACAGAGCGACTTTGCCATTCTCGACGCCAACAATCAAGCTGGATGGAAACTCGTCTGCGGTCTCGTCGCTCCAAAGGGGAAACGCATCACCGTATCCAAAGCCCTCGGGTCGCCGTTTTGTCGGTGATGATGCTACACCTAGGTATTTATTAAAGTACAAATTTTTATGCTATTAGACCTCGCATCGTCGTCGACACTCGTCGTCACCCGTCGTGTCGAACCCGCTCGCCTCTAAATCGTCCAAAACTCTCGCGCCGATTGGATTATTCTTTCTCCCTCGCACCAACGCATCCGCCATCTGCGCGTGTAAACACTTGATTTGCTTCCACGTCTTTGTCTCCTCCAACCCACGCATGGAAACTCCGATCAATCCAGTGTGATTGACGATGAAATCCACCTTTTTTGCATCCTCGTCGGCGTCGGCGTTGCTCGCCGCCGCCGCCGCCGCGCTCCGAATCCTCCTCGCCACGTCGTCCCCAATCAAATAATTCCTCACCCGCGCCGCATCCGCATGCGCCTTCAACAACCCACGTCGCATCTCTCCACTCACCTCCGCGTCTACTCTGGCCGCCATGTCGTGTATCCCATTCTCCCTTTGCTCCAACGCGTCCACGCGTTCAACCAACCGAGGACACGTCAACCAACACGTCGCGTGTTCCGCCCTAAGACGCCCCCCTTCACCACCCACCGCGTAGATTGGCGCGTAAAGCACCGCCTGCGCGTACCCGTGTCGACACCGCCGCCCCGCCCCGATCGCTTGCTCGCACGCGTGTCCGAGCTGTCTCTCTATCACGCCGCCGTCTCGAGCGGTGTCGAGGCTCCTCAACGCCTCGAGGTTCTCCTCGCCCCCGAACGCGTCGGAGTCCTCTTCGGACCGTTCGAACGTGGCCGGGAAAATTTTCGGAAGGTACGCTCGCGGTGTCCCGTCCCTCCGCTTCGTCGTCGTCGACAGCAACCGTCGGCGCATTGTCAGTTAAAGTGCGCCGCTGCAGCGACTGACGTCGACGCATCCTCTTATCCAGTGGAGAAGTGTCGAATCGATCGGTCGTTCGCCGCAGAAACGCGCGCGGACGGTACCGACGCGTGATCAAAGGTTTTCGTGAACGCGTCGATCCCCTTCTTCGCACGCCGACATGCAGACGACTCGCGCGGTGGTTTCGCGCGCGTCGACGCCGGCGACGCATCGTCGACAGCCTCAGCGGCGGGGATCGATGACGATGCGAACGCGGGCGGTCGATGCGTCGATCGCGTACGCGGTGGCGCAGCAAGACGTCGCGTTGGCGCTGTGCGTGGCGGTGGAAGCGGCGAACGCGATGGAGAACGTGGGCGAAGGAACGCCGGGACGACCGAGCGGGGGGTTTGTCGGCGGGGCGTGCGGGGCGCTGGTGGCGTCGTTCGCGTTGATTCAGACGGACAACGAGTTGACGACACCGGCTGGGTTGGCGTTGGCTTGCCTCACGACGCTGGCGTTGGGGAAGCAGTACGTCGATAGGTTCGATGCGACGCCGAGGAATGCGTTGGAGTGGCCGGGGCCGAGGGTGTTTCCGGCGTTGGGCATCGCGTTTAGCTTGTTTGCGTTTTTGGCCAACGTTGAGGCGTTGCCGAGAGTTTTGTCGCCGCTCGCCGTGTAAGAGAAATCTCGCGATTACTTAATTACGAAACTACGTTACAATGCTCATCGTCAAATCAATCCTGAAGCTGTTCGAGGATCCCCTCCCGAATGAGCGGCTCGGCTTCCTCCCGCCACATCAAGTGAACCGTGTTCCTCTTGAGGTCCACCGAACCATCCTTTGTGAATAATTCCCCGTAATCCTCCAGACAACGCACCTGAATCTTGTGATGAATCGGAGGCGTGAGATCTAACGTCAAGTTGAGATCAACCTCGCGCATGTACTCGTTCAAGACCTCGGAGTACTTTGTAAAAAACGTTCGCTCGCTGTGGCTCAAATTGGACGAAACGTTGGAGGGAAGACCCGTGCCGACTTCCCAGCGAAGCTTCTTCACACGATTCATCCGTTCGTTCAGGTACACCAACAACGCTCTCTTATTTCTGAGAATGGCCTAGTTCGTTCGTTCGTTCGTCGCGAGAGACAATCCAACATCGTCAGTCTTTTCAAGTTTGTAAACGACAGATGGACGCGCGTTTTTCAAAAAAAAACATGTTGAATCAGTCAATCAATAGCCGCGTGAGCTCCTACCTGATTATGCGCTAAGATGGACGCCTGCGCCCGCATTCTCATCCCTTCCGCCTCCTCTTCGCTCACTCCATCACCCGCTGTTGTTTCGTTCACCACCGTCGCTAAGGGTGCCATCGCATCGGCGTGTTCGAGGCACTGATCGGCAATGGTTCGAATCAAATCTTGATTATACGGCGGTAACGACCCGGCTTCCGAGTCGGCAATCTCGCGGACGAGCTCGACGGCCTTCTTACCGAACGTCGTCGTCGACATGGCGGGCGGGCGGGCGACGTCGGGGGTATCGAACCTTCACGAAGCGTCGTCGAGTGTGGGCGAGCATTTGTTCGAGTTCATTTGCTGTTTTGGTCTACGTGTTGCTTTTGATGAAATAAAACTACGATTTGATGGTACTGACTGCGACACGCACCTCTCACTGCGGCAACAACGGTTTGTTTTGTTCCTCCATGCGACGCTCGTCCTCAATCTCCTCCTCCTTGGCTTGAATCTTGGCGTAGTTATACCCGGCAAAACCGACGAGGGCGACGGAGTAACCGACGATTTGGATGGGTTCGACGACGTCGTGGTAAAAGATGACGCCAAAGGTGATGATGATGATGGAACGGAGCTGAGCGAGAACCTTGAGGGTGAGGGAACCGATGTGCTTGATGACGCCGAGGGAACAAAAGTTGACAATGAAGCCGAGGAAACCGGCGGCGATGAACATGTGCGGCTCGTCCGCCATCATGCCCCAGGCGTCTTTTTCCGCCATATCCTTAAACTCAAAAATCGCGGCGGCGATGGACAAAAAGACGAGCGACGCCGGGGAGATGTAGTACATCCCCGCCCACATGCTGAATTTCTTGTTGGCCAATAAAAACTGCATCGCCGCATTCTTGAACGCCTCGAATACCTCGGCGCCGAGGATGAGTGCAAAACCAATCCACGTAAAGTTCATCTCTCCGAGCGACGCCATGAGAGTACCTCCGATGATTATCAACACCGCCAACGCCACCTTTGTGTGCCACTTATCGAGGCCAGTAATGTACAGGATGAAGAAGAGAACCGCCGGGGACAATGCCTTCATGATTTGTAAAAACGACAGCGTCAAGTGAAAGTAAGCCATGTTCCTGCGCGTTTCGAGCGAGCCAGCGAGCGACAAACGACGGTTAGTCTCCCTTCCTGCAATTGACGCGCGCTTACTAGTATCACGAATGTCATCGCCATCAGTATACGTACCCTAACGCGAGAGTCACCCCTTGAAACAACCCGATCGGTAACACGTTCTTCGCCCAAAACGTTAACGTGATATCCTTGTGTTCCGAAATGTCCACCCGCCCCGTGTGCACCGCAATCAACGACAGCGCCCACCCGCACACAACCCCGAGCGAGCACAACACGATGGGATAATGAAACGCTGTGACGCTTAACAGGTACTTATTCAGCATGATGATCGCCGTCGCCGCCGTGATGTACGCGACTCCATACGCCATGGCTGTCGCAAAGGCTCGCAAGGACAACTCTCTCGCCGACGCCGCACCGGCGGTATCGCTCTTCGACTCATCCTTGGCGGTGGTCGACATTGACGATCAGGTTTCCTTTGTTCCGTACGCGTCGAGCGTTTGGGGTCACCCGTCGCGTCACCCGTCGCGAAGTGACGATCCATCGCGACGAGGTGATTGGGTGTTTAGTTTTTTTGGGTGTTCACATCTTAATCTTCTTCAGTAGAAGAGGCGTCGCCCCGTCGCGCGTCACTGAGTACCGCGGACGGGCGATCATGGACCCGGTGACGTGGTCGCGCGCGATCGAACGCGATCTCGTCGCCGGTTTGCGCACCGCGAGCGCCGATGTCGCCGATGCGACGGCGCGTAGAGCGATCGCGTTGCTCGGCACTGGTGCGTTCAAAGCAGAGGACGGCGCGTCGGTACCGCCGCGTGCGGGGTGCGTCGAGGCGTTGGCGTCCGCGTTGGCGTCGTGCGTGAGAGTCAAGGCGTCGTCGGAGGTTTTGGAGCGACGCATGGCGGGGTTGGGGATCGGTGCAGAGGCGAGAACGGCGGTGAAAAGGCGGTACGAGGAGGATTGCGCTTCGCGCGCCGGACGCGAAGCCATCGCGCGTGGCGTCGCGACGCATCGAGGACGCGCATACGACGGGTTGGAATGGAGGCTGGACGTGCAAGTTGCGTCGCGAGCGTCGCTCGTGGAGGCTGTGCCAAAGTATACGTTGAGATTGGGGACTATGCGGGTGGATGGGAGAGGCGCACGCGAGGAGACGACGCTCGAGTGCGACTACGCCGCGTTGAAGGCGTTGAGAGACGATTGTGCGCGCGCGTTGGAGGCGACGAGCGGGGCGCACGCGGATAGATTGGCGAGGTATGTTCGTCGTCCGAAAAGTGGGACGTGACGACCGAGTGTATTGATTGATAGCGGTATCATTGAATGTGTAGTAAAATAGATAGTGTACAAGCAGACTCGAATCGACTCGACTAGCCGAAAATGTCGGGAAAAATGGTGTAGTGCACCGTCTTTGCGATGATGTACGTCACGGTGAACGCGACGAAATACCGCGAGCAAAACGTATCGAAAACCTCGAGCACTTGTCGACCTTTAGAACTCACCGTACCGTACACTTTAAGCGGTACCGCGATGACGCCCGCGGCGCGTCGAACCTTGCTCAACCCGCTTGAATCGTCTCGATTCGACTTGGCCTCTTGCGTCCCGCGAATCTCTTCCAATTTCGCCGCGTACTTGTCGTTAATCTCCTGCGTCTTTTTCGCCCGCGCATCCTTCCCCATCGTCCAGTTGGACATGACCTTTTTCAATTCAACCATTTGTTCATCCATAACCTTGGCGAGCTCCGCCTCTCGCTTTTCCTCTTCATTCTCCGGACCCAACGCCCCGAGTGCGCCCCCGGCGAGCCTCGTCATCAACCCGAGAGATAAATCGTGATAAATCGCCATGATGGCCACCACTTTCGTGCTCCCCAACAAGATGAAATTCGCCCCGAGCATGAAGACGACGCCCGCGAGATAGGTTTCGCTCGTCTCGTGCGCCGGAAACACCCAACCCAAACCTTTTTCTCTCACGAACGGCACCGCCGTTTCCCGCACGAATGACTCCAACACGCACAGTTCGGTTCGCACCCGAATCAACACGTCGTTGATCAACGGTCGGTAATTTTCAATGTTTTCATCCCCGGCGAGTCCGATGGCGGCGCGTTGTCCGATGCGAAAGACCCCGTCGCTCGCCGGACACACTGGCGAAAACGCATAAAACGGATCGATCAACGCGTTGCTCTCATCACCCTTTGCGAACGCCGCCGGTACATCGACAAATCCGGCGTTCGTCAACGCGAGAGCCGTCAAAACACTCAACGCCGACGCATTCGACGCCGACGACGAAGAGACGGACGGTAAGTCGTCCTCATCCCGACGCTCAAACGTTGGAAACGAATCATCAGTGACACTGTCTACAAATTCATCACGCATCCGCATCCTCACGACCGATGCTCGTCGCCGCACCGCGCGCACAGACGACCGCACCCGAAGACGAAGACCCACCGCCGGGTTAGGCGACGCGCGTCCGCACGTCACCGTCGCGACATCGCTCGATGACGACGTTCGCATCGTTTGACGTGTTTGGATAAAGTGAACCACCGCCGCGTCACACTGTGGAGTTTTACTTTTCATCGTTCACCATGTCGCCGACTGGTTCGACGACAACTGGTTCGACGACGCACGCCGGTGCGACGTTTACGTTTGAAAACTTATCCTACTCCGTCGACGTTCGCGGTGGACGCGCGTCGCCTTCGACGTCTTCGACGAACGATACCTTACGTAACGCTTCATCGTCGAAGACCCCGACGACGACGAAGGAGATTTTAAGAAGCGTGACGGGTGCGGCGAACGCGGGCGAAGTGCTCGCGTTAATGGGACCAACTGGAAGCGGTAAAACATCGCTGTTGAACGCCCTCGCTGGACGCACGCCCGTCGGCGGGCGATTGCGAGGGGAAATTCTCGTCGATGGTGAACCGCGCACAGAGAGTTTCATGAGAGAGCGAGTGGCGTATGTGATGCAAGAGGAACTCCTCTTTCCTTGGTTGACTGTGGAGGAAACGTTGACATTGCACTGTCGGCTGCGCCGGGCGAAATTGACCGAGGGGGAAGTGCGTGAACACGTGGATGAGATTATCGGGGAGCTCGGTTTGCGCAAAGTCACGTCGAGCATGGTTGGGGCGCCCGGTGGAGTGCCGAGAGGGGTATCGGGCGGGGAGAGGAAACGAGTAAATATCGGAGTAGAGATGGTTAGCGATCCCGAGGCTTTGTTTTTAGATGAACCGACGTCCGGGTTGGACTCGTTTCAGGCGCAGAGGTGCATGGATGCGTTGAAACAACTCGCGAAAAATGGAAGGACAATCGTGTGCACTATTCATCAGCCGAGGTCGAGTATTTACGCAATGTTTGCGAAATTGTTGCTCATAAGCGAAGGGCGTTTGCTTTACATTGGCGAGGCGCGAGACGCGGTAGAGTACTTTTCGTCGATGCGGTTCGATTGTCCCAATCACACGAATCCGGCGGATTTCTTCATGGATATCACGTCGCTCGATGCGAGGAATCCCGAGCGGGAAAAAGCGAGCCAAGAGCGCATCGAGCTCTTCGCCGCCGAAGCCGCGGCGAGACAATTGGGGGAAAAGGCGGTGGAGAGCGCGAAGGAACGATTGCGACTCGCCGCGATGGCGGCATCCGAGCGAAACGAGAGCGTCGAGATGCGAGACACGACGCACGCATCATGGATGAAACAGTTTAGTTTGCTCATGAAGCGCGCGTCGATGAACCAGAGAAGAAATTTCATCGGCGTCGGCGTCACCGTGGCGATTGAGCTCGTGTACGCGCTCATCGTCTCTGCGTTGTTTAGAAATGTCGGCACCGATCAAAAGGGTGTACAGGATAGAATTGGCTGCTTGTTCTTTGTCGTCCTCAACGTTGCCTACACGGCTGCGCTTCCAGCGATCAATGTTTTCGCCGGGGAGAAGGGCATCGTCATCCGAGAACGCGCCTCTGGAGCCTACTCGTGGTCGTCATACTACGTGAGCAAGTACGTTGCAGAGCTTCCGAAACTTTTACCGCGTCTCGTCTTTTGTACGCTCGTCTACTGGATTGTCGGTTTGCGCAACACGGTGTATCACTTTTGGGTCTTCGTCGCCATCATCATCGCGGAAGCCATGTCTCTCACCGCGCTCGGATTACTCATGGCGTCCGCCATGCCCGTCGGCGCCGCTCTCGCACTCGGTCCGGCGTGCATCACGATTTTCACCCTCTTTGGTGGAATTTACCTCAACATCGACTCCATTCCGGCTGGGGCACGATGGATTAGATTTATCGACCCGATTTACTACGCGTACAGCGCGCTCGTGGCGAACGAATTCGGGGGTGATAACTTGGTGTTTACTTGCGAATCGACCACGACGCGGTGTCTCGAGAGCGGACGCGCAGTGCTCGAGCTTTATGCGTTTCAAAACGTGAAAATTGGCATTCAAATCATGGCGCAGTTACTTTTACAGTCTGGTATTCACGTTTTGGCGTTCAGAGCGCTCTGCCGAACTTCGCAGCAATACATGCCGCTTATTCTCGAAAAAAACGTTGAGACGAGCGAGGGGGCAAAGAAGGTCAAAGAGGTGCACTCGGTGTGATTCATTCATTGGTACCGGTAGAATTTCATTTTAACATATACACTCGACATTTGTTTCGTTGCAAACGCTAGAACATCACCTATACGTTGAACTATCGCGTAGACATTTGGCGCTTGAGTTCCATCATCGCTCGGATCGCTTCGTTGGTTTCCTTTGCTTGATCGCCCAACACTTGTCTCCCGATGCTGATGGCTTGCGCCGTGACGCGTTCGGCGTCCTCAGGCGAATCCAACTCGAACAAGCATCTGCCCAAGAAGAGCAACGAACTGATACCCTCGCTCGCACCCTTCTTCGTGCAACGACCGCCGCCGACTCTGCACTCGGCGGCAAGGGCGAATGCCTGCGCCGCGTTCGGTAGGATTTCCTTTGCCTTTGGCTTGTTGTCAGACGCCATGTGGAAATGCGAGACGCCGACCAAGTGAAGTGCCACGCCTTGCATTTCGGGGTCGTGCATGAACATACCCGCGGAAGTCTTGCACACGCGCTGCGCCGTGGCGTTATCCTTTGTTTGAAGTAATTGGTTTCCGAGAGTAAGCAAAATGTGGCCGAGGGCGTTTGCTCCTCGGGTCGCCTCTCTACCAGGCTCTCCCTTTTTCATCGTCCATCGGTCTCCCACTCGCAGTATCAGCTCCAAAGTTTCCTTTTCGTCGTCGCTCATTGTCCACGGCGCCTTTGGGACGACGTCACCTTCCCCATCCTCCACTTTGGTCGTCACGAGCAGAGACGGATGCCAGCACACGTCCTCCCAGTTGTCCATGGAGCGAACGCCTCGCTCTTCGCCCTCGGGTACAAATCTGTCCGCGTATCGCTCCTGACGCGCTGTCGAGACGACGCACTTTCGCAAAAAATCGAGCGCCTTCTTCTTCTCGTTCATGCGCAAGTACAAAGCGGCAATAGAGTCGTACACGTTCGGTAACAGTACGTCCGGCTTCGGGCGCAACCCGTGCGCTTGCAGACGTATCACCGTCTCCAAAAACTTGCCGCCCCGCAGCTCTGCCGCTTCGGCAACCTTACCCTGATCCGCCAACCCACCGGCGCGCTCTTGCAAACAGATACCGGTCGCCGCCAACAGCGCCGTCTCACACTCCACTCCCTCTCTCGCAGCCTTACGAATCGTCTCCTCCCACGCGTCGCACAACTGTTCGTGCCTCTCAAAGTCCTTTCGCAACCTACACAGCATCACTCTGTGCACAAACTTATCTGCATATGCCGCGAGACCCTCATCTTCGACAGCCTTGGCCGCCGCCTTATAGTGACCCTCCGCATCGCTCGCCTTCCCCAACCGGTTTTCACACGTCCCCAACCACGTATACGCATCCCCGAGCTCTGAGTTCCCGCTCTCCGTGAGATGCCGCATGTACTCTGGCGCATCTGCATCCGTCGTCCTCGCGTGTTTCACCGCCGCTTGAAAGATTGTCTCCGCCACCGCGATCGCCTGTTCGTGCTGCAACTTATAAATCGCCGCGCCCGCTTGCATTAAGAGCTTCGCCGCGTCTTTATTCCGTCCCGCTCTCGTCGCGCTTTCCGCGCGTCCGAGCACTTCACAGACGGCTTGCCGATCGATCGCATTCGGTGGAATCTGCGTCATGACTGCGCGCGCCAACGTTTCCATGGTTGACATCTTCCGACGCGCGTCCGTTCAGACGACTCGCACGCTCTCGACGCCGACGCCGAAGACGACCCCCGCGACGCGTCTCGCGCGGTTCACACTGGTGACGCTTGGAACACCGGATCCACTCCTTCATCTTTTTTCCACCCATCCCGCGGGTTTCGGCCGCGGGCCCACCGTTATACTGTATACGCGTATATGTGACTCAAAGAGCAGTTGGAACGCGCAGGGAAGAACGCCACTTTCGAGCGTATGCCGCCGCCGACGACGATGGCGCGGCGGTGGCGGTGGTATCGACGCTGTCGCGCGACATCGTTCGTGCCCGTCGTCCTTGTGGCGTTCTTGACGCTGTTAGGAACCCCGGCGTTGGCGCAAACGACAGAAGAAGAGGAAGGGTCGTTTTACATTCGCACCTACAGCCCGAACGAAGACACGCACTGCACGGTCGGGCCCTACGTCGAGGGTCAGGGCGAAGTTGGACCGTACGGATGGTTTTGCGTGCCGTCCAACATCAAGTATTCATACTCGGAGTACGATCCGACGGTGATTGATGAGACTGGTGGGACGGCGGATGAGACCGAGGTGGACGAGTGTGCGGCATGCGCGACGTGTAGGGATGATTGCGCGAGAGGGAATCAGACTGAGACGGAGTATGAGGCGTGCGTGAGGACGAATGCGGCGGTGTGTATTCCGGATGATTGTCACGACGATCAACAGAGGTTGAAGATGGAGGCGTGTAAGCAACCGTTTGAGTTGTGCGTGGCAAAATTTCACGAATTTTTAGCGAGTGACGCCAAGGCTTCGACCGGCTACGTGTACGAGTTTTACGTGAGTAGCGCGACGGGAGACGACGACGGAACTGGATCGAGGACAGATCCGTGGAAGACGCTCGCTCGGGCGAAAAATATGGCGAACTTTTTGAAAAATGCCAACGGCGGTTCGCTCGCCAAGCCCGTGCAAGTGTGGGTGCGAGAAGACTCCACCTGGAACCCATCGAGCGAGCTGGAGACGGGACGCTACGCCAGCATCACTTGGACGTAGCACGCTCGATGATGGAAGCTTTTTTATTCGTCTACGCTTTTTCAAAGCCATCATCGATAGACGCATAGCCGTAGAGATGTAGTTGTTTAGTTAATAGAGTCGCAAAACGCCTCGCTTGGCCTACACAAATCGACTCAACGAACTCACGGAGCGCACATGGCGCTCACGAACGCGCTCCGTGGACGCTCACACGCTCCGACGCGCGGAAGACGTTAGTGAAAAGCTATCGCACGCGCGTGTTCGCGGTGAATCCCGAAAGTGGAGGCATCGCGCGCCGACAAGCGGCGCGCCTGCGTTCAAATAGCCGCGGGCGTTTTAGAAGATGAGCAGCGCGAACGCGCCTGCGATGGGTGCGTGGCGGCGTCGTTGCAGCCAGAAACTCACGCGCGCATGCTTTGCGTTAGTGTTTACCTGCGTGTTGGCGTTTGGAGGGGGATGGACGCGTGAGGCATGGACGCAGACGTCGATGACGGTGGAAGCGATAACCGTGCTGCCGCCCAGTGTCACGCTCGCAACGGCGGCGACGACTCGCGTGGTCTCTTTCAAGGAGGGAGACGCGTACGTCGTCGTGGCTGATTCGGCATCAATGTCGTTGACCGAAGGTTCGCCACAGAGTAAGATTTTGTCGGCGAATGCGAGAATTATCAACGGCGTCGGCGGCGCCGCTGAAGCGCTTTTCGTGAACATAGCGGAAGACTTGGGTCCAGAAGGTGAACAACGCACGACTTCTTCATACGATCCGGCGACGTACTCGCTCACAGTTACGACAAAGTCTTTTGCGTCGGACCAAACGGCGTCACTGAGCACGGATTCCTTGTTGGATGCGCTCAAGACGCTCTCGTACAAGCACTCGGGTAGCAATATCGAATTGACGTCTCGGGGCGTCGTTGTCACCGTGACGGATGAAGCCGGACGCACAAGCGCGCCCGCCATGGCTCTGGTTCGACTCACGAGGGATAACACTGCCCCTGTGCTGGACCTGAACGGACCGACGCTGTCTGGTACTTCTTACTCGCCAGTGCTCACTGAGAAGGAACGAATGATTGGCGTGCGATTGACAACTGTGGATTACGTCTGTTCAGATGCCGACGACGTCGTGTTGTCTGGCGTCCAAGTGGTTTGCACAGACGTGGGTAACTTTCCAGACGGCAAGGATGCAGAGAGAGTGTCCGCCGACACGACGGGTACAAGTATTGTTGCCACATGGAACGAAGACACTAAAATTCTCAGTTTGACAAATCACGATAGCGTGAGCAATTACTGCAAAGTCATCGGTACGCTGCGTTACCGTAATGAAGGTAAATTAGTGACAACACAAGGCTCACCGTTCGAAGGGAGCACTGCATCGCAAGAGTCCACCGAATTGCAGTTCACGGATGGCACTCGAAATTTTGCCATCACCATCACGGATTCAAAAAGCGCTAGCACAACCGTCACTGCTCACGTCACTGTGCAGCACGAAATACGGGTCGGTGATGAACTTTACGACGATTTTATCGTTGACCCATCACACTGTAACGGCCATGGAACGAGAACAGAATCCTCCGCGGTGTGCACGTGCGATTCAGAGTATTCGGGAACCTCTTGCGAGTTTCACATTTGCAACGAGCACGGAACGTTTGGCACCTTTAGTCAATCGTGTGATTGTACCGTTGGATTTTCGGGTGAGTTCTGCGACGTGGAGTGCTACAATCACGGAACGTATAATGAAACGTCCGCGCTGTGCGATTGCAACGACGGGTGGACGGGGAGAGATTGTAGCGTGGCTTGTAGACCTGGCTGTACAGTGCCACAGTCGCGCGCGGCACAGGAGGATGGATTTTGCGCTCTGACGACGGCATCTGAAAATTCGTGGTCGAGCGCGACTAAAGAATACACAATCCAGGAGGCTGAGTGTGTATGCATCTCTGGGCGAGCAGGAGATGACTGCACCCAGCTTTGTCCATGTGCGACATTCGATCCTAGTTTGCTTGGAGCGTATTCGAGTACGCCAGGTCCGTTCAAGACCACAGGAACTTGCGGCTCTGATCCGAATACGGGTGAAGGTATTTGTATTTGTGACAGCGGCTACACGGGCACAGATTGTACGGTGAAATGCTCAAACTCGTGCAACACGCCTCATGGCGAGTGCATACCGCCGAGCCAGTACGCTGATGGAATCAAGACGGAGCTCATGGCCATTCTCAACGATGTGACGCGGGGAACAGTGGCCACTCGTATCGCTGATGCCTCCACGTTCCAGAATAGTATTACTACTGGATGCGAATGTGTGCCGGTGAACGGTATTCTCGCATACGCAGGTCCTACATGTACCCTGGCGTGTACTGATTGTGGAAATTTTGGACAATGCAACGTGACGGATGGTTCTTGTGTGTGCTACGATGGTTACGTGGGTAATGATTGCTCCACTTCATGTAGCTCGCACGGCACCTTGACATTCCTCACGGCCACACAGCAAGAAACGATCACGGATCGCTTTCCGTACGCACCCGGAGTCACGGGCTTGTTGAACACGACGACTTTGTACAGCTACGCGGGGCTGGATGGTAGCGACATAGCGTATTGTGCGTGCGATACCAACGGAGGTGTCAGTTACACTGGCGAATTTTGTGAGGTCCAATGCGAACCGTGTACGATTTTCGGTTCATGCGAGTACAACGGTACGCACGGCATGTGTGCATGCATCGATGGATACACTGGAGAAGATTGCTCGATCCCGTGTTCAACGTGCGTCAACGGAGAGTGTGGTGCTGCTGGCGAATGCGTTTGTAATCCAGGATTTTCAGGATCAGATTGTTCAATCGAGTGTGGGGATACAACCGTAGGCGGAAGCCGCGGAACGAGGGTTCTCGATGGCACCACCGATGGTCTCGGGTTACTTGGAACCACAGTCACGTGTAAATGTGACGATGGTTACACGGGTCCGATGTGTAACTACGCATGTCCGTATCCATACAACACGACAAATGGATTGTGCGTCATGATGGACAAAGATGCGCCAGATTTCGGTGAAGGGGGTTATGTGACAGAAATCGTGTGCAAACCTGGATACACGGGTATGTCTACGGCTAGTAAGTCGCTGAAGACGACATATCCAAACATTTTAAGCCGCGGACGAGATTGCAACTTGAAGTGCGATTCTTGTGTGCACGGAACGTGTCAAGATGACGGAGAGTGCGTGTGTGATTTCGGCTACATATGGCAACCCGCCACTCGCGCATCGGCTGATGTAGGGGCAAAAGCTGCGGTTCATCCGTATCCGTGGTGGTCCGGGGGGCTCAATCCGGCGTTAGAGTTTGATACCATAGGCGGTACGTCGTCGCTCTACTACGACGCACAATACCACACGTGCTCTGTGCCCCATCCATGTAGCATGAATGGAGAGTACTTCAACGCAACTTGTGCAGCAGGATTTTCACTCGTGCAAAGCACCGCTCAACCGTGGTCAGTAGCAGATTTAGATAACAACGGTGGCTGGGGTTGCACCGGTACTCTTCTCTCTGACGGTTCTTGCCAAAATGGAGACGTATTGCTCGCGATGCCTTACGTTACGAAGCAATCAGATGGCTCCGTGGTACGCGATGGCGATGCGTTGCAAAATCACAAGCAATGGGGCGTGATCACCGGCGGGGTCTGTGTCCCAGATGACATATCATCCGCAGGGTTGATGCCAATAACTGGTGGATATTGCATGTGCGATTCAACGCGTCTAGGAAGAACTTCCTTTCCAAGCTTCGACAACAATTACGATGATTACTGGCAAGGTTGGGCAGGAGAACGGTGTGACATTCCGTGTGAACCGTGCTCATCGAATGGAGTCTGCGATAAAACGACAGGAAAATGTGTCTGCAACGCGGGATATACTGGTTATCGATGTCTCGTTGATTGCGAGCCGTGCGATAATGGAACGTGTCAGTATGACGGTAGTTGCCTCTGCGACGGGACGAGGAGACTTAGAGATCACTCATTCGCTCTCCGTCTAGATCGCGATCCGTATCCGACGGGGCTGGATACGTCAAACTCGGAAAACCCCAACGCATACGTGCACCCTTACTACATGAGCGCTCTTCAAGTCGAGGATTACATCTGGGGAGTGGAGTTCATCTGCGAAGATGCCAACTCGGCATGCTCCAGCCGGACCATCGATTCAAAACTACCATTCAGACCAAATGAAACCTTCTTTCGATACGGGGTGAGTACCTCAGAAGACGCAGCCGTTGGGACTGAAGCCGAGACGCTGAGCGCTCTGCTGGAGCAATACAAAGATGACATTGTGAACATTCCAGAATCCATGCGCAACGACGAGATTTGTGCCATCGTTGATTACAAGATTGATTCTGAGTCGGGCGCATGTATCGCTTCGTTAACTTCGTCAAACAACTGTGGATCAGACTGGGAAAAAGCGAATCCATGGGACTGCGATGACGCGCTGAAAGCACACTTCTTGCAATCACGCAAAGTGAGCATAGGGCGCACGAATATTGATTATCAAATCGCGACGGAGTCGTCAGATCTGGAACGTTGGTATCAAAACAGCGTGAACGAACGGCAAAGGCTCATGAATGCCTTCTTATCGAAAAAGTACGATCCCGTCACCGGCCAGATTGTCAGCACGCGATCAAGCTCTGATCGAAAGATGATCTGGATCATGAACCAGCTCATCCACGGAGTAAATTCGGGCGCCGGCGCATACACAGGTGAAACATGCAACATACCGTGCGACGACTGCGACGCCGAGCACGGCACTTGCCAGTACGATGGTTCCTGTGAATGCGAAACTGGGTGGTACGGTGAACGCTGCGATAAGCGTTGTGACTGCTTTCAAGAATTCGTGACGAATGCAGATGGAAGCGTGAGTGAAGTGGTGAAACTCACAGCGCACAACATTTTGATAAAATCTTGGGGATCGTGTAACCGAGACGGTTCCTGCACGTGTGGTTTGGACGACGGTGGTGTTCAATACTCTGGTCAGAACTGCTTTCAACCGTGTGCGCCCTGTCATAACGGTGTCTGTCAAGCAGATAGTAGCTGTCTATGCAACAAAGGATGGCTCGGTACCACGTGTGATATTAGAAACTTCACCGAGTGCATGCCTTGCAACTACGATCACGGAACGTGTTTGTCAGATGGAACATGCAAGTGCGACATCGGATGGACTGGGCTTGCGTGTGACGTTCAATGTAATGACTGTGTCAATGGATATTGCCAGATGGACGGTTCGTGCGCATGCAAGGATGGATGGTCGTTCATCGACTGCTCTGAATCTGAACCGAGCTCTTTCATCGTTAAATCAGAATTCACCACGAGCCCAGATGGTTGGACCGTGTACAACAACTCTTGTTCTGGCATACCCGCAGTCGACATGGCTCAGAAAATATCAAGTGGAGATTCGTACGATCCGCTAGCGATCAACTCGGACAAGTTATTGAGAGGTGAGTGTGCAGGCGTGTACAGCGGCGGTGACAGCGGACTGCTATGGGAAGGAATAAGCGGGCATTTACATCTCACGGACAAACTTCCGAATGACGGCATCTCAGAGCTCGCCTACCTACGCGCTCCTGAAAAATTTACAGGGGATCTTCTCAGCAAGAATGCGTACAATTCATCCATCACGTACTCGTTACATATGGTTGCACCCTCTTCAAATTCGTTTTCAAGCTTGGGAATGGCACATTCAGAAGCGCATCAAGTCGATGCATACGACATCATCCTCATGGGAGGTCAACCTCGATACAGACGGGACGTTGGAATTCTTGAATCAGGCACACGCGATCAAATCTTCACCTGGAGTCGCGCGAATTTCCCTGAGCTAGCTCTCAACGATCGTCTGTCGCGCACTCAGCTCGTCTCGGTTGTCAATCAATACCTGAATACGCCGCAAGTTTTCCTCGGTTACAAGGTGGACCGTGCACAGAAGGGTTATCCACCGGGACCGTGCGCGGCAGCAAAATGCGGCATGAACTTCAAAGTTGATCTCGTTGAGGACGCTGGATGGATAAATATGATTCCTACCCTATCAGGCTTTAAGTGGTCAAATGACCCCGCCGTGCATTACGTCAATGGAACGATTTACGACGCGAGGACAGACGGTTCGCCCTACGATCCATTCTCGGGCATCACCGTGGATACGTTGGATATCGAGAACATCGTCATAGACACGAGTACCACTGGACGAAGTCAAGGGGGTGCGGTCGATGAACAATCCAGTAGTTTCACACTGGCGCACGATAGTCTCACGGTTGACGTCTACCCAGAGGTGTACGAGGCGGTGGTTGCGAATCGTCGTACTCGAACGGGACAAGCGGCGAGTTTCAGCGATCTCGCATGGTGTCTTGCATCTTTGACTGAGATTCTAGTGCGAACAGACTACTACTCCCAAGAGATTGTGGATCCATCTGCAAAGGTTGTTGGAGAGTCTGTGAGATTTGACTCGTTTGGAATTGGTATTTTCGAGGAAATTGACGCCGGCGAAATTCAAAGCATCCGTCTATTCAATTACTACAGACGTTACAAGGATGACTATCAAGTCGCGTACCTGGACGAACTTTACGAAGAAATGCGCTCAACCATTTGTCAGGGCAAATGGTACTTGACCGGTAGCCCGGATGAATTACTCGGCGACGCATGTAAGCAAGACGCGAGTCTTCTCCGAACCACTTGCGACGGTATTTTCGACACCATCACGGCCGAGCTCGGAGACTACTGCATCATAAGATGCCCTGGATACGTCGCCGGAGATGGATCTGTCGGTTCGGGTGAAACGTGCTCGAACGCTGGATCATGCGGTTTGGACGAGAACGACGAACCTGCGTGTACGTGCGATGACGGATATGTCGCGAGCGCAAACGGCTGCGACCTGCTGGTCTAATCAGTAGTCGTACACTTGGTAAGCAGCTTTTTAATTATTAGATGAATATTGCTAGCTATTCGAACTCGTCAGCGCGCTGTTCGTACATGCAAACTTCCATGCGAGTGGCTCTGGCGGCGTACTCCGTTAGTTTTTCTCGGCATCGCGTCAACTCGCGCCGCAAAACCAACAACGATCCCTGATCTTCCGCCATGCTCACTTTGCACGCCACTAGTTCATTCACGTGTGAATCGAGCACTTTACGCACATCGACGAGTTCTTCTGTCACCGCTCGTAAATCACACTTGGCCTGAGCTGCTTCCGCTTTCGCCATGTTGACGAGTTTTCCTTGCTGCTCGTTGGCTTGTTTCTTCATAGCCGTCGTCAGCAGTGTGGTTTCGGCTATTATGTTTTGCAACTGCTGTCTCAAATCTTCACACTCGTGTGATTTTTCCTCCAATTCACTCATTATCTTGTGCTCGGCATCCGCGCGCGCCACAGACTGACGTTCCAACTCTCTCTCAAATTCAATTTGCGTCTTTTTCTGATTTTGAAGCAACTTTTCCAGCTGTTCATCCGCGGCTTCGAGCTGCGCGTGGTATCGCGCAATCTCCTTGGCGTGAGACGCTCTTTCGAGCTCAAAATGAACCTTACTCTCCGAGTCCTCCTCGTCCATCTTCGCTCGGGATTCATCGGCGCGCGCCAAATCTAAATCTCGCTCTCGTAAAGTGCGCTTCACTGTTTCCAGCTCGTACTCGAGAGTTCTGTTGTGTTTCTCCAATCGAGTCTTTTCCGCCTCTACGGCATTCATATCGTTGAGGACGCGCGTGATGGCTCTCTCCTTCGCTTCCTGAGTGCTCGCGACGGTTTCTTTCATCGCCGCATTTTCCCGTCTCGCGCTCGCCAAGGCGTTCTCAAACTCATGTTGCCGCTTTTCGAGCTCTTGATTCATACCCGCAACCTTGGCGTGCGCTCGTTCGAGCGAAACCTCCAACTCGGCGACGCGATTCATCGCGTCTCGAGCCTCTTCTCTCGCCGCGGCTTCCCGTCTCTCCGTCTGTCGAACGACAATGGGCGACACGCTCTCCGCCACCGGACTCAATAGAGTCTGAAACCCAGCCAAGTCTTGTTCACCGAGAGCGGTAACTGACGATGGCGGCGTCACATCCGTCGCCACGCTTTCTGAAACAGAATCCAATCCGCTCACGAATGACAGCTCTGTCAATCCATCGGCGTCTGGCGTTTGGTTGTTCAACCAAACTACGCGCACGACCGCTCTACACCGCACGCTCGAGGCGTCACCCATCCTCCGCGCGCCTTTTTTCACCGGTAAAACAAACTCGTGTGGGTTCATGTCGTGCATATCGCTCTCATCCGACAGAGTCGCGAACGTCGTGAAATCAAAGTTAGATTTGGCAACCGTCTCGTACGCATACTCCGCGTCGCCTTTTCGATTCACCACGCGTCGTTCCCTCTGTAGTTTTACAGCGTACTCCTTCGCGTCAAACCCAACGCCACCACCACCACCGCCATCGGCGTCCATTTTCGATTTAAAAAACGTCGCGATGAGCGACGAACGGCGATTACGACGCTCGCCTTCGCTCGTCGTCGGCGCCCACTCGGCGACAAAGCCTAGCCCATCCGCGCTCGTCTCGGCGTTTCTGCTCCGTTCGCTCGTTTGCACCTTTGCCCCGCGGCACACGCGAATAACGAATCGATCCCCATCGACGGGCGCATCGTTCCGTCCGCGTCCCGTCGTCGACGCGTCACCGGTATCCTCGTTTCTCAAGTCATCATCACCCGCTGCTCCTGCTGTCGTCGTCGTCGTCCAACGCACATCCACCGGTTCGAAATCGATCCTAAACTTCACCCCGTCCCCGCGGCGCGCGCCCCCACCGAGTCCACCCCCTCTCGCGGTGACCCGCGATGCCGCTCGACGCACTCGCGTGAACATTTATTCGACGCGGCGTCACGGTTTGACGCGCGACAGCTCTGCCGTCTCTTTTGAATTTTGTTTTCGTTTCGAAATTGCATTTCGCGCCAGTCGACGACGCGCGGTCGAACGGGTGGAGACGACGACGACGAGATCGCGATCGCGATCGCAATCGCGCGGACGCATCGAGTTCCGTGAACCGTTTCGGAAGGACCGACGGGTCGGTCGGTCGGTTGTCGTTTTGCCAGTGTGCACACAAACAGAACCGTTCGTTGGAAACGAACGTAGCGATGGCGCGCACGACACCGACGGCGCCGGCGTTCGGTGAAGACGACGACGACGCGTTCGAGGAGCTCGGACGCGAGGCGACGGAGTGGGTATCCTTTGGTGTGGATGAGAGCGGTGCGAACGAGGGAGGAAGGGTTGTTAGTGATGGTGACTTTGTTGGATTGAATTTGAACGCGGACGACACGGACGCAGACGCGAGCGCGAACGTGGATGAAACGAGAGAAGCGTCGTCGAACGTCGTCGAAACGATGGCGTCACCTTCGTCGTCGTCACCGTCGGCGTCGGCGTCGTCGGTTCGACGGTTGACGGCGGAGTGCGCGAGGTTGAGAGAACTTTTGGACGACGCCGAAGCAAACGCGCTCGCGGCGGTGAGCGCGTTGGATAGAGAGCGCACGGAGTGGAGAATTGAACGCGCGCGCGCGCAAAAGCTCATGCGTGCGGCGACGGTGGGTGATGACGATGACGATGAAAATGGAGACGACGACGGTGCGAATGTTGCGACGAGGGTGGTGTTTGCGTTTGCGAATTGCGGTAAGACGCCGAGACGCGCAGAGTTGGACGCGTTTGTCGCGCGAGCGAGAGCGTCCAAGCGACACGCGTCGAATGAAAACGACGTCAGTGACGGTGGTACCGGATTACGGATCACGTTGGAGGAAGCCGAGGCGATGTATGAGGATTTCCAAATCATGGATGCCGCGTTACGAAGTGCAAAGTCCGAGTCAACGTCGCGGGAGGCGTTGTTGGCGCAAACGCAAGCCGAGCTCGAAGCGTCCACGCGACGGTTGAGGGATCATGACGAAGCGCACGCGCTGTTAACTGCGGAAATTGGGGATTTGCGCGAGGCGTTGCGTGCGTCCAAGATGGAGGCGAACGCTCTAGCGGAGGAGGTGACGTCGATGAGCGAATCGTTGACGCGGGCGAAGACGGATGCTTTGGAATGGAAGAACGCGGCAGCGACGCTCAAAGAGTTAAGCGGAGGAGCGGATGGATTGACGGCAGACGCTGCAAAAGGAGCAAAAGATCCAATATTAGTCTTAGAGCTCGAGTGCGCGATCGAAGCGTTGACGACGACGCGAGCAGAACTCGAGGAAAGCCAAAGCAGACTCAATGAGATGACTCACCGAGCCGATCTCGCCGAGAAACGAGAAGCCGTCGCGGCGGCGGCGCTCGCGGCGAGCGAATCGCAAAGCGTGTCCGACGTCTCGCGACGTGCGAGCGGCAACACAGCATCCAGAGAACTGCGCGAACGGCTCGAACGCACAGAAATCCGCGTGGCGCAGCTTACGCGAAGACTTGAATTGATCGACGCTGAGCACGACGCCGAGATGGAAAACTTGCGCAAGGAACACGAACGAGTTTGCTTGAACGTCAAGATGCAACGTTTGACGACAGATGACGCCGCGGAACTCGCGCGAGTGGAAATTGTCGATGCAAAACGCGCCGCTGCGGAACGTGCCGCAGAAGAGCGCGACGTGTACTGGAGAAGAATTTTAGAAGACGAGCGTGAGTGTCACCAAAACCAAATCGAACGAATAAAGCGTGAAGTACAGGACGAGATTGTGTCCAAAAACTTCAAGCTCACTCGATTGAAGCGCGATCTAGTGCAAATGCTCAAAGATGCCGCTTGAGTCGTCGTCATCGCGCACTAGTACCAGTGTGTAAGTCAATTTACAAGAATTACGATGAGTCTTCAACGCACGCGATGCGTTGACTCGCCTCCCACGTTTCCCCGGCATTCAATCGCACACCCGTCACATTGGCTGCCTCAACACACACCATGTCTTTGTACTCTTCGTCGCCGAAATCCCCCATCGCTCTCGCTTTATCGATCCATGGGTTCCACACCACGGCATCCGGTAACGTCGTGCTCTTTTCAATCGTAAACACCCGCTTCAAAGCTGGATCCTTGAGCGTCAAAATATTCGTCGCGGTATCGGTGTAGATGCGATCGACCTCACCGCGAAACCTCACTTCGTCCGCCCCGTCCACCTTTTTCATTCGAGCGTCCAAATTGTCCAAATATGCATTTCCGCAAAGTCCCGACACGCTCGCCTTTTCGCAATCACCGACGCGAAAGTACGTGTGCAACGCCGTGGTAAAACTCAAAACGTCAGCACACGACGTGTTTCTCACCCGCATGGTCGTAAGAAGTTCTGATCCATCTAAAACCACTTCGTACTCGACGTCGAACTCACCTACGAAACCGCACATCGCATCCAGTCGCGCCCTCCTCGCATCCTCTGTTCCCAACCCGAACGTCACCCGCGTTGCCCCGTTCGTCGCCCGCACGTCCCACGCGCAATTCCTAGCGAACCCGTGCGAGGTTTCACACGGTCCCATATCGCTAAACTGCGGGAAACAGATCGGTATCCCGCCACGAATTGCCTTCTTGGTATCAAACACCGCAGCCTCGCTCGTGAAGATCATCTCTTGTCCGTCGGATTTCCTTCGCCAAGACGTGACGTGAGCGCCGTGCGCGTGAATCTCGCAGACGTGGGTGTCGTTTTCGAGCCGGGTGCCGGGTGAGTTGGGTTTGAGTTCAACGAGGGATGGCGAGGATGGCGACATGAGTGTTCCTTTTGGACTATTGCGAGTCGTCAAGTGAAGGCAAGCCCACTTCAACATTTGATGAAATAATGTTACAACGATGATGTAGTAATGCGTGTCGCGCGCGTATTCGGATTGTCAACAAACGTTGGAGCAACAGCGAACTTGGTGCTCGGTGTTCAAGTTGATTTCGCAGAGCGGACCTGGGGAACCGCCGCCGCTGGGACGAATGACTCGACCCTCGACACCGTTGATGTTGCATCGGGTGAGTGTCCAAACGTAATGTGTCTTGGATCCCGGACACGCGGGATCGTCTGCAGAGGTGGTCACGGCGTTTCCTCGACACAAGTCACCACCGGCACGAGTGCACATGCGCTTGGCGTCTCTAAAGTGTGCGTTTTGGCAACCGACGGCGGCGCCGCAGACGTACGGGAAGCGTCGCATGTTGTCCTGTCGCCATCCCAAGCTTGAGCAGCATTTCATGTGCGGTTCGTTGCAAACCTTGGCTCGGACAAAGACGTCGGCGTCAGGAATGGTGAGATTGTTCGCGAGCGCAAAACTTTGAGCTTCCTCGAGTGCTGATTGATGGAGAGATCCTTCTTCGTCGTACATGCTCAAATCCGTCTCAGAGCCAGATTGAACGCACACAGAGTCATCCGCGAGAACAGGATACGACGAATCCGCCACCGGAACGTCAGATTGTGACGTTGGATACGCACTCGCTGGAGTGTTAGAGTCTGGTACCGGATATGCTGAAGTCGTCGATGATGGACTAGGCGTTGGGTACGCGCTCGATGACGACGGAGCCGGGAGATCCTCGTGGACATTGAGATCAACGTTGACATTCAAGTTGATGTCAATCGGACCAGCAGTCGGACCCGACGGCGCGGATGGTGTGGGCGTCGCCGGAGTGCTCTGAGATGACGTCGATTGAGTTACCGTCGCTTGAGTCTGCATTGCGGCATTGATGATGTTCAAGCCAGCTTGTTGCAAATGCTGCATCAACGCAACATTGTTTTGAGTGACGGCAGCGTTGATTTCATTCGCGATGGCGTTCGCGACAGCGCTTGCAGTCGAGCGCGTCATGAATTCAATGTCCAACGCAGGCGTCTGAAGTAATCGACGATTACCCGAGATAGTAATTGGCGCGACAGCCACGACACTAACTTGCTTTGTAGCAATGCCAAGGAAGGCCGCGATACCAGAGCGGAATTGATTTTTAGCTTCAGCGTCAAAAGATCCAAGGTCGATGCCTTCCACTCTACATGTAGAAGACACGACATAGACTGTTTCTTCATCACCGCCTGGGTACGCATTTCGTTCGCCTGGCACAGTGCTGGTGTCTCCTGGATAGGCATTGAAATCCTCTGGCACTTCAGATGTAGATCCCGGCACAATGGTGCTCGATTCGCCTGGCACAGTGCTGGTGTCTCCTGGATAAGCACTGAAATCCTCTGGCACTTCAGATGTAGATCCCGGCACAATGGTGCTCGATTCGCCTGGCACAGTGCTGGTGTCTCCTGGATAGGCATTGAAATCCTCTGGCACTTCAGATGTAGATCCCGGCACAATGGTGCTCGATTCGCCCGGCACAGTACTCGTCTGAGCGGGATAGGCACTCGTACCACCTGGTATGGTGCTCGACTCGCCCGGCACAGTGCTCGATTCGCCCGGTACGGTGCTCGATTCGCCCGGCACAGTACTCGTCTGAGCGGGATAGGCACTCGTACCACCTGGTATGGTGCTCGACTCGCCCGGCACAGTGCTCGATTCGCCCGGTACGGTGCTCGACTCGCCCGGTACGGTGCTCGATTCGCCCGGCACAGTACTCGCGTCTGGCGACGCCGGGTACGACGACGACGGTGCTGGATATCCAGACGGATAAGACGAATGATTAACGATCGTTGGCTTTTCAACGACGGCAACTTGAGTCACTTCCAAACCAGCTTCTGTGAGCTCGGTACGAAGTTCGCTGCTCGCTGCAGGATTGTTGCTGATGTCGTTAAGGGCGCCAACGACACTTTTAGCCATCTCCGAAGACTCAACTTGTGCGGTAAAGCTGACTTCAATACCCGCGGACGGTGCGCCCAACTGGACGACGTCGCCAGATAAAAGATGCGTGCTCAGGCCCGTGATGAGAATGTCAGAGAAATCGATGCCGAGATACGTCGAAACACCAGCCCTGAATGCCATGTTGGCGGAAACATCGAAAGTAGCGAGCGTATATCCATCAAAGACAATCGAACTTGTAATTCTGTATGCTTCGGACGCTGCATCTGAAGAGTCGGTTGGATAATCGTTCGATGACGGGTAATCGCTGTGGAAACCAGGTCGTGGTGCAGTGTCGTTATCTCCTGCACCATCATTGTCGTCATGGGAGATTTGAATCGCTTCCTCAATCGTTTGCAAGAAGGACTGTTCGCTGGTTTGCGGTGGTTCTGATGACACCTCCGTAACCTCTGTCAAACCCGAACTGATCAAATCACTGGTGAACGCATCGACGCTTGTATCATTGGCTTGAGTTGACGAAGAAGTCTCAGTGTCGTTTGTTGAACCGCCACTCAATTGCTGCAAGGCGCCCTCGAGCTTGGCTGCTTCCTCTTCTTCATCCACCACGATTTCGTAATCGATCACGACAGAGCCGGAGGATGCGGCTCCCAAGCCCAACATTGCTTGTTCCTTGACTGCACGCTCACCGCTGCCGTTTCTCACAGAAATAATTCTAATGGAATCCACTGACAGCGGCTGGCTAGACGATCTTGACAAAAAGTTTGCCAGGGCTTCTCTGAATCCGTCTTGCAGGTCGTCTGTGAAGCTTTCCGCCGAGTAACCAGTCAGCTTAGTTTCACATGAAACGACATCCACCGTCTTTGTAACAGTCTTGGTCACGACTCTCGTCAGGTTGGTGTTCACTTCAGAGGTAAGTTCCAACTTGGGAGAGCCAAACGCTTCGACAAAACTGACTGCACTCAGACCTCTAAACTGCAAAATACGAACGAAATTTTTCGCCTGCGCGCTCCCTCTGTCACGCATGAAAATCAGAGCTTCTGTAATGTCCTCTGCAAGTGCGACTTTCTTTGTGGCGAGCATGTACGAAAAGGTCACTGCCTTCGAAGACGAAGTCACGTTCTTAAGTGCGTGGTGAATGGACACCACCGCACTGTTGGAAGCACCCACGGTGAAGAATTCGCCCATCGAGTTCGTCAAAATGTCGATAGCTTTGTCATTCATTCCACCGACAGTGTATCCATCCAAAGTCATTCTGCCGCTAATGGCGATGTACTTATCGTCATCAATGTCGTACTTTGGATCCTCTGGCTCCAAGCGCTGCTGAGGATCTGTGACGAAGGGCTTTTCAGAAATTACGGCCACCGACACCGATCTCAATCCTGCTCGGACCAGCTGATTGATCAAATCTTGGTCGCTACCTTGTTCGCGTTCCGCGTCAGCTAAGAGATCAAACGTGAGTTTTGCCTTCGATTCCGATGGCGCCAAAACGACGAAGTGGATCTCCAACGCCGCGCGCTTCGACTGCACACCGACTATGCTTCTCGTGCTGACGATGATGACATCCTCCACTTGAGAATCGGTGAAACTAGCTAACCCATCTACGAAGGCTTGGCGTTCATTGTCGTCAAAGCTTGAAGTGGTAAACGCATCAAGAACAACCGCGCTCGAAACAATATATTGATCATCGATCGACTCGCTGCGTCGTTGTTCTTCCTTTTGAGGTTCCTCATCCGCCACACTATCGTCTGGGTATCCGTCCGTCACGCCGTTGTCTGGATATTCATGCGGCTCGCTTTCGTCTGGGTATCCGTCCGTCACGCCGTTGTCTGGGTATTCATGCGGCTCGCTTTCGTCTGGATAACTGTCTTCGCTCGGGTACGGAAAATTTGCGTAATAACCCTTTGACGGCACCTCAATGCTGACGTGGTAGCCTAATCCGGCCGGAAGGTCCGGTAAAACTGGAGCTTCGCCTCGCGGATTGCACATCCGATCACTATTCACCTTGTAGTACGTTGCCGCGCCTGCTAATCCATTCTTCGTGTTGGAAGATTCAGTCCAAACGTGCGCTTTCAGAGCAGCTGGAAGCTGTAAGAGCTCGCAGTGAGACGGCACATCTGCCCACCCATCAAAATAGTTGAAGGCGTGACACATCTTCGTCTTGTCACACGCCCCAGCACACTGGTCTTGTGTGATATCCGTAAAACTAAACTCATACGGGTCCATGCAACGCGTGATGGAAGCGACGGAACCCTCTCGTTCGATAGATCCTTCGTCACTGCACAACTGGCACACGTCTTCTTCAAAGCTGAACGCTCGACAGCCTTCAGTGTTTCGGCAAGTAGTCGAACACTCCTTCAAAGAATCAGCCCTCGTTCTACCCAAGTCGCTACAGACGGCTGTGTCTGATCGAGCACACGAACTTGCATCCAGTTCCATGTGAATTCTAGGCTTGCCGTGCAACGCAGTCGCGTTGTAGGGCGTGATGAACAATGGTGCGTGGGCGAGCTTGCCTTCTCGGTACGTGTACATGCTGTGGCTCGTGCAGTCTGGGGCGTGCAGCACCTTGCAAGTCGTGATTCCCATACCGCAGTTGGCTCGTCCTGTAGAAGGAGACGCCATGCCCAGGACAGGGATCGACTTGATCTTGCTAGGATCGCTCTTCGCGAACACCGCCGCGAGCAACGATGAACTTACCGCCAGGATTTTAAGAGCGCCTTGGTGGCTACGCTGTCTATTCGACTTGAGTCGCTTGTCTTCTACCCTGTCGTTCGCTTCACCGGTACCGTACGCCGCTATTTGAGCATCACCTACGAGCGATTGCTTCACATTTGCGTCTGCCGAGCTTTCACCTCGCACGAGAGCGAAAACAGCGAAAGCGGCTACGCTCGCGCAAATCACCGCCGGCAAGCCGATGCTCGCACCAGCCGCAACTTTTGACTTTCCGAGCGCTGCGACTGCGTTAGCAAACGAACGAGGCGCTTCATACGTCGAACCGAGGGCGCTCTGCTCCTGTCCTATCCTAACCTCAAACTTGATTGGCTCAGAGACCATTGAAGAACTAAACCACGGAGCCTCAACAGTGTACGGAGTCCTCGACTTGATGTCGCCACCCTTTGCAAGTAACAGTTGACGCGGCTTTCCGTGCCATTTTTGGAACAGTTTCAGTTCTGGACCGTAGTTCCATCCTCGTTTATCGCTAGCGACGGCGATGAACTCGTAATCCCCGCTCGACACGCACACCATTTGATGCTTTGTCACACCCAAATCACCCGCCTCGAATGGGGATGCCATTGTTGTCACTTCGCGGCCTTCGGAGTCGCGAATCATCCAAGACATACCCTGTGGTGGTACACCATCGCCGTACGTGGCAGACGTGAGCAACACTGAAAGCTGGGCTTGACCCACGGGGCAATCAGAGGGTATGTGAAACGTGTACCGTCCGCTCATGTACATGCTATCTCTCGTCTCATCCGTGCTCGCGTAATACACCGTGCTGTAGTCTCGTAACAGCGAATTCGAGGACGCGAGAGCGTAAACGTAACCGTCCTGGGATGGCGCTTCATCTTTGCTCACGCGAATGGCGACGCGATTGCGCGTGGAACCATAACTTGTCTCCCCGCTGATTTGCAAGTGATAGGACGCGCCGCGAATAAGACAAAGCTTCTTCTCGCCGTTTGAATGGCTCTTCCACTCGCTGACGAGCACGCCTGTATCAGCGTAGAGCTTGTGCTCTATGCGTCGAGACACGCCAGCCTCACGCGCAAAACCCGTGGTGAAGACGACGTTTTCGCACGATCCCAGTTCTTTGCCGAGCGTCGCGCTCAAATCGGCGTCATCCGCGAAAGATTTCGTAATCTTGGCGTACGAGAGCGCATTGGTCGGTCCCTTTTGATCGCTCAGAAGCAAGGTTTGACCGTCCACGCTCTCCACATGCAACTCAAAATCACCGCGGGCGTCCCGCTTCGGCGAACCGACGACATGCATCTCCGTCGGTCGGTCGAGGTTCAAGCACGCGAACTGCGCCCCGCTCTCCTCAAACGAAATCGATCGCTCCTTTCCATTCTCCTCGCGCAAACGCACGCTCACCCGCCCACCAACGGGAAGATTCACCTTAAACCTCACGTCTTCGCACTCCTTCTCATCGCCGAGCGCGATGCTGCGAGACAGGTACTCTTGCTGTCGAATGCGATCCAAAACTTCCTCAACACCCTCGCGCCGCACGCGCATCTTCGTCGATACCGTCGCCGTCGTCTCGGCATCGCCAGGCATCGCCTGCGCGCCACCGAACACTGCACACGCTACCCCACACGCGATCACCATCGCCGTTCGCGTCCACGTGCCTCTTCGTCGTCGGTGCGGCTGCCGTTCTCGTCCAGTGGTGCGCATCGGCATGATCGCAGCACCCTCGACGACGACTTCATCTTTCGCTTGACCACGCATCGAAGTCATCACAGCGTCGTCGCTCGACGTCGTCGCCTCATCGCAACGATCGCGACGATCCATCTCGCGCGCGCGGGCGGCGTCCTTCGTCCTCCCGCGTCGTCGGTCGACGCGCGTCCGTCTAACGTCGCACCGCTGCGGGGTGTTGCGCGTCCAGAAAACAAAGAAAACATACTGTAGAGTAAAAGCCGAGATCAAATAAAAAATGAGAACATCATCGTGTATATAAACACTTCTTTCATAGGTCTAGATCATCTATTATACTAAACCCGACTGTTTTGGGTCCGAAAACCACATGGATATATGGCCTACAATACGTTATAGTATGAGAAGAGAGAAGAGTCAACGGCAACGGTATGTCGTACGACAACGTCAGAGCGCGCATGGCGCCGACGGCCGCCTCCGCTGCCGATGACGACGACCGAAACGTCGAACGCGTCGTCGTTGACGACGTTCTCGATGAAAACTTCGACCGGTTACGCGCCGCCATAGAGCTCCGCGCCGAGCGAAGTCTCACCAAAAAGTCGAATCGCATTCGAGTTCGCGCGTGGTTGGCGAAACTGTGCGCGCGAGAGCACGCGCGGGAGCTCAAGAGGAACCGGAACCGACACGCGAGATTGCTGTTGGAGATGCTTCGACGCGGGGACGGCGGGTTGGGGCGACCGTTTGACGCGATGCCGGGGGATGGGCGGTTGGGGAGGTTCGCGTGGGAGGACGCGACGTTGTACGGCGTGGACGTGGACGGGCCGTTTAGCGTCGAGGCGGAGGAGCGATTGATGCGCGGGGAAACGATGGGTGATGATGATGAGTTGGTGCAAACGAAGGTACGACGACGTCGCAATGGAGCGAACGCGGGACCGTCGTCTTCGTCTGCGTCGTCGTCTCGGCGCGAGGCTCAAGGAGAAGAACGCTCCGCGGCTGCTCCGCGGGATGGACGAGCGCCACCAAAGATATTCGAGCGCGTGGATGAGGTGGACGTTATTTTAAACGACGTGATATCGGCCACGGGGTCGAGGTTAAATAGTTTACGCGCGGTGGAACCGGTCGAACGGCGCGGCACGTCTCGCGCGCCGCCGTCGACGAAGAATCGGTCCGCCGCTGCGTTGCAAGCCGAAATTGAAGAGTTGCGAGCAAACGTGAGACGTCTCGAGGCCAAGTCTGCGCGACAAGCGTCGAAAATCGTGACACTCGAGGAGAAATTGGTTACAGAGCGCAAAGCTTGCAACGAGGAGTTGTCAATAGCGCGACGCCGCCGGGAGAAGAAGGAAATCGACGACATCGTCGCTTCGCTAGGGCAACAGTCCCTATCATCGTCTCCTTTGAAAAATGTCCACGCGACAGCTCGCAGTAGGGAGGATTTCGATGATTTCATAGCCAACTTTGTCGCCGAGACGGAGCGTCTGCGACAGAGTTTAGTGAAGAGTAGCGCTGTGGGCGATGGTCTTTACGGAGTTTATTAGACGTTGTGATTTGTATTAACAGTAAAGGCCGTAAAGCTTGGCGTACTTATCCTGCAAGTAAGCCACAAACTCTTCCGCATCGAGCGGTTTGCCGGTGACGAGCATCATAAGCTCGTCCGCCGAGTCGCACTCGGATCCGCGCTCGTGCACGTTGACGCGCAACCACTCGCGAAGTTCGGAAAATTCGCCTCGTTGAATCTTATCTTCGAGCGAATCGATCGACCGCTTCGCCGCGTTGAAAATATTGCACGCGAGAATGGCGCCGATGAGATAGGTTGGAAAGTAGCCGAACGCGCCGCTAGACCAGTGGACGTCTTGAAGAACGCCTTCAGAGTCCTTTTCAATGTCGACACCGAGATACGCCTTCATCTTTTCGTTCCACAACTGCGGCAATTGCTCCACCTTGATGGAACCGTCGAGGAGACCCATCTCGAGTTCGGTTCGGAGAATGACGTGAAGCGGGTACGTCACCTCATCCGCCTCGACTCGGATCACGGATGGGTTCTTCACCGTGTTGAAGCCGGCGTACAAGAGCTCTGGTGTGACGTCTTCAAATTCCTCTGGAAAAGATGTCTTGAGTTCGCCGAGGAGGTAGTGCATAAACGGCTCGCTCAAACCAACCATGCGCTCCCAGAGCAAAGACTGTGACTCGTGCACGCCCATACCGTGCGCCTCGGACACTGGTTGACCAATGTATTCCGCCGATCGACCTTGCTCGTAGAGCGCGTGACCGGTTTCGTGTATGCAACCGGTGAGCGACTCGGCCAAATCCGTCGACTTGTACCTCGTCGTCATTCTCACGTCGTTTGGGCCGCACCCACCGGTGAAAGGGTGCACGCTCACGTCGAGCCGACCCTTGGTCAAATCAAAACCCAACGCGAGGGCGACGCGTTTTGCCAATTCCGCTTGCTTTTCAATGTCGAATTCCCCGAGCAAAGGGTTCTTCGCGCCACTCTTCTCGAGCGCCATTGGCGTCTTCTTCGCGTACACCTTTTCAATTAGCGGCACCACACCCTCGCGCACGACACCAAAAATCTCATTCAACCTCTCCGTCGTCAACCCACGTTCGTAATCATCCATGGATGCGTCGTACGTCTTCGTTCCCGGTTTCACCAACTCGCACCGCTGGCGTACCAACGCCACCCACTCGGCCAAAACTGGCGAAAACGCCGAGTAATCCGAACCCTCCCGCGCCTTTGCCCAAACCTGATACCCACGACTTCCCAATTCCGCCTGTTTCTTTGCCATCTCACCCGGAATCCTCGTCGCCTTTTCGTACGCCTCCATCGCCCGTTTCACGTTCGCTCGATCCTTTCCATTCGTCAACGCGCCGCCGCTCTCCGCCTCCTTTACCGCGTCCCGCAACAACCTCCCGAGCTCTTCGCTCGTCGCCCGTTCGTGAATCACCCCCGCCAGCGTCGCTTGCGCCGCCCCTCGCGCGCGCGCCGCTCCTTCCCCGCTCGGCATCATCGTCAGTTCGTCCCATCCCGCCAACCCGGCGAGGTGTTCGAGGTGCGAGAGCTCTTCGAGTTTGGTTTTCAGTCCTTCGTACCCATCGCGTTTCGTCGTCGCCATCGTCCTCGTCGTCCTCCTCGTCGTCGTCCTCGTCGTCGTTCGCGCGCGCGCGTTCGCGGTGGTTTTCGCGACGATCCGCGGTGCGCCTCGAGCGATGACACGCATGCGACGCGTCGTCGAGTGACGAACGCGCGCGTGCGTCAGCCCCCCCTCAGATGTCGACGCCGCGAATAGCTTTGTCGTTCGCGACCCCGTCATCGCCGAGTCATCGACGACGACGACGACCGCGGTCGGTGGTTCGCGCGGTGACCCACCGTCGTCTGTTTCGTCACCGAGAGTGGGGCGGCGCGTCGAGGAGGAGGACGTCGTCGTCGTCAAAGACGTCGTTTGCGCGAAAGGATGATGACGATGGTGGTTACTCTGTTCAACCGAAAACGAACGCGGATGACGCCGAGGATGAACGGCGGATGGATCGAGTGAACGCGTCGTCGTCGTCGTCGTCGTCGTCGTCGCCAACGTCCGAACCCGATGGAACCCCGGTGGACCCGTGGAAGACGAACGTGGGACCGAGTTTGTTGCCGAGCGCCGTCGTCGCCAACGTCGGCGCGTTTCTCTTTGGGTACCACACGGCGGTGTGTAACGCGCCGTTGACGGCGCTGGCGAACGATTTAGGGTTCGGGGACGACGACGCGTTGAAGGGGATCGTTGTCAGCGCGCTCGTGCTCGGTGGGGCGTGCGGTGGGTTGGGTGTCGGTGGGTTTAGCGACGCGTACGGGCGGAAAGCGGCGCTGACGGCGGTGAGCGCGCCGCTCGTGTTGGGATCGCTCGCGAGCGCATCCGCGACGAACGCGGCGACGATGATTGCCGGGAGATTCATCACCGGGATCGGTGTGGGCGCGTCGAGTCAGATTGTGCCGTTGTATCTGAGCGAAATCGCCCCGCCGGCGTTGCGGGGGACTTTGAATGGGTTTCGGCGGTTGGCGTACGTCTTTGGATGTTTGGCGGCGTTTCAAATCGCGACGCCGTTAAAGGAAGCGGGAGGAGAAGGGTGGTGGCGGCCGTTGTTCTCCGACGCGGCGGTTCCCGCGGCACTGCTCGCGCTCGGTGCGTTTGTTGTCGCTCGAGAGAGTCCGGTGTGGTTGTTGACGCAAGGGGAGGAATCGGCGCGGGAAAGCAGACGGGCGCTGGCGAGTTTACAAAACATTCGCGGACGCGCGGCAAAGACGTGGCAAAATTCCGTTATGAAAAACTTTCGGGGCGCGGAAGGAGAGCAGGCGTCCGATGCAGGCGCAGATGTAAGGGGAGGAAAAGAAATCGGCGAAGCGGTGGAGCGCGGGAAAGTGTCGCGAGAACGAGCCTCGCCCGCAAGTAATCTCACGGGTTGGGACGGGTTGTGGAACGAAGAGCGAAACCGTCTGCCGCTCGGCATCGGGCTCACGCTGTGCGCCCTCGCCGCGTTCTCCGGCTCGAACACGGTGATTTTCTACGCGTCTACGGTGTTTGCAAGGGTTGGCATCGACGCGCCGGGCTTACTTACGTGGGCTGTCGGGGTGCCGAACGTTGTCGGCGGTTTCGTCGCGTTGGCGCTGAGCGATAAAGTCGGACGGCGTCCGTTGCTTCTCACTTCTTTCGGCGGCATGGCGCTGTGTTTGGGATTGCTTTCGGTTTCGGCGTACCTGACACCGAGCGATGAAATGCTCTCCTTTTGCGCCGATCCCATGGTGTCAACGGCGATGAACCAGCCGGGACTCGACGACGCCGCGTACTCGTACCAAACGCTCGCGTCGGCGGAGATTTGCGCCGACTTTTCGGATTCGACGACAATCACCGGCCCGGCGCAGCCCGAGGCAGCGGTCGCCCTCGTGACCATTCCACTGTATGTTTTATTCTTTTCTCTCGGCGCTGGGCCAATTCCGTGGTTGATTTACAACGAAATCTTCCCGACGCGGATTCGCGCGAGAGGCGTGTCCATGTGCACGGCGTTGAATTACTTGAGCAACTCAATCGTCGGCGCCACTTTCCTTCCCATGGTTGCCTCGTGGAACCTCAGCGGTTCCTACGGCTTGTACAGCATCCTTTGTGCCTCTGGCTACGTCTTTGTCGATCGTTTCGTCCCGGAAACAAAGGGTATGGAGCTCGAAAACATTGAATCGATGCTACGAGAAAACGCCGCCAAACGACAAATTTCAGATTCTCAATGATATTGATAACGCGTTGTCGCTGCTGCCGTTGTCGTCGTTGTTGTACTGGTACTTGCTTTGTAATCATTTTTAAACAGTCATTCTTCTACTCTACATTCATCTCTCTCTGTTCGTACAAACCAATCATCCATCAGATCGATACGCTGCGTTCGCGCGAGCGAGCGCGAAAAAATCCGCTTCTCCGCTCGCGCGAACGCGCGACGAGGAGTGAATCAACCTTCGCAGAGGTCATCCAAGTAACCTTTCCCGCGACGGCATCACGTTGTTTGCGCATCACCACACGAATGAATGACAAACACACCCCTACGTCCACGCTCGACGATACCGACGAATAATCAATCAAACCAAATCGACGCGGCGTTTGTCCGTTCTCAGTCAAACCGAACCGCGTCTCTAACGTCCTCATCCTCCCGTCGCCGGCGCAGAGTGATCGATCGTACGCACGTTTGCGAAACCGCTCACTCTCGCACCACCACCGCCCTCGCGTCGTCCAGGAACCCGTCCATTTATCGTCGTCGTCGTCGTCGCGCCACCGCGACTGCCACTCGCGACGTACGTCTCAGCGTATCCTTCCACCAGGAGCGTTCGAACGAACGCATCGACGATGCCGACGCACTCCCACACGACGCGCGTCGGTGAAAACGGCGTCGATGTCCGCGTCGTCCCGGACGCCGTGACGTATCGCGGCGGCGGCGGCGGCGGTCGAGCTCCCGTCGGCGTCGTCATCGTCGTCGAAATCTGAGGAACGGTCGACGCGATTTCGCTTTTGAGGACAACCCGACCCCATCACACTTTTCTTGAGTCACGAACCGTTACAAGAGGCACAAACATCCGTGACCCGTGTTAGTTTCTATATAGGCAAACAGTGAAATTAGGGTTTACGCTAGGGTTTAGAAATGATGGTGGATCGCTCGGCGGCCGGCGGCGGCCTCGACACACTGTTACGACGTGCGCGACCGCGACCGATAGGACGATGTCGACGCGCGCGCCCGCGGTTGAGAGCAGCGCGGTGAAAACGCGGGAGTGCGTCTTCACGGTGAGCGTGCACCCGAGCGCGCTCGCGGACCCGCTCGCCGGGGCGAAGACGGTGTTGGATGGGTTGCTCAGGCGACACGTGGGTGAGCTCGGGGGTGTGTTGATGTCGCGCGACCGCGAGCGGTTGTACGGCGGTGACGAGGACGACGAAGAGGGTGAGGGTGGGAAAAGGAAACGCGATGTCGACGACGCGAGCGCGCCCGGGACGTCTTCAGACGCGGAGACGTCTGGGTCTGGGTCAGGGTCGGGGTCGTCGTCTGATTCGGAGGACGCGTCGACGGACGGTCGAGCCGACGGCTTGACTCGGGCGAGGTTCGGTCGGGTGATTCACACCGCCGGCTACGTCGACGTGTGCGTTCGATCGACGTGTAAAGTATTCTTACCCGTGCGCGGGTCGAGACTCGTCGGGGTGGTGAACAAGATTGCGCACGATTTCATCGGCGCGCTCGTGTTGGACAAGTTCAACGTAGCCATCGCGTCGGACAACATTCGCGAGGAGCTCGTGTCGTGCAGCGAAGAGGGATGCTGGAAGAGCGCCTGGGACGACGCCCACACCTTGCGCGTCGGCTCACAGGTGGTTTTTACCGTGAAGAGCGTGAGTGAGACGGATGACGTCGTGTTACTCGTCGGTGCGTTGCTCGAGGAGGGCACCGGCGAGCGCGAGTACGTCGGACGCAACTCGAGCGGCATTACGTCGATCGAACGCAAGCTTCAACAAGGGAAAAAGTAAAAAAAGGAAAAGAAGGAGAAGAAGGAGAAGAAGGAGAAGAAGGAGAAGAAGGAAAAGAAGGAAAAGAAGGAGAAGAAGGAGAAGAAGGAGAAGAAGGAAGATACCGATCGGGACTCGAAACGTCTTCGGACGTGAGCATCAATCAAATTAGCACAAGTAGCGGGAAGTTTTGTCAACAAACTTTTTCGACGGAGACGTCAGTCACAGTCCGCCTCGCCGGACCGCACCCATCACCCATCACCCGTCCGACGCAACGATAACGCGGAACGCGTAGAATTTACCACCGTCGTCGTCGTCATGGCGTACCCGAAGAAACTCTCCGCGTACATGCTGTACAACAACGCCCACCGAGAGTCGACCAAGGCGGAACTGATCGCAGGTGGAAACGAAAAGCCATCCATCGCTGAAATCGCGAAAGCGGTGTCGCTCAAGTGGAACGCGCTGAGCGACGAGGAGAAGGCGGTGCGTGCGATCGATGCGATGCGCTCGCGATCGCGGATGTCGAGCGATGCGTACGCGTGGTGTCGTCGATGTCGATGGAGTCCTGTAGCATTTTTTTTAAAAAAGACAGACGCGCGCGAAGACAGAATAGAGAGTAAACTGACTCACCCGCTCGAACGTTGTGTTTGATTCGCGCGTAGACGCTCAAGGAGGATGCTGAAAAGGCGTATGAAAAGGCTGTGGCGGAAGCCGTGGCGCGCGGTGAGGCTCCCGAGGAAAAGGAGGGCGATGCCGGGGACAAGGCAGCGGAACCGGGCGAGACGATCTTACCCATGGCGCGAGTGAAGCGAATCATCAAGCTGGATAAGGATGTGAAACAGGCGAGCGGGGACGCCATCAAGTGCATCACAAAGGCGGTCGAGTTGTTCTTAGAAGGTTTAGCCGTGGGTTCGCACGCGGGTATGCGCGCCGCGAAGAGAAAAGGTGTACAATACAAGGATTTGGAGTCATTTGTTCTCAGACGCGGCAAGTATGAATTCTTGCACGACCACGTGTGGGCGATGCGTCCGAAGGAGGGCGACAAGGGCGACGGGGATGATGACGATGACGAGAACGCACCGTCGGCGAAGAAGGCGAAACAAGTCGCGGACGCGAATGGCTCGCACAGATTGACGGAATTTTTCAAGCCGGGCGCTTCGCCGCCGCACAGGGCGGTGGTCCCAGAGACTCAGACCGAGACGCAGGAGATCGAATAGAATTTTAAAAGCAATGATTGAGTATAGAAACTTTAAAAGAATATCGGTTCTCTATTCCTCCGTCAGAAGTACTGTATCTACTCAGAAAGGCTATCGTCTTTGTCTCTAGCAAGACATACTATTTTACATTCTTCGTGCCGCTCAAGTCTATGATTTCATTGCCGATCGAGAGCTTCCGCACTCTCTACGCACGGCAACGCTTCCCTCTCGACAAACCATCGTTCGACAATTTCGCGCGTGAAAATTCTTGTGACGGCTCCGTCACGGAAGCTCGTCGTATACGCCCTCGATGCGCCTGGCGCCGTTGCTCCTCGCCACCTGCTGCCAGTAGTGCGCCTCGTCCTCATCCGCGTGACAACCGTAACCCACCATGAGCATTTGCGACACCAACGACGCGGCGTTCGGATCACCGCTCTTCGCCAACCGAAGGGTGTCGACAAACCACCGTGAACATGCGTCGAGCACGCAGTCCTGAAGTTTCCCCGCGGTCAAAGGCTCCAGATTATCCTCCACTACGTACGACCGCATCTCGTGCGTCGAGTCGTGTTGCAAGATAGCCGAGTCATCGCTCGACGTAGAAAAGTCACTACTACCGTCTTCCCCGTGAATACGCGAGTGCGGGCGCTTGTGCTGCCGCGCGTGACACACGTCGCACAGATCGAAATCTTCGCACCGCTCGCACACCCAACGCCTCCTCAAGATCGGCAGGTCCCCGCACGCATCGCACGAGTACTGCAGCGACTTTTTCAGAACGGACGGTTCGTACATCCTTCTACCGTCCGACTGACGCGGTTTTCGCCGTCTTTCTCGCGCGATCGATGCGACGCGCGAACGAAATGCGTCTTATCTGACAACCGATACGGTTTTCAAAGTTGACGCGTCTCGCTCAACCTCTACGCGCGAAGATCGGCGCGTCTGTCGGACGAGCGTGCGCACTACGTACTACGCGAGCGCGCGAGCGACGATGGATCGAAATCGCTCGAGGTATCGATCCGTCGACCGCGTGACGCGTCGCGTTACGGCGTCCCGCGCGTCGACCTCGTCCGAGTTGGACTAATCCGCTCCGCGTACGTTCTGAACTACTCGCTCTACAACTTTGTAGTCATATTGTGTATACCATTCCTCCTTCTGGTTACATTTCAGGTGAATCATGTTATTAAAATACTCGGACTTATGATACATATATAACCATCAAAACTATCAGATGCATACATTATATATCATATCGAAAGTGGAGCGTTACGAGCGTTACGGCTGATTACGTGCCGACGCCGACTCGCCGACGCGCCACCCCGACGCGCGTGATGGACCTGCGACGCCGTCGTCGGACGGCGCGGACGACCGTTCCCGTCCTCCTCGTCTCGGTCTTCGTCGTCGTCGCCGTCGTCGGTGACGCGTCGGCGACGCGAATCGACGCCATGTGTGCGTACGAGACGACGCGAGAGACGTGTTCGAGTTGGCGCGGGTTCACCGAGACGACGGCTGACGTCGCGTGCGGCGCGCCGATGGGACACGTGGCTTGCGACGCGCGTGGAAACGGGGTGAGGTTTGACCCGGATGAAGAACACCAGTTGGAGATGGATGGATACGGCACGATTGAGGCGTTGCGACGAAGCGGTGGGAGCTTTACCATTGAAGTTGCCGCGAGGCTGGCGACACGGTACGATTTACACCCGTTAGTGACGCTCGCGATCGGTCCGTGGGCGTACGGGGAGGCGTTCACGTGCGCGGCGGTGGAGACTGGGTTTTATTTGTCGTTGTACGTGCGGTATGCGAGGGTTGTTGTGGAGATGCGCGTGCCGTGGGATTCTTCAGACGCATTTTATTGCGCGACGAGTGAATCGCCGTCGAGTGCCGAGTTGACGGTGGGAGATATCCATCGCATCGGCGTCGTGTACGATAAGGATTCGTTGTCGCAAAAGATATTTGTGAACGGCACGCAGGTGTATCCGGTAGTTGGGGGAAACGACGCGCCGTTGAGTCGACTCGACGTGATGGGTGCCGTGGACGCGAGGCAATCGAGAATCGTCGTCGGAGAGTTTGGACAAAAGTATTTCAACGGCACGATGTACGCCGTTCGCATATACGATCGCGCTTTGAACGCGACAGAGATGATGCTGACGTCGGAAGAACCCTTACCAAACTCAAAGCCGGTGCCCGTGTCGCAGACGTTGACGATTGACGAGGACCAAGGCGTCGCCATCGACTTCGTCGCGTGGGACGTTGACGGAGACGAAGTATCTTTCGAGATTGACACTTTGCCTCTCAGAGGAACTTTGTACGATAGAATGCCGGATGGCGGCGTCGATGAAATGATTGAAATCACGCGCGACATGACGCCGTATCGACTACGAAGCAGCGGCGTGTGGTTTGAGCCGTTTCCAAATGAGTATTCCGCTGCTGGGAGAGAATATGCGCGCATTCTCTTCAACGCGTACGATGGTCAGAGCGCATCCAGCGAAAATGGTAGAGTTGTCGTACACGTGGACAACGTGAACGACGTACCCACATCGGTGAGCTCGCACGTCGTCGTCACTGGTAAATTTGCGGCGCGCTTTCAGTTGTCCTTCTTGGACGAAGACGGTACGTGCCCGCCCAATGTCGTTCCGTGTACCGGCGACGCCGTGGCGTCTGTTTTGATCACGAGAGCGCCAACAAAAGGCGACGTGTACACGTGCAATCACTACGGAACGTCGCAACCAATTTTGAACGGAACATACGTCACGGCGTCGTCAGTGGGCGAGGACATTCTTTGCTTTGTGTACAGCTTTGGCGAGCAAACGACGGCGATTGACTCCATGGAGTACGTCGTCATCGACCGCTACGGTGGATCGAGCGAGCCCACCGAGGTAGATTTCCGCATAGTTCACCCATGTGCATCGCTCGGGCGTCATCAGACTGTGATGGAAGACGAAGTGAGCTCGATTACAATCACCGTAGTGTGCGTAGTGGACGACACGACGACTGTCTCAACCGAAATGGTGAGAATGCCCATCCACGGTCAAATATCGTCGACGTCCGGCGAAAACTGTTCATCCACACAACACGCACTGTGTGATGCGTGGGGCCAAGAACGGTCGACCGTGGACGAGCAACGATCACTCGTATGCCTGTGCTCGTCGTTCACGTACACTCCCGAAGCAGATTACTTTAACTTGCCAGGCACAGACATTTACGGACATAGCATGCATCTCGGAGGGACGCCCGCAGCTCACTGGAATGTCGGTCAATCGGACACGTTTCAAATCACGCTGGAGACTTCCGACGGGTGGATGACGGCTCCGTTCATCTCCCACATTTGGGTGAAAAACGTCGCCGACGCGCCAGAGGTGCGAATCAGAGAGGACGCACTGAGACAGATTGGAGCGATCGAGCCAGGCACTGAGTCAGACGTACTGACAAACATGATAGCGATAGACATAAATCCGGATTACGACGCGTTCGCGATGAGAGTCAATATTAGAAGCGCGTACGCTGAGGCGTTGCGACTCGTTCGCAACTCGGATGATTTGCTCGTAAACGAGAGACCCGATTCACGAACTATTCAAATCTCCGGATCTCCATCTCTCGTGAGCAAGACGCTCAAAGAAGCGTCAATCATATACATCCCAGGTGACACGAACACGACCGCATTCACCGATACCGTGTACATTAGCATTTTCATCGGCGGCGTCCCATGGACTCTGTGTTCCGAGCCCAATTCGAGCGCTCTCTGCTTCACCGGCATCAGCCTCACGGAATACCCGTGCTCGACTCCATCTCCTTCACAACTCCCGTGCGCAATCGAGCGCACGCTCTCCATCTCCATCGCCGCCGCACCGGATTACAAAGATTTGTTATCGGCGCTCCAGGACAACCGCACGCCCGCTGAGCTCGCGCGCGCCGTCTTTCTCATCTGGTTCATCGCCACCGTCATCCTCATCCAGATTCTCCGCAAGCTTTTCGAGGGCGTCAAGCGTGCGATGCGCATCGGCGCGTTTTCCTTTTGATCCGCCCGTCGTCGTCTGGTCACGAAAACATTTGACCATTGAACCATGTATCCAAACGCCCGCGAGTCGTGTGAATCCCTTTTTCCGATCAGCCAAGATCACTGTCCGTAGTACATTACCTCATCTTGATCTAATGTTGCCAAAAACGAACAAAACTGACTTCTACACTACATAGACCTAAACTATCTAAAGTGCGAAAGTGGCCGATCCAAGACGAAAGCGTCCTCCGTGTCGGCGCGGGCGTCCGGCGCGGCATTATTCCGCGCGGAGCGCCGCCGACATCGACGACCGAGGGATAATAATAAAACTCTGCAACCATGGTGAAGGTGCGTGGAGATGAACGAACGAAAACTCGTCTCGTTCGATGCGTCGCGCGCGACGTCGCGTCGCGCGTCGCGCGGGGCGGGACGACGCGAATGGACGCCCTCGGGCGGGATTACCGCGATCAATCGGCAAACGCGGCGACTGACGAAATGAAATGGTTTTTACGCACCCGCGCAGTTCACTATCGATGAGCTCCGTCGCCAGATGGACCACAACAAGAACATCCGTAACATGTCTGTTATCGCGCACGTCGATCACGTAAGTATCTCTAGGAACGACGTCGAGGCGACGACGATCTCGCTCGATCGAATACGGGATTGGGCGAGGGTTGGTGTCGAGAACCCCGGCGTCTGTATGTGTATACAGTATGGTCCAGGATGGGGAAAAGTATCCACTCGCTCGACGTGGACCCTATGCTCGGGAAAGACCTGTTTTGGAATTTATTATCGGCGAATAATCGCGACGCTCGAGCGATGACTGCGATTGAAAGACACACGAGGGCAATGACGAGAAGACTGACGATGTGTACCGCGCGTTCACTGCCTTTTCCATGACGCTCACAGGGTAAGTCTACGCTTACGGATTCTCTCGTCGCCGCCGCGGGTATCATTGCCCAAGAAAACGCCGGCGACGCCCGTCTTACGGACACCCGCCAAGATGAACAAGATCGTTGCATTACGATCAAGTCCACTGGTATCTCTTTGTTCTATCAAATGTCTGATGCAGACCTCGCCCGTCTCCCGAAGAATGTCGAGCGTGACGGTAACAACTACTTGATCAACTTGATTGACTCTCCGGGTCACGTTGATTTCTCCTCTGAGGTGACTGCTGCGCTCCGTATTACCGATGGTGCGCTCGTCGTTGTTGATTGCGTCGAAGGTGTCTGCGTGCAAACCGAAACCGTGCTTCGTCAAGCGCTCGGTGAACGCATTAAGCCGGTTATGACTGTCAACAAGCTTGACCGTTGCTTCCTCGAGCTTATGCTCGACGGTGAAGAAGCTTACCAAAACTTCTGCCGCGTCATTGAGAACGCCAACGTTATCATGGCCACCTACACCGATGAAGCTCTCGGCGATGTCCAAGTTGCCCCGGAGAAGGGTACCGTGTGCTTCTCCGCCGGTCTCCACAACTGGGCTTTCACCTTGACTGTCTTCGCCAAGATGTACGCTGCCAAGTTCGGTGTCGAACAAGATGCGATGATGGCCAAGCTTTGGGGCGACAACTTCTTCGACCCGAAGGAACGCAAGTGGACTAAGAAGAACACTGGTTCCAAGACCTGCATGCGTGCGTTCGTCCAATTCTGCTACGAGCCGATCCGCCGTGTCATTGATGCCGCCATGAACGACAACAAGGACACCTTGTGGCCGATGCTCGAAAAGCTCCAAGTCAAGGACAAGCTCAAGCCGGCTGACTTCGACTTGATGGGTAAGCCGTTGATGAAGCGTGTCATGCAAACCTGGTTGCCGGCCGACGTTGCCCTTCTTGAGATGATTATCTACCACTTGCCGTCCCCGGCCACCGCGCAAAAGTACCGTGCCGACACTCTCTACGAAGGTCCGCTCGATGACGTGTACGCCAACGCGATCCGTGAGTGCGACAAGGATGGTCCGCTCATGTTGTACGTTTCCAAGATGATCCCAACCGCCGATAAGGGCCGCTTCTTGGCCTTCGGTCGTGTCTTCTCTGGTACCGTCAACACTGGCCAAAAGGTGCGCATCATGGGCCCGAACTACGTCCCGGGTGACAAGAAGGACTTGTACATCAAGTCCATCCAGCGTACCGTTTTGTGCATGGGTCGCCGCCAAGACGCCATTGACAACGTGCCGTGCGGTAACACCGTCGCTATGGTTGGCCTCGATCAGTTCATCCAAAAGAACGCCACCATTACTGGTGAAAAGGATGTCGACGCCCACACTATCAAGGCGATGAAGTTCTCCGTCTCACCGGTCGTCCGCGTCGCTGTTGAGTGTAAGAACTCTCAAGATCTTCCGAAGCTCGTCGAAGGTCTCAAGCGTCTCTCCAAGTCTGACCCGATGGTTCAATGCCAAATCGAAGAAACTGGTGAGCACATTGTCGCCGGTGCCGGTGAGCTTCACCTCGAAATTTGCTTGAAGGATCTTCAAGAAGATTTCATGGGTGGTGCTGAAATCCGCATCTCCGACCCGGTTGTGTCCTTCCGTGAAACCGTGAACGGCACCTCTGACCACATTTGCATGTCCAAGTCTCCGAACAAGCACAACCGCCTTTACTTCCAAGCTGTCGCCATGGATGAAGGTCTCGCCGAGGCTATCGACAACGGTGAAGTCACCCCGCGTGACGACCCGAAGACTCGTGGTCGTTTCTTGGCTGACAAGTACGGCTGGGACAAGGATCTCGGTGCCAAGAAGATTTGGTGCTTCGGTCCGGACACCACCGGCCCGAACCTCATCGTCGACATGTGTAAGGGTGTCCAGTACCTCAACGAAATCAAGGATTCTTGCGTTGCCGCGTTCCAATGGGCGACCAAGGAAGGTGTCCTCGCCGAAGAAAACATGCGTGGCATCAAGTTCGAAATCCACGATGTCGTGCTCCACACGGATGCCATTCACCGTGGTGGTGGACAAATCATCCCGACGTGCCGTCGCGTCCTCTATGCGTCCTGCCTCACTGCGGAGCCGCGCCTCCTCGAGCCGGTCTACTTGGTCGAAATCCAAGCTCCGGAGCAAGCTCTCGGTGGCATCTACTCCACCGTTACGCAAAAGCGTGGTATGGTCATCGAAGAAATCCAACGCCCGGGTACCCCGATTTACAACATCAAGGCGTACTTGCCGGTCATGGAGTCCTTCGGCTTCACGGGTACTCTCCGTGCCGCGACCTCTGGCCAAGCGTTCCCGCAATGTGTGTTCGATCACTGGGATATGCTTTCTAGCGATCCGCTCAACCCGGATTCCCAAGCTGGCAAGATTGTCACGGACATCCGTAAGCGTAAGGGTAGCAAGGATAAGATCCCGCCGCTCAGCGAGTACGAGGACAAGCTTTAAATGCAGCGTGTTCGAGCGAGCTGGTTTTGGTTTCTCATTTCTTAATACAACAGTCAACCGATTTTGTTTAATGCGTCGCTCCTCTCCCCTCTAACCGCCACGGTCTCTCCTCAACGATATGCACGTGAAAACTGGTGGAATATGATATGCAACGATGAGATGAAATTACAGAATTAGATTTGTGGATATCTAAAATGGGCTGCGAGATGGTACCAATCCAACAACAGTTCGTGATCGGCGTCGCAGGTGTAGTTGTCTCGCCACGTCAGATAAATCATGCTAGCTCTGTAGTGGCAATACGCCGAAAAAACGACAAGAAAATGAAAAATATTGTGGCTACAACCAAAAAAATCGAACGCCCCGGGCTTCCAGCATTCTGGGATAGCTTTGGCGTACAAAACAGCTCCACAAATGTAACCGAACGCCATCGCCATCTCCCACGCGAAAGCTTCCATCATCGGCGTCGGAACAACCTTCCAAACGAATAATACTTGTTGAAAAATGGGAAAGACGCCAAACAAGCCGAGCGCGACGAATAATGATGCGCGCAAAGGAGCGTATTCCGCCTTTTGGAAGGCTCGTAGGAACGTCGGAATCACCGCCAAACAACCCAAGGTGGTGATTCCAGTCAAGTACATGTCACGCCAGCCCGGGAGGCAATAAAACGAGTAGTGAACCATTGGATAGAAGCTCGCCACAATCAAAATGGCAATGCCTAGATAATCCAAGCGCCACATGCGTTCGCTCTCTTCGAGACCGACGCAGCAGTATGTGTGGCACAACGCACTGAAGAATAAACAAAGGACCGCTCCACCCAAAAACAAGTACATGGGCCAACGCGTCACGGGCTTTGCCGGTTCCGGATCGTCGGGCACGAATTGTATGTGCTTCTTCAACACGACGAGCTTCTTCCTCAGCGCGTCACAGTACCCAGAGATGGCTTTGTACTCTTCGCCACCCTTACGCTCCATTTTATCCAAAGCATTTTCGGCCCCTCCGAGATTCTTCTGCAAAACGTCTCGCCGGTTTTCCGCTCTAAAGGCTTCTTCGCCTTTTTTCAAGTGCTCGGCAAGCTCGTGCGTGACGTCGAGCAACTCTGCTCGAACCTCTTTGAAGACGTCGTGCGCCGATCCATCGAGCGGTTCTTGATCCACGCTCGTGTGGAGAGCGACATCAATCGCGTGAATCTCATCCCAATCCTTTTTAATCTCCTGTCGCCATTTTGTGGCGAATTGTATCCGCTCAATCTTTGCCAGGTCAGCTCCCGTCACCCAGTGCGCCGGCGGCGCCGCCAACCCCACCCCGCTCTGCGCCATCACGAACGTCTTCCCGATCAACGCGAGAAACATCAAAAACCCCAACAAATGACTCCAGATGTTAATCGTCTCGTTGTGCGCCATGAATATCGACCTCGTGGCTCCTAACCAACGCGTGTGCACGCGATACCCTGTGCGAATATGCCGATTGAAAATCATCCAATCTGGCGCTTCGTCAATGTCGCACATCGCGCAGTACCACGCCGAACACTTCTTCTTTGCGTTCTCGCCATTCTCTGTCCCCGGGAGCACAAAGGGACCACGCGTCGGCGCGCGTTTCTTCGCTTCCGGGGCGTCGCGGGTCTTTTTCGCTGCTTCTTCAGCCGCGCTTGCTCGCGTCGTTCGACGACGCGTCGATGACGACATGTCCGTCAACGACGACGACGACGACGACGATCCGACGAGGCTCTTTCCCGCAGTCTGCGATCGTTCGGGTCGTCGTCGGGACGCGCGCGCGCGTCCGTCCGCGAGTGCGTGTGTGCGGTGCCACGGCTTCTTAGCTGAAGGGCATTTTCTCTTCTTCACATTGAGAGCTGCAGAAAAAGTTTGGACCAGCGTCGTCACGCGCGGCGAAAAATTGCAAATGGAACGCAAATGAAGCGCGCGTTGACAAATAAACGACGAATGCTAATGATTAGATTACACCAAGCGATCGAGACGCGCTCGGGTTAGCCGACGAATTCAAAGCACGTTTGGCCGTGGGCATTTTGGATGTTGGTCAAACCGCCGTGGCGTTGAAGGAAATCCGAAACGGCATCGAAACGAAAGTGTACGGAGTAGTGTAAGGCGGTGTTTCCTTGTTTGTTTTGTAAGTTTGGATCGGCACCGCTTCGAACCAAGAGTTTCACACATCTGCCTTGACCATTTTGACACGCGACGATGAGCGCCGAGTTGCCCATTTCATCTCTGGCGTCGATTGGTACACCCTTCATGACGAGCTTCTTGAGCTCTCCGTATCTGCCGTGTCGGGCAAAGGAGAACAAGGAACGCACTTCTGAAATCTTAAAGTCGATTCGTGGCACTAAGGCTCTCGGAATTTTCGGTTTCAAATTGACTGCCTTGGGAGACGAGTCGGAATCCGCACCCTGTTGGTATGCCGACGAGACCTGCTGGTTGGAGGGCGTCAGAGCCATGTCGTGTCGAGCAGACTGGTTCGCATCTGTGAAACCAATCGCCTTGGTGTGGTCCACGTCTCTTCCGTTTGCGTTATCCGCCTTTTGCTCTCGACCTCGCGGCAAGCCGAAACGTCGTCGCAACGCCGGTCGTGTGTCTTCCTCGGATAACAAATACGGGTTCGGCTCAACGCGCACGGGTGCCGCGGGTGGGCGTTCCAACGGGGCATCTGGTGCGAACACACTGTCGCGCGCCGCGCCGCCTTGTCGTTGCTGAAATTTCGATGCTGGCGCCGAGGCGCGTTCATTTTGAAAACGTGGCATGCCGAACGCGCTCTCGATGGTTTGCGGCGGTGCCGCGGGTTGCCTTCTGGACTTGATCGCATCAATCGCGGCGGCGAGTCCTCTAGGAGGCGCGAATGGATCCTGCTTCTCTTGTTCGGTCAACGCTTGAGGATGTCGATTCGACGACTGCGTACTCGCCGGCGCCTCGCCCGCCAGCGCGGGTTGCATAGACTGTCGAGCTGGCGGTTGACCGACGCGAACGCTTGTGGATTTCAACTTTTGAAGCAAAGCGTCGTGCGGGTCCATCATCGGCACCACCGGCATCGTGCTCGCGTTGGCGACGTTTTCTTCAAAGGATGGCGTCGCGACGGGTGGCGCCGCGACCCGCTCGTCGGCGACTGTCGGCGGCACGGGCGCCGGCGCCAACGCAGCCATGGTTGCGTTCCCTCTCTTCACCTCAAATCTATCCGTTTGCTGCGCCTGCAACGCTTTCCTATCAGATTTTCTCTGCATCATCCCTATGACCTTGTTGAGCGCGCTCACATCCTCATCCTTCGCGTCTCTCGCGTTTTCTGCCGCGGCGGTTGCGACGTTTACGCTAGTTATCTCCTTCTCCTCTTCATCTTCGCCCTCATCCCCAACCGCGCTCGGCCCACGCGGACTCGTCCCTTCCGGTGACCGAGTTCTATAATCATCCGCATCCACGTACTCATCCTCCTCACGCGTCGTCACCTGCGAACGCATCGGAGTCAGTGTCGCCGTCTTACGCTCCTTCTCCGTCGACTCGGCCTCCGCCTTGGCTCGTTCATCTTCCAAGTGTCGCCGCATCGCCCAACTCGTCAAATCATCCCCAGACTCCGCAACAACGCGCGCCTCGAGATCAATCGCCGCCAATTCCTCCTCTTCCTCCGCATCCAGCTCTCGCATCGCCGCGTCTCTTCCCGCTTCCAACGCTAGCGTTTCCCGACGCAACGCGTCCAACTCCTTCTCGCTCCTTCCTTCTCTCTCCGCCTTACGTTCCGCCTGTCGCGACATCGCCACCTTGGCTTCGTGTAACGCGCGCGTTTTTCTCTTCAACGCCGCGTATCGCGTTCGCGTTCGCGTCGCCTCCGAATCGTCGTCGTCCATCGTCGTCGGCCTTTCGTTCGTTCGTTACCCCGCGGCCAAACTGACACACTTTTTCCCCTCTCGTCCTTCAGTGTTTCGGTCGTTCGTTCGTTCGCTCGCTCGCGACGACCGGAACGATGAAAACGGACGGATGGACGCACGCGCGCGCGCCCGTTCTGCGCCGATGGACGGACGGAAGGATGCGTCCGTCGCGTCGCACACTGGCGTCGTGTAGGTGGATCGTTCACACATGAGACGTTTTTTTCTGTTACAATGACGACATCGTTTCGATCGAATCACTCGTCCACACCTACCCTCTTCGCGTCCAACGCGCGCTCGCTCTCGGTGAACGCGCGCTTTAAATCCTCCGGCTCGATCCCGGCGCAATCGCCGACGCCGATGGAGGCTTGTCTCGCGCAATATTTGTTTTGAAGCTCGACGCGTCGGGCGTCTCGATTGGCTTCGGTGCGGCGCAATAACTCGGCGACGAACGGCGACGTCGTCGTCGGTGGTGGTGCGGTTTCTGGTTCCGGCGCGGCGAACGATGTACACGGTATCGTCGCGATGGTGAGCGTCAGCGCGCACCACGTCGCCCAAGGGGTGAAAACACGTCGTCGTCCTTGCTCGTCGCCATCTAGCATCTGTCGCGCACTTTTTGATATCATTCGCGCCGTCGCGACCCGGCGATGCGAACGCGTCTTCATCGAGGACGACGACGACGACGTCGACGATGATGGTTCACCCGTGACTCGTCCGCGTCGTGCCCCGCACCCAATCGTCGCCGTCGTCGTCGTCGTCGATAGCATCGTCACAAACGAATTGAAGTTGCACACAGCGCCACAGAGTGACGCAGACGTCGACCACCGACCGACGTTCGACGACGCACGACATGGCGGAAACCGCCGAGGAACGACGCGCGAGACTTCGCGCGATGCGCGCGGATGCCGGTCGTCCGAACGCCGCCGCCGCCGACGACGATAACGAAGCGAAGCGTGCCGACGCGAAGGAGGTCAAGTTTAGAAATTATTTACCGCGTGACGGCGACCTGACGCGCGTTCCAGCGACGACGGCGCCGACGATGGTACCCGCGAAGAACGGTGACGACGACGATGATGAAGATGCTCGTCCGATGGCGTTGAAACCGAACGTCGGGGATGTCGACCCAGCCATGTTGGTACCGAAAAAGGCGAACTGGGACTTGAAGAGAGACGTCGAGCGTCGTTTGGGCAAGCTGGAGAAGCGAACCGCTCGGGCTATGGTGGATATCGCGAGAGAGGAGGAAGCGAAACGATTGGCGGGTGGTGAGGATTGATGATGAATGTTTTTATTTGTGTGTGTTAGTCGTGTATAGCGTGATTGATGTGTAGTTGAGAAGAGTGAGAGTGATGTTGCATTCGCGTTGTTGACGCCGCCGACGCGCCATTTTTAGAAAGTTTCTTCTCGAGGATGCAACACTTTAGAGCGACGCGCGGGCGGGCGATGGGGAACGTGGATGAAACGCGCAGATGTGTGATAAGCGATGATGCGACGGTGACGCTTCCGGGGTTTGCGAATGCGTCGAATCTCGCGCTCGCGAGTAGGATTGAGGTGCGCGAAACCGCTTGGACACAAAGCAGACATTGGAGGACTCACCGAGGACGGCGTCGTTTTCGTTTCCCGCGATGACGCAGGAGAAAATCAGACGCATCAGAGAGACGAAGACGGAGTGTAGGGAGCACGAGAAGCGGACGTCTCTCATGCGCGAACACATTGGAGATGTGAAGCGAGAGATGGACGCCGTCGGAGAGCGATTACGCGCGTCTCGCTCCGCGCTCGAGATGGAGAGGCATCTTTCGCTCTTAGAACGCTCGACGCGAGATCGCGCGGAGAGCGAAGGGAAACGATACGCGAGAATGATTGAACACGAAAAGGATCGATGTCGCGATTACTCGAGACGGATTGAGGAGAATCAACGCGCGATTGCCATGTTTGAAGCGAGAGGCGTCAACGCGGATGAAATTCGCAATATTGTGGAGGAACAAATAGACGACGACGAACGCGACTTTGAGACGCTCGCGCGATACGAACTCGAAGATGAGCGCATCACGCAATCCCTAGAGCTGGATTTAGCCAAGGCTACGGAGGAGGCGCACAGGAGCCATTCTGAGGCGGATGATGCGCGGTCAAACCTTTCGGCGCTGCGATGCGAATTGCAAAGAGTACAAAGTTCACTCAAGGATGCGCACGCGAGGCAAATGACGCTCCAGTCAGAGCTCGTCAACGCGCAGAGGACGCTCGGCGAGCGCGAGGAGGCGATCGAGGAAACGTTAAAGATGAAGGATGAGGTATCGCGGGCGCTTGTCATGAAACAAGGTGAACTTCGCGTTCTCGCGGAACAACTGAAGCACGCCGAGCTGGAGAACAAAAGTCTTCAATCCAAGGTGAGCGTCAAGGAACAACTCGCGCGGAGAAAAGCGGAGCGGGCGCAAGAACTCAAGGAAAACCTAGTTGCTGCGACTCAAGCGCTCGAAACGGCTGTACACGTGCGAGCGGCTGCGGCACGAGGCGCCGAATGCTCGACAACGCAGCGATGCCAAGCCGAGGAAACGCTCAAGGCGCACGAACACGCGCGCGATGAAAAGGCACGTCAGGTTGAAAAGGCGAAACGCGAGTTGAACGATAAAGATTCCACTCTCGCCGGGGCGGAGGAAAAGCTTCGGCGGATGCAAGAGACGCGCGATGAGGATTTGGAGGCGCTGCGGATGGCGCAGCAGGAGCTCGGCGCCGAAAAGGATGTACTATTTCAAGTCTCTGAAGGTTTGCACGAGACAAAGGAGCGCGCTCGACGGGTGGAGATGCAAGTACAAGGTGCGATGATACAAAATAAACAGCTGTCCGAGAGACGAGCGGCTTCACAGGTCAAATTGCTGAAACAGCGCGAGGTGCTGTATACGGCGTCTCTCCGGATGCAGCAATTGGAGAGGAAAATCAAGAGCCTCGAGGGAGTGCGTTCGCACGAAGAAAACGAACGTCTGCGAGAGTCCATCGTCGTTTTACAACGAACATTGGTAACGCGCCAGTCGGAACACGACGAACTCTCCGTACAGGTGCAAGGTAACGGGCGCAAGGTGGTTCGAGCGCAAGACGAAGCTCGAGAACGTTCCGCCAAGGCGTCTCGCGCGATGGAGAGTCGCGCCATTCTCGAGGTCGAAGCCGAAGGGAGCGAGCGACGAGAGATTGAAATTTCCCGCGAACGGGATAATTTACAAGTCCGACTTGATCTATTGCGCCTTAAAATCGCTCGTCGACACTGCACGCTGTACATGACATCTGGCAACGCCGAGCAACTCGCCCATCGCGAGCGAGAAGTTATACGAGAGATTGATGAAGCACACGCAAACTTACGCGCGGAGCGCGATGAATCGATTTCTCGGCTACGCGCGCTTCAACACGAAGCGCACGCCAAGATGATGCACGTGAAACACCTCGAGCAGCGTCTCGAGCATTTGAAGAGTCGTCTCAAGGTTTTGCGCGCAAAATCACCCTTTGGTGAGGATGTCAACATCGAAGAGCAAAAGGATTACTTGCGGATAGTCGAGCGTCGACGGGAAGCTTTAGCCGACGAGCGCGCCGATTTACTTTCACAAATCTCCAACAATGAAGCCGAACTGGACGAACTACGTCGTCTTCTCAAAGACGCGGAGGAGTCAAACGCAAAGTTGAGAGCACGGTTAAAGCGACCGAGTGTAGAGAGCGGAGCGCTGCGCGAGGAATGGGCGAAGACCACGTCGCTCCTGCAAACGCTGAGAGACAAGAACGACGCGTTGGAGATGCTCAAAGAACGCGAGAAACAAATAATGTGCGAGATTGAGCGCGTCAATCAATCGCTCGCGGCGCAGGTGGATGAACACAACGTCGTCGTGGATCAAGCGAGCCGAGCACAAAGAGAACGCGACGCCGTTTCCAAAAAGTATCGAGCGCAAAAAGTAAAACTACGCCGCGCCAAGGGCGCGTTGGCCGACGCTGTCAGGGCACACCGCATCAATCTTGGGCTCTCCGACGACGATCCACCCACCGCGGCGGAAAAGCACGTTCGGGCGCAGCTTTTATCGGAATCGATACGCAAAGCCAAGGATATCCTTGGCCGACGCGACGAACGTTCCTCGGCGCGAGACGATTCCGCTAAGTCCTCCTGCGGGTCCACTCCTCGAGCCTTCTCGCGTGCATCGTCGATCTACTCCCTCGCTCCGTCGACGGGCACATCCGTGGCGGGTTCTCTCGCCTCGTCGTCATCGGAATTCCCCGGATAAACACAACCGAGGTTGGTTGTTGAGTACACTTCTCTGAGTGGAGCGCAGGGAAAAAACGCCTTTTTAACGCCTTTTCAACGCACCTCGAGCGGCATTTTAGCGCCTGTCGTCGATAGGTATACGCCGGCAAACATGGCGCAAATGGTGTGTACGGCGCGAATCATCACACGATACGAGTTTCACGACTCATCGTTCGCGTCTTCGGTGTCGTGCGCGCGCTGGGTGCGGAGAGAAACGAGTCTCGAGTCTCGAGCCGCGTGTCTGCTGCGCTTGTGAGAAACGACGCGGGACTGACGGTTGTGTACGTATTTCGTTTGATGCATCGTTTCGCCGTGAGTAGGAGGCAATCATGAAGAAGCGCCAAGAGGCTATCTCGGCCGCGTATGAGGCGCAATGGGACGGAGGTAAGGGCTCGCACCATCCAGATTATCGACCCGACGCCGTCGGACCCGACGTGACCAAGGCGTCTCGCGAGACAGAGGAACTTCTCATGGCGATTCACAAGAACGATCTCAAGCTCATTTACAACAAAATCGAGGATGGTGCCGATGTCAACTTTGTCTTCGGCCAAGCCTACGGCTGCGTCGAGGGCTACACACCCTTGATGAGCGCGTGTCACCGCGGTCGTCTCGAGGCGGCCAAAGCCTTGCTTCGCTCGGGCGCCGATCCCAACTACATCAACGCCAGCGGCGACGCCACAATCTTTTGGGCCATCGACGGCGGTCCAGAACTCATCAAACTCCTCTACGATTACGGTGCCGACCTCGACGTCCGCACCGCCAAGGACTGGACCCCGCTTTCCTACGCCCGATCCATGGGTAAGTACGGCCTCGTCGACGACAAGGGCATTTACCCGGAGGACGTCTTAAAGTATTACGGCGCCGTCGAATACGGATCCGAGCCCCCATTTCACGGCACACGAAGTCCGAGGGAATCTTTCGATCTCAGCGCTCCAAACTTTTCGCGCGATCGCGCCAGTTACCAGAAAGAGCCCGAGCATCCGTAGCGCGCGCCAGCCTTGTCATTCCACGCCGTCCCAATGCAGCCAAAGCGACCAACCGAACCGCTTGGAAACTCGAAACCGACCGTTCACGAACCGTCGTGTGACACCCCTCAACGATGTGCATCGCGTCGCGCGCGAGTTCGTTACACCCGGGTATTTTGTTGAAGGGACCATTCGACGGGTCATGACTCGTCAAAATTGCGAAATCGCGAAAAGTCGACCTCGCCGACCCGGGCGATCGTTCGCAATCGTCGACTCGCGCGTCGCCAGACGACGTCACGGAGGGTGCGACGGGCGAAAAGCGGCGAACGAATTGACGATCGCGACGTTCTAGGTGACGCTCGCACCGCCAGTCATGGTGAAATCGAGCGGGGCGACGGGGAGAGGCACGATGACATCCATGGTGGAGCGCGCGATCTCGGATCGGCACGGAGGCGGTGGATCTCTCGAGGAAGACCCGACGAACGGGATCGTCGGTGGACCGCACATCGCGGGAACGCACGCGACGAATAATAGAAAACGTGGCGGTGGTTCGACGACGCGTGGGAACGACGGCGGTGTCGACGGCGACGATGACGAACACGCGGCGAACAACAACGACGTCGGGGCGGGAGGAAAGCGCGCGAAGCACGCGACGATCAGCGGACGCGGTAAAGCGACGCAGAGCGCGATATTTCCTGGACGCGTTCCGGCTTCGGGCCGCGCGAAAGTTGTGAGTCGTAGCGATGCGCCGAAAGGATGGACGGAGCTGTGTAAAGAGGGGTTTGACGATAAAAAGTCAGCTAGAGTGAAGATCGTCGAATGGTACTCAAAGGAGAGCGGGTCGAGCTCTCGGTTGATTATCGATAAGTGGCGGGAGAGTAAAGTGCGGTACGTCCTTCGATGTGGACACGCGATGCCGAAACGTAGTCAAAAACCGCAAAAAGAGGTGTGTCAGGAGGTTGGTGCCAAGTGTGCGATGTGTGTGCACGTCAAGTTGGACCGAGCGACGAATTCGTGGTTTGTGTGCGACAAGGAGAGCGTCCCGCTACACGACTTGGCGTGCTTGAGTGATAACAAGGGGCAACCGAACGTGTCTTCGCAGACGTTTGCTGATGCGTTGGTCGAGATCAATCGCGTGGCAGAGGCGGATCGCGCCGCGTACGTCGCACAGGTGTTACAAGAGAAGGGTTACAAGATCTCGAGTGGAACCAAGCAGAGAGCCGTCGCCTTGGCTTTGAAACAACACTCAGCGGGAGGCGCTTCAAACGGCGCTCGTGGGACCCTTAGATGAAAAAGAACACACGTTTTCGTGAGATGCGAGATTATTCTACACTATCGACGAAATGGTTAAAACAAATAAACTACATATGATGGATGTTTTTATAGAGTGACGCCTCGATCGAGACGACTTCGGACGATACAAAGACGAAACGCGCAAACAAAGACGTCTCTTTCGAATTGGTCATCCATCGTTCGCGGGGGCCACCCTCAGACGTTGGGTCACCGCGCGGACGCGTCGACATCTTCGTGTAATACAAGAAACAGCATTTGTTACTCGTTCCCGAGCGTTTTCGTTTTCGTTCGCGGCGGTGCGTCCGTATACGAACAGTTTACACATACCGGTACGGTACCGTACAAACACTTTAACGACCGTTTAAGATTTAAGATGCCATTCACATCGTCACAACGCGCCGCGCCCTCGGTGCCGTCGACGCTCGAGCGCGCGATGAGCTCGTCGAGCGATGAAAACGACGCCGTCGAATTCGTCGACTTCGTCCGCCGACACGTCCGGAACACGTCGTCGACGACGTCGTCGCCGTACGGAAAAGTAAAGCCAACGACCCCGAGCGATGGGCAGCAGCGGCAACGTCTTCGAGAAGATTACTCTGACGACGACGACCGCGTGACGCCGAGTAAACGCGCCGAGTCGATGCTGAACGATGCTCGGATGTCGGCGCGCGCGAGCCGATTGATGCGGGAAACGGCGAGGGCGGAGACGCAGGCGGAAAGCGCGAGGAAGAGACGAAGCGCGAGCGCGGCGAAACTGAGCGCTTCGACGACGCCGACGACTTCAAGGGCGACGTCGAGAATCGGGTCCGAGGCGGATTTAGCGAGGGTTTTCGAGTCGAACGCGGTGGTTGCGGTGAGTGATGAGAGCGAGGATGAGTTTTTTGCAAAGACGCCCGTGCGTGTGGGTCGAGGTGGCGGCGGCGGTGCGCAGTCGTTTAGGACGACGCACATGGAGACGGTGCAGCAGCAGAGGCAGTCGACGAAGAAGGAGACGGTGACGAACGGTCGCCGAGCGTCGATGACGCCGCCGATGGTACCTCGTATGTCGATTAGTAAATCGCCCGCGCCGAGACCGGTGCATTCGCTGATGACGACTGCTACTACTACGGCGACTCAAGATGAGTCGTTGACTCGAGTTCGGGGAATGAATATTAGCGCCGTGGAGGCGCAAGTCGAACTGCTTCGCGCCAAGGTTGCGACGCTCCAGCGCGAGCTCGACGATGCGTCGATCGAAAAGCAGTCGTGGTTGAGCGAGCGAGTGCGAATGAGCGCAGAGGTAACGTCGGTGGAGGAGGAATTGAAGACGACGACGTCTCGCATGTCAAAGATGGAGCGACGCTTGATGGCTCTCATGAAGGAGCGAGACGCGGCGTTGGGTGAAGCCGAAAGCACGAGAGTCGCGTTGGAGAAGGCTCGAGCCGAACACGCAAGCGCGTTGGATCGAGAATCGAGCTCGACGCGCGATAAAGTGGTTTCTTTGGAGTTTAACGTGCGGGAGTATAGCGTTAAGATTGAACGTCTTCAAACCGTGTTGCAAGAGACGCAGACAAAAATCCGCGCCGACGAGGCAACCATTCTCAAGCTGGAAGAGAGGCTCGCGAGCGCGACCGCAGACTTGCAAGCCGCGAACGCGAAGTTGGGTCAAGCGACGGATGGAAAGCTGCGACTCGAGTCCGAAAGCGCACAGTTGAAGACTTCTGTGGATGAACTCAACGCGTCGCTGCGCGAGAGCAACGAAAAGTATGAACGCGTTTCGAGCGAATTAGCCACCGCCAACTCAAAGACTGAAAGTCGCGAGCGTCAGCTCCAAGAGGTGAACGCTGCGAACGAGAAACTCAAGGCTGATATCAACCGCCTCAACGAAACGATTTCGTTGAATAATAACACACTCTTCCAGAAGGATGCGGCAATCGAAACGATGAGATCGGATGCCGAAAAGGAACTGGACGAAGCCAGACATGAAATTTCAACGTTGGAAGCGGAGATCAAGGCGAAAACCAACATCGCGGAGAGCGCTAAACAAGCCAAAGATGAGGTAATATCCGAACTTGAAGAAGTCAAGGCTGCCTTGCGCTCAAAGACGAGCGAAAGCAGAGCGTTTGAGATTGAACTCGAGAGCATGAAGGGTGAAATCGCTGCGCTCGAAATGAAGCTCGAAAAGGAGAGTAGAAAAGCCATGACGACGGAAGAGAAGGCCGCGAGCGCAAAGGATGCGTTCGCCGCCCGTTTGGCTGCGGCGCAAGAGAAGCAAGCCACCTTCCAAGGGCGTCTTCACGACATGAAGACGAGCTTGGAGGCTGAGAAGCAAAAGTTGGAGGCGCAAGCTCGTGCCGACGTGCACAACTTGGAGGAAGAACTGGCGGTGATTAAACAGAGGTTGGCGGAGAAGGAGCTCGCTTACACGACTGCTTCGAATAACGCTGTCATGTTTGAACAGCGTCTCGAGGCGACGATTGCGCAGCTCGAAGAAGCCAAGGATGCCGTGAGAGAACTGAGAGGTCAGCTCGCGGAGAGCGACATCACCGGAGTTGAGTTAAAGCACATGTCTGAGGAGCTTGATGCGGCGAACAAGCGCGTGCAAGTTGTGGAGGGTGAAAAGAAGCAATCCGCAGACGAGCTCAGAAGAGTGAAGAAGGATTTCCAATCGCTCCAAGGCAAGATTGCAGGGCTCGAAGCTGCCGCGGACCTCGCCGCTTCGGAATCTGAAGATTTGCGAAGAAAGCTTGACATGGCTGAACAGGACGCGCTCGCGACCGCAGAAGAGAACGAACTTGCGTCTTCCATGGCTGCCAAGGCTACCATGGTAGCTAACGCACAAGTCGTCAAGCTCGAAAAGCAAGTCGTAGTTCTGAAATCTGAACTCGAATCGCTGAGAGAAAAGCATGCGGAGGATTCGCAGGCGTCTCGAGAGGACTCTGATGATAAGCTTGACAGATTGCATCAACAAGTTGAAGCTTCCGGTAAGAGAATCAAAGAGCTCTCTGAACTGTTAGACAAGGAGCGAAGCTCGAACGCCGAGTTGAACAAGCGGTCTAAGAATGATGCGAGCTCTAGAATCGAGCTGGAAACGCAATTGACGTGCACCAAGGAGCAACTCGCAGCCGCGGAGGCTCGATTGTTCGAAACCAACAACGAATTGCTTTCTGTCCACAAACAACTCGATTCGGTGAAGAAGAGCGCGCAAGAGCACAGAAAAAGTGACGGCGGCGAGCTCATTTCCCTCAGACTGGCGCGCGATACCGCTGAGAGCAGGTCAAGCGAGCTGCAAGCATCTGTGACAAAGGTCACCGCAGAGAGGGACCTTTTGCAAGAGTCCATCTCTAGTATGGAGAAGAGACTCGAACACGAGCGCCTCGCGTTCGCGGCGCAAGTGAAGGATGCCGTGAAAGATGCCGTCAGAGCTAAAGAACAGGAGATGTCTGTCATTCGCAAGGAGCTGGATACCATTCGCCAACTCGCCGTCAAGGGTGACAACGCGAGCGCCGCATTGACAAAGACTATCGACGACAAGCAGACAGAACTCGACCAGGCTCGCACTGATGTCTCCGAACTTCGAGCGGAAGTAATGACGCTGACGCACCAAGTAGAACATGCGAACGAATTGCTCGCAACGGCGCGACGTGACGCTTCCACGACGCAAGCTGGTGACCAGGATGAATTGAAGCGGGTGCGCATGGAGAGAGACGAAGCCAAGTCGTTGGCTCAAGATTTAGAACTGAAGCTATCCGAGGCCAAAGCCCAGAATTCATGGCTTGAAGGCACTGTCTCCGCCACTGAAGCCGAGTTGAATGCGGTTAAACGAGCCGCCGCGTCAGCAACCAAGATGAACGAGGATGCGGTGGCGCAGTTGTCGCGAAATTCAGCCTCCATGAAGAAGCGCAGCGGGAACGGATTCGGCTCCCCCGCGCTTCAAGGGGAGCTTTCTCCCCTGAAGTGGTTCTCCCGCCAAGCTTCCCGCGTCATCTCTACGCCTCCGAACAATCTTTTCAATAAATTTGCCGTGGCGACACCCACGGTTCCGATGCGAACTCCTGGCGGGACGTGGAGAGCTCCATCGAAGCCGGAAACCGTCGGCGAGGCGATGCAAACACTCGCCGCTTTTGGCGCCGCCATCGCAGCCGTGATCATGTTCATGTCTCTAGTCGCTATGATTGCACCGAAACCGGTGGCTTCACCGCTCGCAAGCTTGCCCTCGGTCGACTGTGGCGTGTTCTATACCATTCACGACGGCATGCTCGAAATTGGTTACTCACTTATCGGGCGCACCTACCGCTCGTTGTGTGTCCACCATCCGCCGAGCTAATTAGCGACGAAATCGTGTATGTATTACGATAGGTATCTCGTCTGTTGTAACAGAAGGTAGCGACATCAAATGTACTGTACAGTTTTTACAATCTTTACTTCTTCTACGTCCGTCCACCTCATTCAATGAGGTACAAATCCTTTTCCAACTTCATTCGGTAACAAAGCCAACAAAGATATTTAAACGGCACCTCCGCCCCACCCACCTTGAACACGTAACACTTCCTAGGAATGATCACTTGCACCTCTTTCTCGTCCAAAACCTCCCGCACCATCGCCCCGTGCAACACGCCGAGCGGCAACAAGAGACAAAACGGCACCTCTGCCTCGACCAACGCTCGCAACACGCGTTCCTTCATCCCCTTCCCCGTGTACGGCGGGTTATCCACCACAGCCGACAGCGACCGCACGAACGGCCCATCTCGCACTCGCGCAAAGAAATCCGCGCGTTTGTGCACAACCTTTTCAAACCCAGCGAGTTTCATTCGTTCGCCCGCCCGTTCGTCGTACACAAACGGTGCCCAAATTTTCTCCTTTGCAAACCTGGGCAATAAAACCGTCGCGAGCGCGTCCCACGTGCGCTGCGCCGTCGCCCACTCGTCGTCCTCGATGGACATTCGTCCAGAGGTGGAGCCGTACGACCCGTACGCGCCCGTTCGCGCGACAACCGGGGCATTATTATCCTCCTCCTCCTCCTCTTCTTCTTCTTCTTCTTCTTCGTTAGTCTCTTCAACAGAACGCGCACGCACCGTCGCGCCACACGCAACGACCGCGTCGTCACCCCCACCCGCGCGCGGACGCGGCGCTTCCAGCTTTTTCCGTTTTCTCCTCGCCGCGTTCTTCTTCGCCGCGCGAGACCCACCGGTGGCACCGCTCGTCGTCATTCCTGACGTTGACGAAGAGTGACGCGCGGGAGTCACAGTCACATTGCGTCACTATGCGGCGCTCCTCGCATCTTCACCCGACGCGCATGACATCCGCGTTCGCGCGTCTCGCCGGTGCGTGCGCGCCGTCGACGCGCGCGATGGGACCGTCGACGTGCGCGATGGGACCGATTTCGGCGTCCACGCGCGGGTGTTCGCGTCGCACGCGCGCGACATCAACGTCGACGTCAAGGTGGGCGTGTAATCTGCTCCACAGCGTGTCACAACGACCGACGCGTAAAGCGACGCCGACGCGCGGGTTCTCCGCCGACGAAGCCGCGACGCCGACGCGCGAACGCACGAAAACCTTTGCATCCGTCGATGACGCGGACGACGCGCGTCGAGCGAGCGGGGGCGCGTCGTCGACGAGCGATGAAAGTTTTCGCGCCAATTTCATTGTTTCAAACGTTTCGGCGTTGACGCGAACGGAAGCGAGCGCCGAACTCGACCGGTTGGATGCGTTATTGGCGCGACACGACGAGAAGTATTACAACGATGCCGATCCAGAGATTACTGATGCCGAGTACGACGCGTTGCGAGCGCGATACGAGGCGATCGAGGCGGCGCATCCGAGCGCGGCGACCGAGCGAAGGCGTCGAGCGGGTTTGGACGGCGTCGCGAGCGCTCGAATCGGCGCGACGCCGAATTCGGCGAGCGGGTTGGAAAAGATTGCGCACGCGACGCCCATGCGGTCGCTTGGGAACGCGTTCGACGCGGCGCAAGTTCAGGCGTTCATGACGCGCGTGAATAAGGCTTTGGGGATCGACGCCGACGATGATGGTTCAATCCGAGTCGAGTATTGCGCCGAACCCAAAGTCGACGGGGCCTCGGCGAGTCTGCGATACGAGCGCGGTCGGCTCGTCTACGCTGCGTCTCGCGGGGACGGTTCCATGGGTGAAGACGTCACGAGACACCTCGTCGGCGCGCGAGGCGTGCCTTTAGAGCTCACCGGGACGAATTTTCCCGAGGTTTTGGAGATTCGCGGAGAAGTGCACGTGTCTGAAGAGGATTTCGAACGCGTCAACGCCGAACGCGTCGCCACGGGGGCGCGCGTCTTTAAGAATGCGAGAAACGCCGCCGCCGGCGCCATGCGCCTGCTCGACCCGACGGAAAACCAAATGCCACTGCGGTTCCTCGCATACGGGTGGGGATCCGTCGGGGCATCTCGCGACGGGAAGATTGAAACGCCGTGGAAAACTGAGAGTGAATTTCTCAGCGAATTTCTTCCATCAAACGGTTTCGACGCCGTTCCATTTCTCGGTGTCGCGACGACATTAGACGAACTTTTACAAGCCTACTCGGCGTTGGAAATCGCGAGACCGACGATGCCATACGAGATTGACGGGGTGGTGTACAAGGTGAACCTCGTGGAACATCAGAATACGCTCGGGGCGGACGCGAGGCAACCTCGATGGGCTGTGGCGCACAAGTTTACGGCGATGCGGGCGACGACGACGCTGCGAGGAATCGAAGTACAAGTCGGACGCACGGGTGCGTTGACCCCAGTCGCTGTGCTCGATCCGGTCGACATCGGTGGGGCATCCATCGCGCGGGCGACGTTGCACAATTTCGACGAGATTGCGAGGAAAAAGCTCAAGATTGGGGCGCGCGTGGCGGTGGAGCGCGCGGGCGACGTCATTCCGCGCGTCGTCTCGCTCGCGGGCGACGATCTCGCCGAGGCGACGACGTACGACGACGACGCGAAACCCCTCCCAGAGTGGACGCCACCAAGGAAATGTCCAGACTGTGGGTCCTCGGTCGTTCGTGCGCCGCTTTCGGCTTCGAAAAATGCCGTCGGATCCATCGTTCGATGCACGGGCGGGTTGAAGTGTCCATCGCAAGTTTTGGAGCGATTGTTACACTTTTGTTCGCGCGACGCCCTGGACATACGAGGACTCGCCCGGGGAACATTGGAAACGCTTCACAAGGAGGGTGTGGTGAAATCCCCGGCAGACATATTCACGTTGGAGCGTCGGTTCGGCCCGGAGAGCGGTATCGAGGAACCGCCGACGTGGTGGCGATACGCGGGCGTGAAGAATGCCAAGGGTGAAATTAAAGAGGGATCGGACGGGCTCAAGGCGAGCGCCATCAAGCTGTTTCAAGCCATCGAGCTTCGTCGACGTGGGGTCCCGCTTCATCGGTTCATATACGCCCTTGGGATTCCAAATATTGGCGCCCACACGGCGAGGGTTTTGGCGTCTCGCTACGAAACGCTCGCGGCGTTGCAAAAGGCGTGCGTCGCGGCCGCTCGCGGAGGTCCAGATAGCCTCGCGCACGGCGCTTTGACCCACGTCGACGGCATCGGCCCGGTTTTGGCGCAATCGTTAGTTGATTTCTGGTCAGAACCCGCCAACGTCGCCATCGTCGACGAGATTCTCGCCACTGGCGTCGTCGTATTCGACGCCTCTGGCGGATCGGCGCCCGCACTGAAACCGTTGTCTTCGGCGTCGCCAACCCCATCACCGACACCAACTCCAGCCCCGCGTTTACCCGAACGCGGCGCGAAAATCAACCCCACCGCACTCAAATCCATGAAGATTCTCTTCACCGGCGTCGTTCCTGACCGTTCCCGGGACGAAATCCACGACGTTCTTCGCTCCGCCGGAGCGTCTCTGACGTCTTCGCTCTCCCCCAAAACCACCCTCCTCCTCGTCGGCCAATCCGCCGGTCCCACCAAGCTCAACAAGGCGCGCGAGCTCGGTGTTCCCATCGTCGACGCGCGGGTTTTCTTGGACGCTCTCGTCAACGGTGACGATCCTCTCGCGTCTTTCTAGCTAGTAATGTTCGCGCGCGCTTTGGACACGTTCCAAAATGTAATGTAACCCATGTCAACTTTGTGTATGAGTATACAGTATGACATTGACAAGGCACCCCATCCCACTGTGCGAGGTCAACGACGCGCATCGAGCGAATCAACTCGACGCGTCACACCGCGACGCATCATGACGCGCGCGACGATTGGACGAAGAA
>Ga0255776_10000142_pt1 | contig 75583 bp, 59 predicted proteins | sample 071ome_19_FD_179974 | JGI IMG/M metagenome (GOLD analysis project Ga0255776, IMG submission 179974) | Coastal salt marsh microbial communities from the Groves Creek Marsh, Skidaway Island, Georgia - 071413AT metaG (version 2) | ecosystem: Environmental > Aquatic > Marine > Intertidal zone >...
TCACCGTTACTGTCAAAACTCCCCTCATTAGTGATTGGAGCGTCTTCCATTTGTTGGGGAACGTTCTCATCCCTAAATATTTCAAAAATTGCGTTGGCCTGACCCGGGTAGGCACGGTTACCGGTTTCCGGATCGATACGGATATTCACTAGGCCGTCGGGGCGTTTGATCGGTGATTCTGGCATGCCTTCTAGAGCGGTAGCCATAAAGTCAACCCAAATAGGTAATGCGGTATTGCTACCGAATGCATTGCGACCAAGGGTGGACGGGGTATCGAAACCGACCCAAACATTGGCGACCAGTTTGTTGTTGTAGCCAGAGAACCAAGCGTCTTTTTGGTCGTTGGTGGTGCCCGTTTTACCGGCTAGGTCTTGACGCTTAAGCGCGAGCGCTCGCGTGCCGGTTCCTCGTTTAATCACATCTTGCAGCATGGTGTACATGATGTAATTCACTCTAGGGTCCATCACTTGTGGGGCGATAGGAGGGTATTGAGCGACGAAGTCTTCGAGTGGCATAGGACGGTTAGGATCTATTGCACCATCAAGGGCGTCATCGATACCGTCACCTACGCCATTGCTTTCGTATTCCTTGATCTTAGCCTTGTGCTCTTTAATGGCCCTTAGGCACTCGCCACACACGATGGCTGGTTGATGCTCGAATAGGGTTTCACCTAAATCGTCCTCAATCGTTTGGATATAGTAGGGCGTCACCCGATAGCCACCATTAGCAAGCGTGGTGTATCCAGTGGCCATTTCGTAGGGGGTTAATCCGGATGAGCCGAGTGCAAGTGATAGGTCACGGTTGAGTTTGGAACGAGGAATGCCCAGCTTTTCAATGTAGCGAATGGTGCGACCAATGCCGGTGCGGCTGAGCAATCGAATGGAGACGAGGTTACGAGATTTATATAGTGCCTGACGTAATCGAGTCGGACCGAAGAATTTACCGCTATAGTTTTCGGGTCGCCACACAGCTTCGAGACTGTCGTCTTCAAACACCACGGGTGCATCATTAATGATACTGGCGGGGGTGAAACCGTTTTCTAGGGCTGCACTGTAAACGAAGGGCTTAAAGCTCGAGCCTGGCTGTCGATCTGCTTGAATGGATCGATTGTATTTGCTGCGTTTGAAGTCATAGCCGCCTACCAGCGCTCGCAAAGCCCCATTTTGAGGATCGAGAGAAACGAGTGAGGCCTGTACTTCAGGTTCTTGTGCTAGCCAATACACCCCGTTGATGTTTTGTATAAGCACCTTTTGGCCGATTTGAAAAGGCAACTCACCCCACTTGAGCTCAGCCCCGAGTTGGTTGATGGACAGGTATTCGCGGGCCCATTGGTAGCCTTCTTTGGGAATGGCGATTTCGGTACGATCAACGGTAACGACTTTCAGTGACTGAGATTCATCATCACCAAACCCGGAGACTACAGCCCAAGCGAGATCGCCAGGGGCGGTTTCGTCCTTTAAGCTGCTTATCCATGAGCTAATATTGAGATCCCTAGGTGATGGCGGTAAATCAATGTATTTATCTGTCTGCGGCGCGCTATCCTCTTCCTTTTTCCATGATGTTGGGGCGATTCGTACGGGTACCGCTTGTTGCTCAGGTAGAATAAAGGTGGGAAGTACGCTGCCTTGTTGAGATCGCCAACCGTGCTTGCGATCGTAATTGTGTAGTCCTGCACGCACGGCGTTCTGAGCGGCAACCTGCAGCTTGCTGTTAATAGTAGTCGTGACTTTGTAGCCTTTGGTGTACAGGTCGTCAGGGTATTGTTCTTGCAATTCGGCCCTCACTAACTCAGCAATGTAGGGGGCTTCGATTTCGGTGGCGAGGCCATGGTATTTTGCGGTTACCGGCTGGCTACCTGCTTCGTCAAATTCTTCCTGGGAGATAAAACCGGCTGTGAACATCCTGGCGAGTACATAGTTGCGTCGGATGCGAGCGCGCTCAGGGTTGTTGATTGGATTTGCCGCACTAGGCGCCTGAGGCAGGCCTGCAATCATGGCCAATTGAGCTAAGTTCAGATCTTTAATCGGTTGGCCGTAATACACTTGGGCGGCCGCTTCAACACCATAGGCGCGCTTGCCTAGATAGATCTTGTTGACGTAGAGCTCCAGGATTTCTTCTTTGGAGAGCTCTTCTTCAATGTGTAGAGCCAGTAGTATCTCGGTAAACTTTCGAGTGAAGGTTTTTTCACTACTTAAATAGTAGTTCTTGGCCACCTGCATGGTAATCGTACTGCCCCCTGACTTTTTCTTGCCAGTGGTAATGAGCTCGATGGTGGCGCGGGCAAGGCCTTTGATGTCAATGCCAGGGTGTGTGTAGAAGTTTTCATCTTCTGCGGCGATGAGTGCATTGTAAAATTGTTGGGGTACTTCGGAGTAGCTGACTGGTTGGCGACGCTTCTCGCCAAACTCCGCAATGAGTCGTTCATCTTCGCTGTAAATTCTAAGCGGTGTTTGTAATTGTATGTTTTTTAAACTCTCGACAGATGGGAGAGTCGGTGCTAAATACAAATATACACTGAGGACACCTAAAATAAGACTAAAAAAGCCACCAAAGGCTGCCAAAATCAAAAAACGCAAAACAGGTCGATTTATTTTCATCATTAATTGCTTAGAATGCTGAGTAACCCAGTAAATATGGGGCGCGGACATTATAAATGGTTTTTGTTCTTTTCGCAGGATTGTGCTTATAATGAGTCACTATTCGTGCGTTTTGGCACTATTCAAGCCTCTCAGTGCTGAATTACAGAAGGAATAGCAGTGCTAGCCAATCTATTTAAAAAGAAAAATAAGGCTGTCCTTGGGATCGATATTAGCTCAACTAGCATCAAATTGATTGAACTTAGTGAGCAAAATGGACGATTACAGGTCGAAGCCTATGCAGCTGAACCTCTGCCGGAAAACGCCGTCGCCGAACAGGCTATTAATGACGAAGAAGCCGTCGGTGGAGCCATTAAAAAAGCGATTCAGCGATCGAGAACCAATCAAAAGCGTGCGGCAGTAGCCGTGGCGGGTTCCACTGTGATTACCAAAACCATTCAGATGGCAGCAGGGCTGTCTGACGATGAAATGGAAAATCAGATCACGGTTGAAGCAGATCAGTACATTCCCTACCCCTTAGAAGAGGTGGCCATGGACTTTGAAGTTCAGGGGCCTGTTGAGGGGAATGATCAGCAGGTGGATGTTTTGCTGGCGGCCTGTCGTAAAGAGACGGTAGAGCGTCGTGAGGATGCCGTTGAGATCGCTGGGCTAGAGTCTGCCGTGGTTGATGTGGAAGCCTACTGCATTGAACGAGCATTTGAATTACTTCAGCCTCAGCTTGAGGGTGAAGGTGTTGATACGGTGGCCATTATGGACATTGGGGCCACCATGACGACCCTAAACGTATTAAATGAAGGCAAGATCATCTACACCCGTGAGCAGATGTTCGGTGGTCAGCAGCTCACAGAAGAAATCCAGCGTCGTTATGGCATTAGTGCTCAAGAAGCCATGAAAGCCAAACTTGAAGGCGGTCTTCCGGATGATTATCAGTCTGAAATCCTAGAGCCTTTTAAAGACTCAGTGGTTCAGCAAGTCAGTCGATCCCTGCAATTCTTTTACAGTTCCAGTCAGTTTAACGATGTGGACTACGTTATTTTAGCGGGGGGCACATCCTCTCTCGATGGTCTCGCTCAGCTCGTACAAGAAAAAATTGGTACCCCTGCCATCGTCGCTAACCCATTTGCGGATATGACCATTAGCAACAAGGTGAATACTCAGTTGCTTGCGAACGATGCTCCAGGATTGCTGGTTGCCTGTGGTCTGGCCATGAGGAGTTTTGATTAATGGCTAAGATAAATTTAAGACCTTGGCGTCAGGAAGAAAGAGACCGTAAACAGAAAGAGTATATTGCTGTTCTCGTCGCGGTTGGCATCGCCGCGTTTATGTTGTGGCAGCTGGTTGCGTGGGCGTATTCAAATTCGATTTCTGGTCAGCAGAGTCGCAATCAATACCTCCAAACCCAGAGCTCTTCGATGGATGCGAAAATCAAAGAGATTCAAGAATTACGGAAAAAGCGAACCCAACTACTGGATCGTATGAAACTCATTCAAGATTTGCAGGGTAATCGCCCGGTTATTGTCCGTGTATTTGATGAAATGACGCGTTTGATGCCGGAAGAGGCTTACTTTGAAACGGTTAAGGTGAATGGCACGCGCTTTGAATTAAAGGGTAAGGCTTCTAGCAATGAGCAGATTTCTCAACTTATGAGAAATCTCAATAATAGCCCTTGGTTTACTGCTCCAAATCTTATTGGTGTACGCGCAAATAAAGGCGGTTACAACGAATTTGATATGACGGTTGTCCAGACCACACCTTCTTCGGATGAGGTGAAATAAATGAACTTTCAAGAGTTAAACGAAAAGTTTGAAAGCTTTGATCCGAATGACATCGATTGGAATAACATGGGCTCCTGGCCGCTTCTGGGCCGTGCGATCTTCGCTGCTTTGGTGTTTGTCGCGGTTTTGGCGCTCGGCTATTTCTTAGATATATCGGACAAAATGGCGTTTTATGACAGTGAAGTCGCGAAAGAAGAGACGCTTAAGGAAACGTTCGAGTCGAAAGCCTTTAAAGTAGCGAATTTGGCAGCCTATAAAAAACAATTGACCGAAATCGAGGAGTCGTTTGGTTCGTTGCTACGTCAGTTGCCACGGGATACAGAGGTTCCTGGGTTGTTAGAAGATATTACCAAGGCGGCTCAATTCTCGAGTTTAGAGATTAAGTCCATTAAGTTGGATAAAGAAGTTGAAACGGAGTTTTACACCGAACTGCCCATCAATATTGACGTGGTGGGTGAATACCATGATTTTGGTGCGTTTGTGAGTGCGGTGGCAGGTTTAAACCGAATTGTGACCCTACATAACTTCGAAGTAGTCTCCGCGGGTACGGATGATACCAATCTTTTAAATCTCAAAATTGTGGCGAAGACGTATCGTTATAATGATGAAGTTAAGAAAGACACTCGTAAGAAAAAACCGGTGAAAAGGAAGTAAATGATGAGACATATTTTACTGTTGCTTTTCACTTTGAATCTAGCTGCCTGTGGTGGTTCAGATTTAACCGATTTGGAAGAATTTGTTGCGCAAACCGCAGCGGGCCCCCGTGGTCGTATACCCCCATTACCTGAGTTTAAGCCTTATTCTGCTTTCATTTATTCTGCATCTGCACTGAGATCGCCATTTGAATCGCCGGTTCTATTTGATGAGCTGGCCTCTCGACAGGATAACTTGGTCGAGCCGCCTGACGAAAATAGAAGAAAGGATGCATTGGAGTCTTTCTCTCTGGGTGAGCTATCGTATCGCGGCGTGTTATCCAAAGGCGATGATTCTGAATTGGTGGCATTAGTGCGCACCACTTCTGGCCAGGTTGTTCAAACTAAGTTAGGCGATTACTTAGGAAAGAATAATGGCAAGATTATCGGAATTTCTGAAAATAAAATCGACGTAATTGAAACTGTACCAAATGGTAGTGGAGGCTGGATCTCTAGGCCGCAGACACTGGGGCTACATGAGTCCGGAGGATTTTAAAAATGAAGATCATGAATAGATTTTGCTTATTGGTAGCGGCGTTACTGCTGTCCAGCTTCGGCCATGCCACCATTATTAAAGACATCAGTTTTGTTTCGTTGCCGGGGGATAAAACAGAAGTTAAATTGACGATGGACGGCACGCCTCCAGTGGTGTCTGGTTATACCATCGAACAACCCGCGCGTATTGCCTTGGACTTGCCAGGTGTTGTGAGTGAACTGCCGAGTAAATATCACAAGGTGGGCATGGGCAACACTCGTACAGCCATCATTGTGAGTACGGAAGAAAAGACCCGTTTAATTTTAAACTTAACAGAACTTAGCGGGTACACAACCCGAGTGGAAGGCAATGACTTATATGTATTGATTGGCCAAGACGGCGCTGTGGCCTCGGAAGGGCAAGATGATTTGTCTCCGGTTCAGATGCAAAAGGTGCTTAAGAAAGAAGCCAACAAAATTGTCGATGTGGATTTTCGTCGCGGTGACCTAGGCGAAGGCCAAGTTCAGATCACCATGAGCAATCCTCGCGTACCTGTGGATATTTCTCAGGAGTCAGGACGTATTCGTGTTGAGATTTCGGATACTGAATTAGGTGATTCATTGAGAAGACGTTTGGATGTGCGTGATTTTGCAACGCCAGTGCGTTTTATCGATGCGACGATCGAAGAAGGGCGCCCAGTCTTCTTGATTGAGCCAACGAAAGACCTATACGACTACCTTGCATTCCAAACAAACAATGTTCTTACCGTAAGTGTGAAGCCATTAACCCAGGATGAAGAAGATCGTATTAAAGAAGAGCGCTTTCCTTACACGGGTGAAAAGCTGTCTTTGAATTTCCAAGACATTGAAGTTCGTACGGTACTTCAGATTATTGCCGACTTTACGGGCTTTAACCTTGTGGCGAGTGACTCGGTACAGGGCAACATTACTCTTAGGTTGAAAAATGTTCCTTGGGATCAGGCGTTGGATATTGTGCTGAAATCACAGGGGCTTGCTAAGCAGTTAGTGGGTAATGTGATGATGATTGGCCCTGCTGACCAAATTGCGAATCGCCAGAAGATCGAACTTGAGGCAAATCGTCAGGTTGAAGAGTTCGCTCCGCTTCGCACAGAGTTTATTCAGGTGCGCTATGCGAAAGCCACAGACCTTTTAGCACTGGTTGCAAGCGAAGAAACGCTGCTAACAGATCGCGGAACAGCCAGTGTAGACTCTCGTACAAATACGCTCATTGTTCAGGATACGGCATCTTCGATTGAATCTCTAAGACGAGCTATCAAGATCCTAGATATTCCTGTGCGCCAGGTATTAATTGAAGCGCGTATTGTGGTGGCGACGACCAATGTTGGCGAAAACCTAGGTATTCGCTGGGGTGGTGGTTACGGTGTTGTGAACAACAACAATCTCGTGCTAGCCGGCGGTAATCTAGATACGGTCAGTCGTTTTAATAATAATATCCTTGCGGCTCAACGCGGTGAAGTACCTGAAGACATCGATTTGGATCAGGCATCGATTGTTGATTTTGCCGTGGCAGACCCAGCAGCCGCCTCGATTGCGTTTGGCGTGAACACGGGTGATTACTTGCTGGATTTGGAGTTGTCAGCTCTTGAGTCAGACGGCATGGCCGAAATTATTTCGCAGCCTCGTGTGATCACCGCGGATGGCCAAACAGCTGCGATCAAAGCTGGTACAGAACTGCCTTACTTGCAAGCGTCTTCATCGGGCGCGACCACGGTTGTGTTTAAAGAAGCTGTATTGAAATTAGAAGTGACGCCTCAGATTACGCCGGATGATCGCATTTTAATGGATCTGTGGATCAACAAAGATGCGATTGGCGAAATCTTTAATGGTATTCCATCCATCGATACCAATAACGTGAAAACTCAAGTACTTGTGAATAATGGTGAAACCATTGTTTTGGGTGGTGTTTTCCAGTCTGAAGAAGTCACGCAGATCGATAAAACGCCATTCTTTGGTGATTTGCCGGTCATCGGTCGACTATTTAGACGTACGACTCACACAGAAGATAAGAGCGAATTACTCATCTTCATTACCCCAAGATTGGTAAAAGATGTATTGAGTGCTCGTTAATCTTATATGATCAAACGAAATGTATTTTTAGTCGGGCCGATGGGTGCTGGAAAAAGCACCATCGGCCGTTTGCTTTCCGCTGAATTGAAGTTGGACTTCAAGGATAGTGATAAAGAAATAGAAGATCGATGCGGATGCAATATTCCGTGGATTTTTGATGTTGAAGGTGAATTGGGTTTTCGTGACCGCGAAGTAGCCGCGATCGAAGAGATTACTCAAGAAAAAAATGTCTTAATGGCGACGGGCGGCGGTGCTGTACTGCGGCCAGAAAATCGCGCTGCTTTGAGTGGGCGCGGTGTGGTGGTTTATCTTAAAACCTCTGTAGACCAGCAATTGGCGAGAACGGAAAAGGATAAAAATCGTCCTTTGCTTCAGACCGAAAATCCTCGTGCCATATTGACTAAGCTCATGCAAGAGCGTGATCCTTTGTATTCAGAAGTTGCCGATATTGTGATTCAAACGGATGATCGTAATCCTAAGTATGTTGTGCAGGAAATCATTAAGCGCCTGCTAGAACTGGAAGCGATAAACGAATAATGAAAACCTTGAATGTTGATTTGGGCGAACGCTCATACCCTATTCACATTGGTGAAGCCCTTCTTTCTCAGTCCGACCTTATTTTGCCCCATGTTAAGGGCAAGCAAGTCATGATCGTTACCAATGACACGGTTGGGCCATTGTACTTAGATCAAGTAAAGCAGTTGTTTCCGAGTAGCTATAAGGTTAATGAGGTTGTATTGCCTGATGGTGAGCAATACAAGACCCTAGATTACCTTACAAAAATTTATGATGCTCTGTTGGAGAATCGCCATAATCGCACGACGACTCTGGTGGCTTTAGGGGGCGGTGTCGTTGGAGACATGACAGGCTATGCCGCTGCCAGTTATCAGCGTGGCGTGGACTTTATCCAAATTCCAACCACGTTGCTATCTCAAGTGGATTCTTCTGTTGGAGGTAAGACCGGTGTGAACCACCCGCTGGGCAAGAATATGATCGGTGCCTTTCATCAGCCCAATTGTGTGCTTATCGATGTAAAAACACTGGACACTCTACCAGATAATGAGCTTTCAGCAGGTCTGGCTGAAGTGATTAAATACGGTTTGATATCGGATGAGTCGTTTTTTGCTTGGTTAGAACAGAACATGGACCGCTTGGTGGCCCGTGATCAAAGCGCATTAATAGAAGCGATAGAAGTCTCTTGCTCCAATAAGGCCCGTGTTGTGGCAGCGGATGAACGAGAAGGCGGGATTCGAGCCATTCTCAACCTAGGTCATACGTTTGGGCACGCTATTGAAACTGATCAGGGGTACGGCAATTGGCTCCACGGTGAGGCGGTGGCTACTGGGACGGTGATGGCTGCTGATCTGTCTTACCGATTGCAGTGGATCAGTGCGGAAGAAGTAACGCGCACGATAGAGTTGTTAAAGCGCGCCAATTTGCCGACGGAATGCCCGAAAGGCATGACACCAGAGCGTTTCAAGGATTTAATGTCTGTGGACAAAAAGGTCTTAGATGGTAAGCTCAGACTGGTGTTATTGAAGCGCATCGGCGAGGCCGTTATCACTGACGACTTTGCTATGGACCTTTTTGATGCGACGCTGGAGCATCTAACTACTCACTAGGGAAATGGGAGGGACTGTATGGCGTCAATGGAAATTGCGAACAGTCGCCCTATCATCGTCGGCGAGCGGGAACAGCAATTGGATATGATGCTGCACCTGCTCGAATTTAGTCAGATGGTTGTTCTTGTTACAGGGAGCAGCGGATCGGGCAAGTCTACCTTTCTTAATGCTGCTGGTTCTCAGTTAGCAGTACATCACCAAGTCTTTCAATTGCCTTCGTCTCGTTTGTTAAGCGAAGATGATTTGATTCGGGAGTGGTCCGATCAATTAGGATGCCACGAAAATTCTGCCTCAATTCATTTGGCGTTAGGTGAGCTTCAAAAGCGGGATGAGTTGTTTTGTGTCTTGATTGACGACGCACATTTAGTTGAGTTGCCGGTATTGATCATGCTTGCGGAATGGTCATCTCAGTATGAAAACCTTCGCATCGCATTGGCAGGTGATGATGTACTGCTTAATCTTGCGCATTCTGTGATGATGGAGTTAAGCGAAAAGAATCTGTTCCACACGATTCACCTTTCTGCGCTTAGTGATTCGGATATGGATGGCTTTATCTCTGAATATTTGCAGCAATCCAATTTCTCAACGACCCCATTTAGCAGTCGCCAGCTGTTGCAAATTAAGCAGTTAGCGAAAGGCAATACGGGTAAGTTGGCGAAACTACTTGAAAAAAGCTTGTCGAAACAGGCGAGCGCAGGGGTATCCAAGTTTCCGGTGGGGCATGTGGCGGCGATTGTATTGGTGGCAGTTTCATTAGGTGCATCCTATTGGATAAAAGACTCTGCAGAGGAAGAAGACCCGTTGGCGAAGATCATTGAACAGGCAGGTCAAAGCGATGCGCTTGCCATGATGGAGAGCAATGTGGTTCTGGAAGGTGAGCCTCCTTGGGGTGAGTCTGAAGAGGCGTTTCCAAATGCGGGTAATGCTGGGTCGCAGTCTGGAGAGTTCACAATAGCAGAAAGCACAAACGAGTCTGTTATGGACATTGAGGAAGAGAGGGCTCCTTCCCAAGAAGTAGCGCCAGCGATCGCAAATGTAGCCAATGAGTCCTCTAAACCTAAAGTGGTAGCACCGACGCCTGAGGCAGTCGCACCTGAAAAACCAACAGAAATTGAATTTAGTCATCCATTGTTAAAGGCAGACAAAAACCAATATGTGTTGCAGTTAGTGGGGGTGAGAAGCAAAGAGTCAGCGAGCCGAGTGACGGAAGACCTTAAGCGTCAGCTTGGTACCTCTAAAGTGTCCTTCTATGAAACGCGCTACCAAGGCAAACCTTGGTATGTGGTGGTGTATGGGCCAATTGGCAATCAAGAACAGGCCCGCGCCCAAGTGGATCAAATTGCTCGCTCCACCAAGACAAAGCCATGGGTCCGCCCCGTCGCTAAGATACAGGAAGATATGGCGAAAATTGACTAGTTGATCAATCCCTTAACATGGATTACAGTCTTAGGCAATTCCCCCTAAATGGCTAATTTATTTGAGCCAACCCCTCCGCATGTGTAGAATACACGTCCTTTTGTCTGTTCAAAAATACTGAATCGGCATTAGAATGTCTTATAAGGCATTGAATTCCAAAGAAATGTTGATGAGAGCGTCTATGAGAACAGGTCTGTACACGCCAGGTGATTTTAAAGACAACTGTGGTTTTGGCCTTATTGCCCATATGGAGGGTAAGGCGAGCCACGACCTTCTGCGTACTGCCATTGAATCATTGACCTGTATGACCCACCGGGGTGGTATTGCCGCTGATGGCAAGACAGGTGATGGCTGTGGTTTATTAATTCAAAAGCCTGATAGTTTCCTACGAGAGGTCGTGAAAGCGGACCTCAATCTTGACCTGCCTGAGCAATATGCTGTGGGTATGGTTTTCCTTGATTTAGATATGGCCAAGGCAGATCAGCAACGTTCTGCCATGAAAGAAGCCTTCGAAAGTCAGGGCCTGACCGTTGTTGGCTGGCGTGAAGTGCCAACCGACAATGCTTGTCTTGGTCCGATGGCAATCGACTGCTTGCCTCGTTTTGAGCAAGTGTTTGTTTCGTCTACCGATACACTAGATGAAGAAACATTTGCTGTTAAATTGTATTACTCCCGCCGCAAAGCCGAATTGGCACTTGCGGATCATTCAGACTTTTACATCTGCTCGCTGTCAGAAAAGACGCTTTCGTATAAAGGTCTGATGATGCCTGTAGATTTGCCTAGCTTTTATAAAGATTTAGGTGATGAACGTCTAGAAACGGCGATCTGTGTATTCCACCAGCGCTTTTCTACCAATACGGCTCCTCGTTGGCCTTTGGCTCAACCGTTCCGCATGTTGGCGCATAACGGTGAGATCAATACCATTCGCGGTAACCGTAACTGGGCAGCAGCTCGTAGTGCGAAGTTTGAGTCGCCAAGACTTCAAAACCTTGATGAGATTCAACCTGTTGTGAACACGACTGGTTCCGACTCTTCTTCAATGGATAACATGTTGGAGTTGCTTCACACGGGCGGTATGAATCTGTTCCGTGCGATACGCATGATGATTCCACCGGCATGGCAAAATGTTGAAACCATGGATGCGGATCTACGCGCATTCTACGAATACAACAGCATGCACATGGAGCCTTGGGATGGCCCGGCTGGTTTGGTTATTACCGATGGTCGTTACGCAGTGTGTGGCCTTGACCGCAATGGCTTGCGTCCATCTCGTTGGGTTAAAACAAAGAATGGCTATATCACGGTTGCTTCTGAAATTGGTACCCATAGCTATGCACCAGATGACGTGATTGAAAAAGGGCGAGTTGGCCCAGGTCAAATTTTAGCGATTGATACTCAGACCGGTGATGTACTGGATACCAATGATATTGATAATCGCCTTAAAGCGACCCAGCCATATCGCAAATGGTTAAAAGAAAATGCGACTCGTATCGAGTCTCGCCTCGAAATTCAGCGCTTGAACGAAAACCCTATGTCAGAAGACGAGGTGAAAGTTCGTCAGAAGCTTCACTTGATTACGTTTGAAGAGCGTGAGCAAGTATTCCGCCCAATGGCTGAGGGTGGCGTAGAAGGTACGGGCTCAATGGGTGACGACGCACCGATGGCCGTCTTGTCGCAAAAGTCGCGCAATGTCGCTGATTATTTCAGACAGATGTTTGCTCAGGTGACGAACCCGCCAATCGATCCACTTCGTGAAGCGATCGTTATGTCTCTAGAGACATGCATCGGTAAAGAAAAGAATGTGTTTGTAGAAGACGCCAGTCATGCAAACCGTATTATTCTTACCAGCCCTGTCTTGTCACCGATGAAGTTCAGCGGTCTGAAAAACACGGGTAAAGATGAGTTTGGCTACACGACGATTTCGCTGGCTTTTAATTCTGGCGCATCTTTAAAAGCGGCGATCGAGAATGTGGTTGCCCAAGCCAAGGCGGCGGCTCAGGAAGGCACGACGATATTAATCCTATCTGACCGTGACGTAACTGAAGGCCAGTTGCTCATTCCTGCGGCCATGGCGACAGGTGCGGTTCACCACGCGTTGATCGCCAGTGGTTTACGATCCGATACAAACATCGTCGTTGAAACAGGCGACGCACGTGATGCTCATCATTTCGCCGTCTTGATCGGCTTTGGTGCGACGGCTGTGTATCCATGGTTGGCCTACGAAGTCATCAGCGATATGCACAATAAAGGGGAGTTGGTAGGCGACGCGTTTGTAAGCAACCAAAACTTCCGTAAAGCGATCCGTAAAGGCCTGTTGAAGATTCTATCTAAGATGGGTATCTCCACTATTGCCTCTTATCGCGGCTCTCAATTATTCGAAGCGATTGGTCTTTCTAAAGAAGTGATTGATCTATGTTTCGTTGGAACCGCAAGCCGAATTCAAGGTGCTGACTTTACTGACTTTGAAGCGGATCTAGAGCGTAACTCTGCACATGCATTCAAGGCTCGTAAAGCGTTGGATCAGGGCGGTTTATTGAAGTACGTTCACGGTGGTGAATACCACGCGTTCAACCCAGATGTGATTCAAGCGGTTCAAGACGCAGTGCAAACTGGCTCGCAAGCGGCATACGACCGCTATGCATCTCTAGTAAATGAGCGTCCAGTCGCTACGATTCGTGATTTGCTTAAGCTGAAAACAGATAACAGTATCTCGATCGATGAGGTTGAGCCTGCCGAAGCGATTTTCCCTCGCTTTGACTCGGCGGCCATGTCTTTGGGTGCGCTGTCTCCAGAAGCGCACGAGGCGTTGGCACAGGCGATGAACGAGTTGGGTGGTAACTCTAACTCGGGCGAGGGTGGTGAAGACCCTGCTCGTTACGGCACCGTGAAAAACTCTAAGATTAAGCAGATTGCATCGGGCCGTTTTGGTGTGACGCCTCACTACTTATCGAGTGCTGAAGTGCTTCAGATTAAAGTGGCACAGGGTGCGAAACCTGGTGAAGGTGGTCAGTTGCCGGGTGGTAAGGTGAATAACCTGATCGCGACATTGCGTTATTCGGTTCCGGGTGTGACTTTGATTTCGCCTCCACCGCACCATGATATTTATTCGATCGAAGATTTAGCGCAGCTAATCTATGACCTTAAGCAAGTGAACCCACGTGCGAAGGTGTCAGTGAAACTGGTATCTGAGCCGGGTGTAGGTACCATCGCGGCGGGTGTAGCAAAAGCTTATGCTGATTTGATTACTATCTCAGGTTATGACGGTGGTACTGCTGCATCGCCGTTGACGTCAATCAAGTACGCGGGCTCTCCATTTGAGTTGGGCTTAGCCGAGGCGCACCAAGCGTTACGCGCAAACGACCTTCGCGGTAATGTTCGTCTGCAGACAGATGGTGGTTTGAAAACCGGTCTAGACATCGTTAAGGCAGCCATTCTGGGTGCCGAGAGCTTCGGTTTTGGTACAACACCAATGGTAGCGCTAGGTTGTAAATACCTACGCATCTGTCACTTGAACAACTGTGCGACCGGCGTTGCGACTCAAAATGATCACCTTCGTGAACAGCACTTCATCGGTACGGTTGAGATGGTTAAAAACTTCTTCCGTTTCGTGGCAGAAGAAACTCGTCAATGGATGGCGGCTGTGGGCGTTAAATCCCTAGCAGACCTTGTAGGTCGTACTGACCTCTTGGATGTCATTGACGGTGCTACCTCTAAGCAAAGCAAACTGGATCTGTCTGACCTGTTAGGTAACGATCAGATTCCGGCTGATAAGCCACACACGGTGCAAGTGGATCGCAACAACCCTTACGATAAGGGTGCGTTGGCAGAGCGTATGGTTGACGCCACTCTCGCTGCGATTGAATCGAAATCTGGCGGTGAATTTGAATTTACAGTTGGCAACTGTGACCGTTCTATTGGTGCCCGTTTGTCAGGCGAAATCGCTCAGCGTCACGGTAACCAAGGTATGGCCTCAGCGCCGATTAAGCTTAACCTCACTGGTACTGCGGGTCAGTCGTTTGGTGTATGGAATGCCGGCGGGTTGAATATGTACCTTGAAGGCGATGCTAATGACTACGTAGGTAAGGGTATGACAGGCGGTAAGCTTGTGATCTTCCCACCTAAGGGTTCAGCATTTGCGTCTCAAGACAGCTCCATTGTGGGTAATACCTGTCTTTACGGTGCAACGGGTGGTCAGTTACTGGCTGCTGGTTGTGCGGGCGAACGCTTTGGTGTTCGTAACTCTGGCGCTCGTGCCGTAGTGGAAGGGGCTGGCGATCACTGTTGTGAATACATGACGGGCGGACAAATTACGGTTCTTGGCGACACTGGATACAACTTCGGTGCCGGTATGACCGGTGGTTTCGCTTATGTGCTCGATCAAAGCAATACCTTTGTGGATAAGTACAACAAAGAATTGGTGGATATCCACCGTATTTCGAATGAAGAGACTGAGGGTCACCGTCACCATTTGCGCGGCATCGTCACAGAATACGTGGCTGAAACCGGAAGCGCATGGGGTCAGGAAATCCTAGATAACTTCGACAACTTCATTGGCAAGTTCTGGTTAGTGAAGCCAAAAGCGGCTAGCTTGGAACAATTGCTTAATAACACCCGAACTCGCTCAGAGTAATGGCCACAAGCGTTGAGAGAGTAGAGTTTACAGAGGTGATTTATGGCAAAACGATTAAATAACGATTTTCAATTCTTAGACGTGGGTCGTGGAGACCCATCTAAGAAAGACATTGCGACCCGTAAAGCTAAGTTTGTTGAGATTTACGAGCCGTTCAATCAAGACCAAGTAGCAGACCAATCCCATCGTTGTTTGGCCTGTGGTAACCCTTATTGTGAATGGAAGTGCCCTGTGCATAACTACATTCCAAATTGGTTGAAATTGGCGAGTGAAGGCAACATCTTAGAAGCGGTGGAGCTAAGTCATCAAACCAATACGCTTCCGGAAGTGTGTGGCCGTGTGTGTCCGCAAGATCGCTTGTGTGAAGGGGCGTGTACTCTGAACGACGGCTTCGGAGCAGTGACCATTGGTAACGTTGAAAAGTACATTACCGATACGGCCTTTGCTATGGGCTGGAAACCCGATCTTTCTAATGTGAAAGAGACAGGTAAGCGCGTCGCCATCATCGGTGCGGGCCCTGCAGGCCTAGGTGCAGCAGATGTGCTAGCACGTAACGGTGTGAAAGCCGTGGTATTCGATAAGTACCCCGAAATTGGTGGTCTACTGACATTTGGTATTCCTGAATTCAAGCTAGAGAAGTCTGTGCTGGCTAAGCGCCGTGAGGTGTTCGAAGGCATGGGTGTTGAATTCAAGCTGAATACCGAAGTGGGCAAAGACGTGGACTTCCAGTCCATTGTGGATGAATACGATGCGGTCTTCCTTGGCATGGGTACCTATAAGTACATGAAGGGTGGATTCCCTGGTGAAGAGTTACCGGGTGTTTACGACGCCTTGGACTTCTTGATCGCGAACGTAAACCACAACCAAGGCTGGGAAAAAGACGCGGCGGATTTCATTGATATGAAAGGCCAGCGTGTTGTTGTATTAGGTGGTGGTGATACGGCCATGGACTGTAACCGTTCTTCGATTCGTCAGGGTGCGAAAACCGTGACGTGTGCCTACCGTCGTGACGAAGCCAACATGCCGGGTTCTAAGCGGGAAGTGGTTAACGCCAAAGAAGAAGGTGTCCAGTTCCTATTTAACCGTCAGCCAGTTGCTATTGTCGGTGAAGATAAGGTTGAAGGTGTTAAAGTGGTGACAACCAAAATGGGTGAGCCAGACGAAAATGGTCGTCGTCGCCCTGAGGTGATCGAAGGTTCTGAGGAAGTCTTGCCAGCGGATGCGGTACTGGTGGCTTTCGGCTTCCAGCCGAGCCCAGCCCCTTGGTTTGCGGATTTTGGCATCGAGCTGAACAGCTGGAATGGCGTCGTGGCGCCGGAAGAACAAACCTTCAAGTTCCAAACCACCAATGAAAAGGTGTTTGCGGGCGGCGATATGGTGCGTGGATCTGATCTAGTGGTGACCGCCATCTGGGAAGGTCGTCAGGCGGCTGAAGGCATTCTCGACTACTTGGATGTATAAGATCGGTAACAGATTGTGAAATCTGACCACTTATCCACAAAAAAGCGCGGTTCGGCCGCGCTTTTTTGTGCCCGTAGGAACTTGTGGGTTAGTTCAGCGTATCCTTGATCCAGATAATGGATAATTTTCTTTAACTGCGTAAAATGTCAGGACTCGTCAAAGGATTCCCGCTATGAGAATAACAAATTTACCCGTATTAGCGATCTTACTGTCTATGCTAACCGCGTGCAGCGGCGATGGCATTTCCGACATCTCTGAGTCTTCGGTCGGAGGTGAAGTGGATGACAACACGGGTAATGTGACCGATGCATTTGATGATGGCAGTATCTCAACGGTCAGTTATTTGCCTCTCGTGACCATTGAGAAGTATCAGGACTGGTCAGGCTTCAATGAAGATGAACAGTTCAGAACCTACTGGCGCAGCCCGTTCGTTAAGCATTATGTGATTAACCCGGTGAACGCGACTACGTTGGCACCGGTGAGCAATGCGACGATTAACGATTTCGTGATCACAGAAGATGACGTACCGTTGAATCCAGCGGTGAACTTCCCGATGCTACAAAAAATCGTTGGCAACCCGCTTTACGTCACTACGGCGCTTGTCATCAATACCAGTGGTACTATGGATGCGGTAACCAAAACGGCATTCATTCAAGAGATCAAAGACTTTGTCACGGCGGCCAAGGCCAGCTCAGTGACGGCAATTAACAGCCAGGCCATGACCGTATGGGCATTCGATGGCTCGGCAGTAACCGGTGATGGTGGCATCGTAGAGGAAACCGGTGGTTATAAAACCGCCGAAGCCGATATCCATGCCGCATTGGATACGGTGCTGACAAATTGGACCAATGATAGTTATGCCGTGTCGGGTTCTAACCACCAGTACGACGCCATTGTTGAGGCCATTGGCCGATTTGAAGGGGATGGTCCTTTCTCTACCACCTTGTCCTATTCTGATGCGCTAAATGCCAGCAGCAATGACCTATTTGAGTGGATCACTCCCGATTACATGTTGGTGACCAATGTGGTTTTGTTTTCGGCAGGAACCTCATCCACCAACCATTTTGACGCAGAGTACGCCATCAAAGCCCTCCAGAACCAAGCCTTGATTACTTATAATCCCAATTCCGAAGGTGCCGGTGTGCAGAGTGAAACCGTGACGATCGGTAAACCGCTCATTTACGTGGTGCCGGATGGCGAAGAAACCGATGCCGTCTTAGAAAACTATGCTTATAGTACGATTAAAAACACCATATCAGGGGGTGAATATTCGTTTGCGAGTGCGATACTCTCTGCGCAACAAACAGCGGTGAATGAGCGGCTATATACTGAAAATCAGCATGTGGTCAGGTTTGCGTCGTCTTTTAGACAGGGCACTAACCATCAAACCGTTTTCTCGACCAAGACCAGTGAAAATAGTTATGGCTACGCGCTAACGACCAGTTACTCTGATGATCGGATGAGTACCTTGCCAATGCCAGAACCTTCGGTGGAAATCACCGGTGCAAATGATGAATATTTACCAGCCGATATTGGCAATTCGGGCGCAGAATATACCAGCGCAATCGCATTTTATGACCAAATCCAGACGTTCTACCCAGCAACCCGTTGGACCAATACTGAATACGAGAGCAGCGATTATTCATGGGCCAGTTCCGGCCAGATTAACGCAAATGCTGATGGCTCTGTAACGGTCGATACAGGTAATACCTTCCCGTTAACCATTACCTTAACGAACAATGTGATCAGTGATTCTTTCACTGTCACCGTGTATGAATCTTACTAAGATTAAGTAGTCACCATGACCCAGTTAAAAAATGATCGATTTCTAAAAGCCTTATTACGTGAGCCAGTGGATCGTACCCCCATCTGGATGATGCGTCAGGCTGGGCGTTACTTACCAGAGTACCGTGCAAGCCGTCAGGATGCTGGGTCATTTATGGATTTGTGTATGAACCCTGAGCTGGCCTGTGAGGTCACCATTCAGCCGTTGGATCGCTATCCTTTAGATGCGGCTATTTTGTTCAGTGATATTTTGACCATTCCTGATGCCATGAATCTGGGGTTGTATTTTGAGACAGGTGAAGGCCCTAAATTCAAAAAAATCGTACGTACAGAGAAAGATGTAGCAGACCTGCCTGTGGTGAATACGTCTAAAGACCTTAGTTACGTCACCGATGCCGTTAGCACCATTCGTAAAGAGCTGAATGGCCGAGTGCCGCTGATTGGTTTCTCAGGATCCCCTTGGACGTTGGCTACCTACATGGTGGAAGGCGGTTCCACTAAAGATTTTCGTCACGTGAAAGCCATGATGTATGACACACCCGAGATCATGCACGAGTTACTGCGTAAGCTAGCTGAGTCCGTAACCGATTATTTGAACGCTCAGATCAAAGCGGGTGCACAGGCAGTACAAATCTTTGATACTTGGGGTGGCGTTTTGAGTCATGCCGCTTATCAAGAGTTTTCTCTTAAATACATGCAGCAAATCGTAGATGGCCTTATTCGCGAAAATGAAGGCCGCAAGGTCCCCGTGATCTTATTTACCAAAGGTGCAGGCCAGTGGTTGGAGATGATGGCCGATACTGGCTGTGACGCGCTGGGCTTGGATTGGACAACCGATATCGGCCAGGCACGTCGTCGCGTGGGGAATCAGGTGGCACTGCAAGGGAACATGGATCCTTCTGTGTTATACGCCCAGCCTGAACGCATCCGTGAAGAAGTGGCTAATATTTTAGCGGCGTACGGAGAAGGCACAGGCCATGTATTTAACTTGGGCCATGGTATTCACCAGTTCGTGGACCCAGATCACGCTAAGGCGTTTGTTGAAGCAGTGGTTGAGCTGAGCCCTCAATATCATTCAGCGTAACGCCGGCTTAGGCCATGCCTTAGGTGTGGCCTAGTCTCCCATCCTTGGTTTATGCTTAGCATGTCGAATCCATTCGAGTAGGCGGTTCCTCCGCTTCACAAGGAGTGATAATGCTAGAAACCATCCGACGATTTTTAAAGCTAGAAGCGGCCAGTGGCCTGATTCTAATGGCAGCAGCGGTATTAGCGCTGATTTTTGCCAACTCACCTCTTTCCAATGTCTACGAACAATTGTTGGCGATTAAGCTAACGGTGGCGGTTGAAACCTTTGCCATCAGTAAGCCGATCTTGTTGTGGATTAATGACGGCCTAATGGCCATCTTTTTCTTAGTTGTGGGTTTAGAGCTAAAGCGGGAAGCGGTCCTTGGAGAATTGAACTCGCCGCAAAAAGTGATGCTACCCGCTCTAGGTGCTGTGGGTGGGATGGCTGTACCTGCTGCCATATATGCTTTTATCAATTGGGGGCAGCCCACTGCCATTCAGGGCTGGGCGATTCCCACAGCCACAGATATTGCCTTTGCCCTAGGGATCGTGATTTTGCTTGGCGATCGAGTGCCTTCGTCGCTGAAGGTGTTTTTAGTGAGCTTAGCCATATTCGATGACCTTGGCGCGATCATTGTTATTGCGCTCTTTTACACAGATCATTTGAGTTTTGTTGCGCTGGCAATCAGTGCGAGCTGCATCGCTGTGTTGTTTATGATGAATCGCATGGAGGTGGTGAGTAAGGCGGCCTATTTGTTAATTGGTGCCATTATGTGGGTGGCCTTATTAAAATCGGGTGTGCATGCCACGCTGGCCGGCGTCATTCTCGCGCTCTTTATTCCGCTAGAGGGTATCAACTGGGATGGCGAGCAGGTGAGGCCATTGCATGAACTTGAGCATGACTTACACGGCCCGGTTGGTTACCTCATTGTCCCTGTCTTCGCGTTTGCGAACGCCGGCTTGTCATTAGGCGGTCTCCAGCTTTCAGATGTTACAAACGGCATTGCATTAGGCATTATTCTGGGATTGTTTTTTGGTAAGCAAATTGGCGTGCTTTTGATGGTGTGGCTGGGCGTGAAATTGAAGCTAGGCAGTATGCCAAGCGGTGTCTCATGGCGCCAAATCTATGGGATTTCGGTGCTCTGTGGCGTGGGCTTTACCATGAGTTTGTTTATCGGGGCGTTGGCGTTCGAACAAACCGGGCAAGAGAACTTTGCTCAAGATCGCCTAGGTATTTTGATTGGTTCTGCATTGTCTGCTTTGTGGGCGGTGATTTGGTTTGTATGGTTCTGCCCGAAGCCAAAATCCCGTTAATTTCATCTTTTGGGTTATGACTTTTTAAAGGCCACGGGGTAAGCTGTGGCCTTTATCGTTTTGGACAGTTTGAAAGGTAATGGCTAAACGAAAAACGGCTTACGTTTGTAGCGAGTGTGGTGCGGATTTTAGTAAATGGCAGGGCCAGTGTGGTGCCTGTGGTGAATGGAACACGCTGCAAGAGTTTACGGTATCCAGCTCCAAGTCCAGTGCCAGAACCAGTGGCTATGCAGGTGATGCAGGAGCACTGAATAAAGTCGTTAAACTTAATGAAGTCTCTTTAGATGCTTTACCTAGGTTTACGTCGGGCACCTCAGAGTTTGATCGTGTACTGGGAGGCGGCTTGGTACCCGGCTCAGTGATTCTGATCGGTGGGCATCCAGGCGCGGGCAAGAGTACTTTGTTGTTGCAAACCATGTGTCACTTAGCGTCCCAGATGCCGGTGTTATACATCACCGGTGAAGAGTCTTTGCAACAGGTGGGTATGCGTGCCAGGCGCTTGAATCTGCCGACCGATCAAATTCAAATGTTGGCCGAGACCGACGTCGATCAAATTATTTCCATAGCGAAAAACCACTCTCCAAAAGTTATGGTGATCGATTCGATTCAGGTCATGCATACACCGGGTATTGAATCGGCACCTGGCAGCGTTTCTCAGGTGCGGGAAAGTGCTGCATTTTTAACTCGATTCGCCAAGCAGTCGGGTACGGTTTTGTTTTTGGTGGGCCACGTCACGAAAGACGGCACGTTGGCAGGACCTAAAGTGCTTGAACACATGATTGATTGTTCCATCATGTTAGAAGGGGATAGCGATAACCGTTTTAGAACCTTGCGCGGTATAAAAAACCGATTCGGTGCGGTGAACGAGCTGGGTGTCTTCGCCATGTTGGAGTCAGGTTTAAAGGAAGTTAAAAATCCCAGTTCTATTTTTTTAACCCGCAGTGAACAACCTGTGAGTGGCTCCATCGTCATGGTGGTGTGGGAGGGGACGCGTCCTATTCTTGTTGAAATCCAAGCGCTGGTGGATGAAAGCCATTTTGGTCATCCCAAACGAGTGGCGGTCGGTTTAGATCAAAATAGGCTTTCGATGCTGTTGGCGGTCATGCATCGCCATGGGGGTGTTCATACCGGTGATCAAGATGTGTATATCAACGTGGTGGGTGGTGTACGAGTAGCAGAGACCTCTGCTGACCTTGCTCTATTGATGGCAGTATTGTCTAGTTTTCGCGATCGACCGCTACCTCAAGACTTGGTGGTGTTCGGCGAAGTAGGATTAAGTGGTGAAATTCGCCCGGTGCCTTCTGGCCAAGAGCGCTTAAAGGAAGCGGCGAAGCATGGTTTCAAGCGTGCTATTGCCCCTAAAGCGAACATACCCAAGGGCGGCATTCCCGGGATGCACATTACCCCGGTGGAACACATTTCTCAGGCACTGGAACTGAGTTAGAGATCGTCGTTGTAGCCTTGCAATAACGCGCTCAACTCCCGTTCTACCAAGGCGTCACTGCCCTGATTTAATTCAATTAAACGTTTGAGCAGCGTGATGCTATCGAGGTCAATGTTCAAACATTGGCATCCTGCCAATTCAGGTGTGATGTGAACCAGCCTTGCTTCCATTTTGATTCGAGTGCGATCCGCTAGGTGTACCGAGATGTGTACAGGCTGACCGGGATGAATGGACCAGTCGCTTGGCTGGCGAAACAATACGCCGTTTAAGCTGATATCGATGAGTTCGACCGGCCATTTGTGCTCCCCTTGTGCCACGTCAGTGGCGGCATCAAAAGGGATTCGGGCGAAATTTCGTTTTTGCTCTCCTGACATAATGGCACCACTAGAGTTAATCTATGGTTTCAGTCTAGTTGCTTTTAAGTATTTCTGCTGAGCATAAAAAAGGCCTCGTAAGAGGCCTTTGGGTTAGGTGAGCGCTTTATAGCGGATACGCTTCGGCTGATCCGCTTCGGCGCCAAATCGACGCTTGCGATCTTCAAGATAATCTTGGTAGTTGCCTTCCATGAAATAGAGTTGGCTATCGCCCTCGTAGGCGAGTATGTGGGTGGCGATGCGGTCTAGGAACCAGCGATCGTGGGAAATCACCACTGCGCAACCGGGGTAGGCGAGTAACGCCTCTTCTAACGCACGGAGTGTTTCTACATCGAGGTCGTTTGACGGTTCATCGAGCAGCAACATGTTGGCGCCTTGCTTAAGCATGCAGGCCAACTGTAAGCGACCACGTTCACCACCGGACAGTTCACCAACACGCTTCTGTTGATCATTGCCTTTGAAGTTAAAGCGCCCACAGTAAGCTCGAGAGCTGATCTCAAAGCTGCCTATTTGCAGTTGATCGAGACCTTCGCTCACCGCTTGCCATACGGTCTTGTCATCATCCAGTTCGTCGCGCAGCTGCTCTACAAAACAAGGTTTGACTGTTTCACCAATCTTAATGGTGCCGCTATCAGGTTGCTCTGTTCCTGCAATCATGCGGAACAGGGTAGACTTACCGGCCCCGTTAGCACCGATGACGCCGACGATAGCACCGGGCGGAATCTTGGCTGAGAAGTTGTCGATGAGCAGTTTGTCACCGAATTGCTTGCTAACGCCATCAAACTCCACCACGAGATCACCTAAACGTGGGCCTGGTGGAATGAAGATTTCATTGGTTTCGTTACGGCTTTGAAACTCTTGGCTATTTAGTTCATCGAAGCGGGCTAGACGCGCCTTGCTCTTCGCTTGGCGGGCTTTCGGGTTAGAACGCACCCACTCTAATTCGTGTTTGATCGTACGTTCGAGTGCGGCTTGTTTCTTGTCTTCCTGTTCTAGACGGGCTTCTTTTTGTTCAAGCCAAGATGTGTAATTCCCTTGGAATGGAATGCCATGGCCTCGGTCCAGTTCAAGGATCCATTCTGCACAGTTATCTAAGAAGTAACGGTCGTGGGTGATGGCGACCACGGTACCTGGATAGTCTTCTAAGAAGCGTTCTAGCCAGCCAACGGATTCTGCATCCAAATGGTTGGTGGGCTCGTCTAGCAAAAGCATGTCAGGCTTGCTGAGGAGCAGGCGGCATAAAGCGACACGGCGTCGCTCACCACCAGACAGCTTGGTGACATCCGCATCCCAAGGTGGGAGGCGTAGGGCATCGGCGGCCCGTTCCATGATGTTGTTAATGTTATGGCCATCGTTGGTTTCGATGATGTTTTCTAACTCACCCTGACGCTTGGCTAACTTGTCAAAATCGGCGTCCGGTTCGGCGTACGCGGCATAGACTTGGTCCAGTTCGGCCATGGCGTCAAAGAGTTCACGCAGCCCATCTTCTACATTTCCACGCACATCTTTGTTAGCATCAAGCTCGGGCTCTTGTGGTAAATACCCGATTTGAATGTCCGGTTGTGGGCGCGCTTCGCCGTTATATTCTTTGTCTACACCTGCCATAATGCGGAGCAATGTGGATTTACCGGCACCATTCAGGCCGAGTACACCGATTTTTGCTCCGGGAAAGAATGACAAGGAAATGTCCTTCAGGATTTCGCGTTTTGGGGGAACTACTTTCCCCACACGGTTCATCGTAAATACGTATTGAGCCATATTGGATAATGCCTTCAAGGTAGTGTTGCAAGATTCAGCCGCAAATCATAAATAGGCGGCCAAGCGCAATCAAGGAATGTCTATGCTAACCAGCAAGCTGTTTGCCAAACGAAAGGACTACATTATATCGCTACTTTGGCTGTTCTTTGTATTCCTATTACTGATTCAGAGTATTTCAGTTTATTTACAAGTTCAGCGTAGTTTAGATAACAACCTCAGTATTGCCAAAGACCACATCTACTCTATCTCCACCCAGGCCAGTCGCAGTATTCAATCTCAGAAGAGCCTGTTAAAGATGCTGGTAGGGCGCTACGAAGATGATTTGGCTGGGCATTTCTCTGACGCCAATCCTAATAACCATTCCCTGATCAACCCTCTCTTAGTCGAACTCAATGGCAGCTTTGCCGGTTTCCATTCAATCTCGACCTTCTCGGAAACCGGCGTACTTAAATGGCAAAGCATGCCGGACGTACTGGATGGCGCACAAGCGTTTGCAGCTCAATGGGTGGCACAACAAACCGATGTCACCAAAATGGATGTAAGAATGTCCATAGGCCGATTTCAGGACGAACAGCTCGTCTTCTTCTCTATTCCCATTGGCGAACCGGTTAAGGGCTTTGTGGTGGTCACTCGGTCGTTACAAGTCTATGGCGAAAAAATATTGAACAGTCGCTATCCAGGATTCAGCATTTGGATGGTGGATGATTTGGAAAGGGTGGTGGCCACTTCTGGTCAGTGGTTCAATTTAGGCGCCTTGCCTCCACTGTCTTCACTTGTTAACGGGGATAATGAGTTACATCGCATCAAGGTGGAGTACACGCCTTGGACCTTAGTGGCGATGGAAAACCCTAGCTATTTATATTCTGAGTTTGCTCAAACCGTTATGCCCTACATTTTATTCACAATTTTGTATGGCGTTTTAGCGTTGGTGACTTATCGCAATATTAAAAATATTTACGAAAAGCATGGTCAGCGAGTCGCCATGATAAGTGAACGTTCTAGTCGTGCAGAACAGGCGTTGTCTTGCATTGATGAAGTGGTCATCACGACGAACTTTAATGGAAAGATTATTTTCTGTAATACCTCTGCAGGCAAATGGCTTGGCAAGCGCAGTCTGAAGAGCGTGATCGGTAAACCGATTCATAAAGTCTTTCCCTTTGAAGGGATGCCTTGGCTCAATCATTGGAACCGATTAAGCCAGACAGGACGTATCAAGAGCCATGGTGATACGGAGGTTAATTTCAATGGTTATACCTCAATACTAAATATCAGCCAGCATTTCTCAAAAACCCATGATGCAAAACCTTGCATTATCTGGGTGCTACGAGACGTGACCCGTCAAGCAGAAGACAAAGAGCTTATCGACATTAACCGTGCGCGTTATCAAGCACTATACGATGGTAGTGGCGTGGGTATGTGGCAGGTGGATATTTCTCAGGTGCGAGAATGGTTAAAAGCCACGATAAACGGTGGCACCGTGGAAGAGTATATTCAGACAAATCCCACGCACTTTGCTGATTTGCGCGCCTGTTTCCATCTTGTGGATGTGAACGATACAGCGATAAAGATCCATGATTCACAGGACAAACAGAGTTTTATAGAAAATGCTCGAAGCATGTTTGTGAAGAATAATCAGTCCTTAATGATTCAAATGGCACAAAATATTGCGGACGAGAATACCTATTTCAGTTTGGAAGTGGAGTTCGTCAATCTGTATGGCCAAAAACGAAACTATCTGGTGAATACTACCTTGGATGTGGTCGGTAAAGATCAGGCGCTACTCAGTTTTATAGATATTACGGATCGCATTTCTGCGGAAACTGCGTTGAAACAAAGTGAACAATTTTGGTCGAGTGTGATTAAAACTTTACCGGACACTGTCTACGTCAATGACTTGGTGAATCGTCAAACCCGCTACAACAGCCGTCATATTGGTGAGCTTCTGGGTTACTCTAAAGAAGAACTGAATCAAATCCCCAACTGGCGTTCGCTAATGCATGAGGAAGATAAAATTAAAATGGAGCAGGCCGTGGACGTGCTTCGTACTTTGAAACCGGGTGAGGTGAACGAGACTACGGTGCGGCTTAGACATAAGGATGGTACATGGCATGTTATGCGATTTAGAGACTGCATCTTTAGTCAAGATTCAGAGGCCCCGCTACGATACTATGTTGGTATTGCCAGAGATATTACCGAAGAAGAAGATGCCAAAATTCAATTGTCATTCAGTGAACGTCGGTATCGACTGTTGGCAGAAGGCATGTCGGACATTGTATTTACAGTCAATCAGGATGCGAGCCTGAACTATCTGAGTTCTTCGATTACGAAAACGTTAGGCTATACCAGTCATCAAGTGATGCGTGAAGGTTTAGAGCTGATCTTTACCCATGACAGCTTAAGAATATTAATGGAGCACATTAAACGAGACCTGGAGAGTGCTCGAGGGAAACTATTGGCCAACGATTTTGTTCGTGGTTTGGATCTAGATGCGCATACCTTGTATGGCGTGCCGATCGTGTTGGAGGTTCAACTCAGCATTCTTCGCGATGAGCAAGGGGATTTAGAAGGGGTTTTAGGCACCTGTCGAGATGTGACACAAAGGCGTCATATTGAGCACGAAGCTCGAACTGCATCAGAGGTGTTTGAGAATTCATCTGAAGCGATCATGGTGACTACGTCGACTGGCACGATCAGTAAGGTGAATAAAGCGTTTACCTCTTTAACCGGGTTTTCTTCTGATAGCGTATTAGGGGCTCACCCCAGCCGGTTTATGGCACCGAATATTAAGTTAGAACTGCTTAACGATATTTCTGAGTCGCTTTTGGTGGAAGGCTACTGGCAAGGTGAAATCAGCTATCGAAATCGGCGTGGAGAAGTGCGCCCAAGCTGGACTGGGGTTACCGCCTTAAAGGATGATCTTGGGCATGTTCAAAGTCACATCATCATTTCATCGGACATAGCAGATCGAAAAATTACGGAAGCCCGTATAGAGCGTTTGGCCTATTTCGACCCGCTCACGGGTTTGCCGAATCGTGCTCAGATGCATGAAGTGTTAGACAAGAAAATGCTCGAAGTCCAAGACATTATTGCACTGTTGTTTATCGACCTCGACCGCTTTAAACCCATCAACGATACCATGGGTCATCCGGTGGGTGACCAAGTTCTGAAGGAGGTTGCGCAAAGATTAAAAGCCTCTATTCGCAGTCATGATTTGGTCGCGCGTATCGGTGGGGATGAGTTTACGGTGATTATGTCTCGCTTAGATAGCAGTGATCGTGCTCAACAAGAAGCGATTGCTGTGAGTGAACGTATTCTGCATCAAATGATGCAGCCGTTTTCCATTGGTGATCGCCAACTGTATTTGAGTGCCAGTGTGGGGGTGGCATTGTTCCCTGAAAATGCCACCAGTGGCATGGAGTTATTGCGCAATGCCGATACCGCTATGTATCACGCAAAGGCCATGGGGAAAAATAACTTTCAGTTTTACGCTGAAGATATGAACATCAAGGCCATGGAACGGCTTGAGCTTGAGAATAACCTTCATTTGGCGTTGCGCCGAAACGAGTTTGAACTATGTTTTCAGGCGCAATGGGATACTAAAGAAAATCGTCTCTGTGGTATCGAAACCCTTTTAAGGTGGCGTCGGCCCAATGATGGCATCGTCGGGCCGGACAAATTTATTCCTATTATCGAAGAGACGGGCCTTATCGTTCCCATTGGTGAGTGGGTTTTAGAGCGAGCCTGCGAGCAAATTATCGAGTGGCAAGAAGCGGGTTATCAAGTGCCGAAACTGGCGGTGAATCTCAGCGCGAGACAATTTAAAGATGCGGAAATGTTGGATCGTATCTGTCGCATTGTGGATGAAACCGGAGTAGACCCAGAGTTGATAGAACTGGAATTGACAGAAAGTATTTTAATGGACGATGTTGATCGCACGCTGGCCGTGTTGAACGAAGCGCGAAAAATGGGCTTTGGCTTGTCCATTGATGATTTTGGTACTGGCTACAGCTCACTGAGCTACTTAAAACAGTTTCCAGTGAACAACTTAAAAATCGATAAAAGTTTTATTCAGAACTTGCCACACAATTTAGAAGATGCGCAAATTACTCGAACCATTGTGGCAATGGCCAATAACTTGGGGTTAGGTGTCATTGCCGAAGGGGTTGAAAATTTAGCACAACGTGAATTCTTACAACAGGTTGGGTGCCATAAGGTTCAGGGATACATGTACAGTCACCCTATTAGCGCGGATGAAGTAGCAGCGGATTTTCTTGAGCTTGATCACGAAGTGTATAGCGATTAAAGAAAAAGAGCGCATTCGATGCGCTCTTTTATCATGGTTATCCTGCTAGTTCATGTCGAGCTAGCTGGTGGATACGGGCAATGCTTTTAACTCGATACCCAGTACTTCAGCCCCAAGATAGAGAGACTCTAGTAGTGAAACCAAGCGCTGTTGAATAGGTGAAAATGCCGCTTTTCTTTTAGCAAGTGTGTCGGTGATCATGCTTTCCTTTAGAACAGATAAATCTCTGGTTGAGCGTTGAAGCTCGGCCATCATCTTATCTGCGACTTCCGCATTTAAGCTTTTTATTTCGCCTATAATACCGTTCTCAATGGTAAACAGGTTGTTGACCCCGGCTAGCATGGCTTGAATATTAGCGAGATCTTGGCCTGAAAAGGCGCTTCTTCTTTCATCCATGGACTCCGACGTGAGCAACACCATGATGTGCTCACTCAGGATATCGGTTTCAATGGTATCCACAGCGGCTTGGTAGACGCGTGACAAATTTAATCGAGCATCAGGCTGATGCCATTGTTTCGCGTAATAGCCATGGGCTGGATCCCAGCGATCATTTAGTTGTTGCAAGCTCGCAACTAGATGAGCACTCAGTATGCGTAGGTATTCTCGACGGCGATTATGATTTTGTGGGCCTTGAGGAAGAACAGCATCGTGATTGTGGCCGTCTTCATCTTCGTGCTTTTCTTCCTGATCGCTATCGCCTTCTGCCACCGCTTCAGGTGAATTCTGCTTAACGTCGATGCTTACCGTTTCAACACTGTTTTCTTGCGGGATAAAATCGCGCGCACTGCGTTGGCCATTGGGACCGAACAGCATGAACTCTAGCGGATGGAAGCCGATGCTAGCAAAGCTGCGATCACTAAAGCCATGTTGCGTCATGAGGCTAGGTAGCGTGATCTTTAGGGTTAGGTCGTTCACGATGCCGCTCAAAGGGTACATAGGTAAGTAATCGATGTATCCGCCTTCGATTGGCCAGCTGTCTATTTGCTCTCGTAGCGCTGCATAAGTTTGCTGTTCTTCGTGATAGCGAGGCTTCTCAAACCGAGGAACGCGATAGAAAAAAGCGGCCTGCAAGTAAGCATTGTAGGTTTCAACCCAAGCTTTTTGCGCCTCTTCTAACGACAGAGGGTTAGGGTGATGTAACAATGAGGTCACCACAGAATCTAAGGCTTGTGCTTTAGATAGGGTGTCTGATAGCTGTGAGTAAACGAAAAGGTTGGCAGATGAAAGAACCTGATCGTAATTAACTTTAATTTCAGGCTGCGCAACCTCAGCAGGTGCAGTCTGTTTTTCAAAGACTTTATCGCACCCTGACAGCATGACGCCGACGGTGAAGAACGCGCATAATGTTTTAATTGCTTGGGTTAAACTCAAAGTGCTTCCCTTAAACTCATCACAGGCCATTGGTGCTGGTTAGCATATTCCAACAAAGTATCATCCGCATCAACTACAACGGGGTGATCCACTTGCTTAAGCAGGGGTAAATCATTGTGAGAATCGCTGTAGAAGTAGCTTCCCTCTAATGATAAACCGGATGCTTGCAACCAATGTGATAAACGCTTCACCTTTCCGTCTTGAAAGCTCGGAATTCCAGCCACTTTTCCTGTGTATTGACCATTCACTTGCTCAGGCTCCGTGGCAATGATGTGATCAACACCCAATTCCTCAGCGATCGGTTGTGTCACGAATAGGTTAGTGGCGGTAATGATCAACAGGTAATCCCCTTGCTCTTTATGCTTTTGAAGCAAATCACGACTGGCTTGAGGGATAATGGGACGTATTTTTTCCTGAACGAATTGGGCTCGAAGCTGGTGTAATGTTTCCAGCGGGTATTGTGTAAGAGGCTGCAGCGAGAACTCTAGGTATTCAAGGATGTCTAGCTGTCCAAGCTGGTATTGCTCGTAATAGTAGTCATTCTTCTCTTTGAATAACTGAGGGTCAACCAACCCTTGCTCGACTAAAAACTCTCCCCAACCATGGTCGCTGTCGCCTGCGATCAGGGTGTTATCTAAGTCAAAAATTGCCAGTGCCACGCAATACTCCCACTCAAAAATGGGCGCATTTTATCCTGTGCCCTAGATCCTGTCTTTAATATTGTTGGTTAAAAGGTAGTCTTTTTGCTGATATGCCTAAATGGAATTAAAAAAGGCTGGTACATACTAGCAATGTTTTAATAGTATGGTAGTAATATTGATAAATGATTTTTGGATAACACCATGATAGATGCTGACGGTTATCGTCCGAATGTAGGCATCATACTGGTAAACAAACGAGGTCAGGTGCTGTGGGCCAGACGGGTTGGACAAGACGCTTGGCAGTTTCCTCAAGGGGGCATTAAATCCCAAGAGAGTGCCGAAGCCGCTCTTTATCGAGAGTTGCGAGAAGAAGTGGGCTTGCTGCCAGAAGACGTTGAGATTCTTGGCTGTACCAAGGGTTGGCTGCGTTATCGTTTACCTAAGCGTATGGTGCGTCACAACACAAAACCAGTATGTGTCGGGCAAAAGCAGAAGTGGTTCTTATTAAAATTGCTGACCAGTGAGCAACGTATAAGCTTTGAATACGGCGATAAGCCGGAGTTTGACGGCTGGCGTTGGGTGAGTTACTGGTATCCACTTGGACAAGTGGTGCCATTTAAACGGGATGTATACCGGCGAGCGATGCGCGAGCTGGCGCCCAAGCTTTTTGAAATACAGGCCAGACAGACCTAACTATGTTGAATGTACTTCGCCAAATAGTGCAAGAAGTGAACAGTGCCGCGGATTTAGATGCGGCATTGCAAATTCTTGTGGAGCGAGTGCAGTCCGCAATGGAAACCGAAGTCTGCTCGGTTTACGTGTTAAATCCTGAAGAGCGCCGTTATGTTCTTAGGGCCACAAAAGGCTTGAATCCTGAGGCCGTTGGTAAGGTGAGTTTGTCCGCCAGTGAAGGACTGGTTGGCCTTGTTGCGGTGCGCGAAGAACCCATTAATTTGCAAGACGCTGCCTCCCACCCAAGATATCGCTATCTTTCCGAAACCGGTGAAGAGCGTTACAACAGTTTCCTCGGTGTCCCCATTATTCACCATAAGCGCATTCTGGGTGTGCTTGTGGTGCAGCAGTCCGCTCGTCGGAAGTTCGATGAATCAGAAGAAGCCTTTATGGTCACCATGTCTGCACAGCTGGCGGCGGTACTGGCCCATGCTGAGGCGACTGGGCAGGTATTGGAAGTTGCCCATCATACCAAGCGTAAGATAAAGCAGGATGTCGTGGTTCAAGGGGCCGCAGCCTCTCCAGGTATCGCCATCGGTACAGTGGTGGTGTTGTCCCCTACTGCCGACCTGTATGACGTTCCAGACAAAGAGACCAAAGATGCGGCGCAAGAAATCGACCGCTTTAACAAGGCGATTGCAGCGGCGAGAGAACAGATCAAACAGGTGGGAGAAGCGCTTTCTGACCTCAGGCCAGAAGAAAAGGCGTTATTCGATGTTTATGTTCGAATGTTGGATGACGATGCGCTTGGTAATGAAGTCATTCGACGTATTGAAGAAAACCGTCAATGGGCACAAGGCGCTCTTCGTGACGTGGTGTTGGAGTACGTGGCCCATTTTGATCGTATGGATGACCCGTATTTAAGAGAGCGCGCCACGGACATAAAAGATTTAGGGGCTCGGGTGCTTGCACAGCTGCAAGACAGCGCAGACGCGATTCCTGATCACGCTTTTCCAGACAACACCATTCTGGTGAGTGAAGAGTTGACGCCGTCCATGTTAGGCGAGGTGCCAGAGCATAAGTTAGTGGGCTTAGTGAGTGCTAAGGGGTCGGCTAACTCGCACGTTGCGATCCTTGCACGGGCTATGGGTGTGCCGACATTGATGGGTGTGGTGGACCTGCCCGTAAAACAAATGGATGGCATCGAGTTAGTGGTCGATGGTTATCGAGGGCGACTGTATACGCATCCGTCGCCACAGATGCGAGAACAATTCAGGGCCATCGTTGAGGAAGAGAAGCTATTGGTAGAGGGCCTTGAGGCCATTAAGGATCTGCCGGCTACCACGAAAGATGGCCATCGTCTAAAACTGTGTGTGAACACAGGCCTAATTACAGATGCATTGCGGTCCTTGGACCGGGGTGCAGAAGGGGTTGGTTTGTATCGAACCGAAGTGCCTTTCATGATGAAAGAGCGCTTTCCCTCAGAGAGTGAGCAGGCGCAAATTTATCGCAAGCAATTGGCGACCTTTGCGCCGCAGCCCGTGACCATGCGTACGCTGGATATTGGTGGTGACAAAGCGCTAACGTATTTCCCTATCGAAGAGGATAACCCGTTTCTGGGGTGGCGAGGGATCCGCGTCACGCTCGATCACCCTGAAATATTTCTACTGCAAGTGCGTGCCATGCTGAAGGCCAGCGTCGGTTTAAATAATTTACAAATTATGTTGCCCATGATCACCACGATCAACGAAGTAGAAGAGGCACAACATCTCATCTATCGGGCTTATCAAGAGGTCATTGAAGAAGGCATTCATGTGGATATGCCCAAGGTTGGGGTGATGATAGAAGTGCCTGCGGCAGTCTATCAAGCGAGAAGCCTCGCTAAGATGGTGGACTTTATTTCTGTGGGCTCCAATGATCTAACTCAGTACCTATTGGCCGTAGACCGAAATAACCCAAGGGTGGCAGAACTCTACGATGGGTTTCATCCGGCGGTTCTATCGGCCATGAAATATGTGGCTGATTCAGCCAACGCCGAACAGTGTCCTGTCAGTGTATGTGGTGAGATGGCGGGCAACCCTGCCGGAGCCTTGCTGTTGATGGCTATGGGTTATGACATGCTGTCCATGAACGCCACAAACTTGCCTCGAGTGAAGTCGGTGATACGTAGCGTGGATATGGGGTTTGCCCAGAACCTATTAGAGCAAGTAATGGAACAGGACAGCCCACATATCATCACCTCTATGGTAGAGCTGGCCCTGAACAAACTAGGCCAGGGCCGTATTCTTGGCCCTGCCTCCAATTAAGCGAACCCCTCTGTTTTTCTATCTTCGTAATCCTTGAAAGATTCCTTCACCAGGCTCATTCGTTCGAGCGTTGTCAGGTGGGTAACTTGACCCTCGTTTTCGTTGTAGTGCTCTTGAAAACTGGGCAATGAAATGGCCTCAACAAGATCTCCCCCGCTATGGGCGACTTGAGTTTTTCCAAGGGCCAATACCGAGGCTGCGCCCCCTTTACCTGGGGACGTAGCGAGGGCCAAGACAGGTTTATTAAGAAAGAAACGACGCTCGCTGCGCGATACCCAATCGCTTACATTTTTCCATGCGGCAGTAAAATTGCCGTTGTGTTCGGCGTAGCCAATGATAATGATATCAGCCTCTTCTACATCACTTAAAAATCCACGAACGGCATCGGGTTTAGGGCATTCCTGTTCTCGCTGAGGGCTGTAAATTGGCAGTTCATAGTCATTCATATTTCGTACTTGAATACTGCTGGCAGCCAACTGTTTGGCGGCCCATATCGCAAACGCTTGGTTAATGGATTGCAATGAATTGCTGGTGGATAGAGCAAGAATTTTCATGCGACTGCTTCCTTATGGACTAGGGTGACGTCAGGGTCGGCGCTGGCGTTGCGTTCACTAGGGAGGTCACTCAAGTATTGGACGAACTCCACCTCAAAGCCATTGGGATCAATGAAGTAAGCATTCTTTCTGTGTACTTCTTTTGCACCGGGGTGATCCATTTCATAGCCGGCTTTTTCTAGGCGAGACACCAGAGCCTCTAAGTTGTGTGTAACGAAGGCGAAATGTGCTAAGCCCACTTGGTGGCCTGTTAGATCTCGGTTGGCACCTTCGCCATCGTCGTTTAAGGCGAGGAATTGGTAATCATCGCCGACATGAACCCATTTACGAGTTTTACCATACCAACTTCCCTGACCGCGGGCTCGAACATACCAGTGGGGGAAAGCGGCTTGATAAAATGCTAAAGAAGCTTCCAAATCGCTGACGACTAGGTTGAGATGTTCTAAGTGAATCATAGCTGGCTCCGTTTATTTGCTTCGTTTGCTAAGTAGGTGCAGGCATGCTAAAACCTCAAGTTAGGTTGAGGTAAAGTCTTTTTTTAATTATTTTCAATATTGATGCATTGATGGGAGCGAACAGGGAGATATGGACCAGTGGACTGTGGGTAAGGTAGCGAAAAGAGCCGGCTTGAAGGTCAGTGCCTTACACTTCTATGAAGAAAAAGGTTTAATCCAGAGTTACCGTAATTCAGGTAATCAAAGACGTTATAAGCCGGATGTACTGAGAAGACTGTCTGTAATCAAGGCTGCCCAAAAGCTTGGGATTACACTGGACGAGATTCGACAAGCGTTTAAGGCGCTTCCTGATAACCGTACGCCTACCCAAGAGGACTGGGAAAAGTTATCAGTGAATTGGCGAAGCCAACTAGATCAGCGCATCGCGTATCTCACCCGTTTACGAGATCAGCTTACCGGCTGTATCGGGTGTGGGTGTCTCTCTATGAAAAGCTGTCCACTGTATAACGCAGAGGATCGTCTTGCTCAAAATGGCGGCACCGGCCCTATCTATCTTGATCGGGACGGCGTACCGGGCGAATAACTTAGACCGTAGCCATCTCGCAGAATAAGCAGACTCTCGCGGCTGTACTACACTGAGCGTATGCTTTTCACTATCGCCGCTGACTCATGTATTACCTTTTTCACTTCAAAATATCCGTCATTTCCATGGGCCTTCTGGCGAGTGCGTTTGCTTTCAGCGAATCCGCTGACGACTTGTTTGATCTGTCTCTGGAAGATTTGGTGACATTACGAATTGATGGTCATGCGGTGAGAGACCTACAACTGCACGGCAAAGTACATTTAGGAACACACGCTGAGTTAGAAAATGTCCAGCTGGCGGCCAGTATTGATCTGATAAACGACAAAGCCATTGCGGCGCGTGGTCTCAGTAACATTGTCGAGGTTGCAGAGAACATGGTGGGCATTTTGTCTGGTGAATCTCCCAGCGAGCCTTACAGTTTTAGTATGCGAGGGTTTTCTCGAGATCGAGTGAAGGTGTTATATGACGGCATCAATCTCGGAACGGCCACGCTGAATATGCGACCACTGTCGACTCATAACATAAAACAAGTTGAGGTCATAAAAGGGCCGGTTGTATTGCAGCATGGGCAAGGGGCCTCCGCAGGTACGATCAATTTTGTGAGTAAGCAGCCAAATGCGCAATTGGGGGATGTTACGTCGGCCAGTTTTTCCGCCGGTGAATTTGGCAATACGAGTGCGGGTGCCGAATTGAATGTTGGCTTTTCCGGTGGTGCATATCGTCTAGATGTATTCCATCGTGATAGTGCAGGCTGGGTAGACGATGCCGATTTTTCAACAACCGATTTGCATTTCAGTGTTCTGTTCAGTCAAAGCGATCAGCATTCTATCCGTTTAACCTATTCCCATTTGGAAGACGATCTACCTGCCTACTGGGGCACGCCTTTGATACCTGAAAACGAAGCGCAATCACCCAGCGATGCGGTGATTCGTAACGATGGACTAGTGATAGATGAGTCACTGCGCTTTGTAAATTACAATGTTTTTGATCATGTGATCGAATCAAAAGCGAATTGGTATCGTGTTGACCACGAATGGCGAATAAGCCCGCAGCTGAAAGCAAAAACCACCGGCTACCTGTATCAGGCTGAGCGCAGTTGGCGTAACTCAGAAAGCTATATTTATGATTCCGGTACCCAGCAGGTGGACCGTGATCGACTGTTAGTTGAACACGACAGAACCGTATACGGCGTGAAATCCAATTTTCTTTTTCAATCTGAGTGGTTAGGTCGCCCTAACAAAACCAATCTGACGTTTGAGTTAAGCGCCATAGAATTTGAACGAATGGTGGGTTTTGATCAGGTTAACTTTTTCGTGGATAGCGTGGACTTAGATAATCCAGAGCCTGGTTTTTTTGGTTCGGTCTCCACTCGTAATGACTTTTTGGATGAACGGCTAGCAGCAATCGTAGTAGAGGACTGGTTTTCGTTGAGTGATCGTTGGCACTTGGAAGGTGGCCTGCGTTTAGAGCAAGTGGAAATCGATCGTCAAAGATTGAACTTTGATGGTTCCATAAGGCAAAACTTAGAAGAAGGCTTTTTTCAATCCAGTTATCGTGTGGCCACGGGCTATCAGATAACACCAGATGCAATGACCTATCTACAATACAGCCTGCAGCACGACAATATCACCGGTGATTTAGTGAATCCACTGGTTGAAGACGTCAGCCAGTTTGAACCTTCGGATACGAAACAATGGGAGTTCGGTTATAAAGCTTTGCTATTTAGCGCGAATTTGCAAATGACTGCAGCGATTTATTCAATAGAAAAACAGGCGAAAATGTTGGTATCCGCTGACGAGTCGATGGCAGTGACTAAATCAGAAGGGCTGGACTTGTCGTTAGCCCAGTCGCTGACCGAGCGGGTGAAATTGGGTGTAAACCTGTCCTACGTCGATGCCCATTATGGCAATTACTATGATCTAGATTACGATCGAGATGTATCGGGTAACCGGCCTGTAAACGTACCCGCCACCATGGCCAGTGTATGGGCGACTTTTTCCCGTGTTTATCAGCTACCCATTGAGGTGGGAATCGGTACTAACTATGTAGGAAAACGATACGCTGATAGCAGTAACGAAACGGAGTTATCAGCTTATCAGCTATATCATGCCTTTGCCGCCTACCATGTAGACCAATATCGGATTATGTTTCAGGTGCGAAATATCACCGATGAGGTTTACGCGCCATGGGCGGATATCTATTACACCGAGCAGGCCTTGTTAGGCCCACCTCGACGTTACGAGCTGATATTTAAAGCTCGATTCTAGCGGGCTTCGTCCTATTCTTATGAGTGCCGAAACGGTTTTGGCGTAATTTTTACGGCCAAGGCAAAAGCGATGCGGCTCACGACTAAAGACAAGCCGAAGGCGATTGGCCATGCCGTGATAAATTGCTTAAGCCAAATAGACATCCAATGGGCAGTATGACCATGTTCGATAAAACCAAAAATGCCCGTCATGAGAAAGGCCATCATTAATGAGATGAAGGCTTGGGCTAGAATGAGTGTGATTGGGTGCATAAGCGCTCCTTGTTAAAAAAGGGGTGCTATTGCAGAGATACCCCAATAGCACCAACTGTAGGCTATGAAGCCTACTCGTTCGTGCCGTGGGTTCGCGTAACGCGACTACATCTCACAGGGTGAGGACCGGAATAACCGTACCGGCCTAAATCTTTTCGACAGGGGCATTATACGTCGAGGTGAACGTAAATCGAATCTTGTATTTATTTTTCTGTTGTGAACAAAGTGGTTATCCAAGCGGATAAATCATTGCAATTCAAATGCTTGTAACTATCGGTAGATACTGAAACGCACTGTCCTTTTCAACTTTGTCCGATTTATAGCTTCTAGCAGACTGCGGTAGTGGCTAAAATCTGTTTTTATTTTCACTCACATTGAGGCCTCTCAGTGAATATTCAAGAGAAACCTATTCCCCTCTCACTGGCACTCTTGCCGGTGATTCTATTGGTGGCGTTATTGAGTCTATCGGTTTATTTCTTTTCCGATAATAGTTCCTATGGCGCAAACCAGATCGCGCTTATTTTGAGTGCAGGTTTGGCTGCCTTAGTGGCATTACGTCTAGGGCATAAATGGGAAGATATTGAAGCGGCCATCATTCACGGCATCAGCCAGTCTATGATTGCGATCCTCATATTGTTGGTGGTGGGCGCGCTCATCGGCAGTTGGATGATTTCGGGCACCGTACAGACCCTTATTTATTACGGGCTAAATATCTTCAGTGCCCAGTGGTTTTATGCGGCTGCGTGCTTAGTCTGCGCGATCGCCGCGGTGAGTATCGGCAGTTCGTGGACGGTAGCGGGCACCCTCGGCGTAGCGTTTATGGGGATGGCCATCGCCATGGAATTGGACGTGGCTATCACCGCAGGCGCCATTGTCTCGGGTGCGTATTTTGGTGATAAATTGAGCCCTTTGAGTGATACCACGAATCTAGCGTCTGCCGTAACGGGTACCCCTTTGTTTCGCCACATTGAGAATCTCTTGTGGACAACCATTCCCGCATTTGTGATGGCATTGCTTCTTTTTTCTTTCATGGGAGAAGGAGGTGAGCAGCCGGCCGACTCCATTGCTGCAACCCTGGCGGGGCTTGAATCTCAGTTCCATCTTGCATGGTATTTATTGTTGCCGGTCGTGTTGGTTTTCACTCTAGCTTGGCGACGAGTTCCGGCCTTGCCCACGTTGCTCGCGGGCAGTTTATTTGCTTGTGTGTTGGCAGGGGCCTTTCAAGGGGAAGCCATTGCTCGCTGGATGCAAGCATTTGATGGAGGCATGGTAGCGAAAACGCTAGCTGCGTTGTGGACCGCATTGTTTGATGGCTATGTGTCTAACACTGGAGACGAGGCCCTTGATAGTTTGCTCTCCCGTGGCGGCATGAGCAGCATGCTCAACACTGTGTGGTTAATTATCTGTGCTATGACGTTTGGATCTGTGATGGAGCATGCGGGGTTGCTGCAACGAATGTTACAAGCGATTTTATCCAAAGTTCAGTCTGTAACGGGCCTAATTGTCTCGACCGTATTTACCTGTATTGGCGCGAACGTGATGACCGCTGACCAGTACATTGCTATCGTGTTACCCGGTAGGATGTATAAGCTCGAATATGCCCGTTACGGCCTAGCCCCTGAAAACCTGTCTAGAACACTGGAAGACTCTGCTACGCTCACCTCGCCACTGATTCCTTGGAACACATGCGGTGCTTACATGGCTGGTACATTGGGTGTCGGTACTTTAAGCTATGCACCATACGCGTTCTTTAACGTGCTGGGCCCCATTATTTGTGTCGCCTTTGCCGTAACCCATTTTAGAATCGTGCCACTTAACAAGGAAGCTTAATCGGTCCGCTTTGGCCCGATGGGCCAGAGCAAGGATATGAACGAAACACTATGCCATTCGATACACCATGCTGCGCAATTGGAGCACAGTGTGGTGACTTGCCGCCATGAATTAAATAAAACCGATCTCTTCAGTGACGAAAAACTCCTCGCCATTCTGCAGTCACATCCAGATGAGTATTTGCAAATCTACACCATGGGTGACGATCATCGTGAGCTTGATGACTTTCGTTTAGGTAACCGCGGCAGTGTGTCTGCCGAGTCGCTATTGAGTGCCGTTAAAACCGGTAAACTGTGGTTCAACATCATGGGCTTGGACTATTTTCATCCAGAGTATAAGCCGGTCATGGATCAACTTTTTGACGAACTGGAAGCGGTGAATCCTGAGTTCAAGACCTTTGATCGAAGTGCGACTTTGTTAATTTCGTCTCCGAATGCAAAGGTGTATTACCATGCGGATGGTCCCCCCAATATTTTGTGGCATATTCGCGGCAGAAAGCGCGTCAGTCTCTATCCTTCACATTTGGCTGGGCAAATTGATGTCGAGAAAATTTTCACTCGAGAATCCAATGACGATCTTCCTTACGACCCTTCATTTGATAAGGTGGCCAGTGATTTCGTGCTCGGCGAAGGGGACATGATTGCATGGCCCCAGAATATGCCACACAGAGTGGATAACTTAGACGCGTTCTGTGTGAGTTTAAGCGCGGAGTATTTTTCTAAACGCAGCCTTCGCAAGAAGCAATTATATATTGCGAATCATTATCTTCGCCGTTGGCTCAAGCTGCCTTGTTACGGTAGGCAATTGTTTGGCGTGATGCCTTGGTTGAAAATTAACGCTTATCGAGTGTTATGTCGCCTGCCGTTTAAGCGTGCACAGATGGCGGATGATCATGTGGAGTTTGATCTAAAAGATGTGATGGATGTGAAGCCCTGATTCAGAGCTCCACCGCAGCCATCACCCTTGCTATAGATCACTCCTGCCTGCGATTAGGGCTTTTTAACCCATGCGCCCCTACGATCAATGCACCGAGGACTAAGCAGACAAAAGCCTCACTGACTACACTTAATCATTAAGTGCGTTTTGAGTTCGATTGCCCATGCGTTTATTGCTGTGTGTGTTACTGCTTTTGCCTTGGTCTGCGTCTATGTCAGAAACCATAAAGGTCGCCAGCCTATATTGGCCTCCATACAGTGGCGCGCAGCTGGAAGGGCAGGGGGCCAGCATTGCGGTGCTCCGAGCAGCCCTGAAAACTCAGGGGATTATGCTGGATGTGGATTTCTACCCTTGGACCCGCACCGTTGCACTAGCAAAGAATGAGCAAAGCCCCTATGTGGGTTATGGCCCGGAATATTATGCGCCCTCTATCGAGGCTGAGTTTGAATTTACGGCGTCGATAGGTGGTAGCCCGCTGGGCTTTATGCAGCGAAGTGATCACCCTGTGCAGTGGACTACGCTCACGGATTTATCGGCTTTTCGTGTGGGGGTGGTGCGAGACTATGTGAATACCATCGAGTTCGACTATGCCGTTGCCCGTGGGCAGCTCAAAGTGGATGCAGTAGTGGACGACCTGAGTAATCTAAAAAAGCTCATTTATAAACGTTTAGACTTAGCTGTGATCGATTCGAATGTGTTGTCTTATTTGTTTGCCACAGACAAAACCGTACATCGATATCGCGGCATCATTGAGATGAACTCGCAGCTGCTTGAGACTAAGCAGTTGTTTTTTTGTTTTCGAAAAGGCCGAGATAATGAAAGGCTGCTGAAAAAGATCAATCAAGGCTTAAAGCAGATTGATGCTAACGCCATTTTCCAAGATTACCTTAAACGCAATTTAGAGTGACCAGCGACGCTTGCGGCCTGTATCCATATGTACGAAGCCAGCTCGACTATAATAGCCTACGCCGCCAAATGTGGACGCTAGAGTGGCTTTGTGCACATGGCGTAGATTGAGGCCGGGTATGCGAAAATCCAGCGCTTGGCCTGTCATATGGAAACTGCGTTTCGCGACCCCCGCTCCTTGCTCCCTGAGCTTTTGATTGGTTTCAGGGCTGCGAAATGCCGAGACCAGTAGGATTTCTCGCTGTGTTTCCAGCTTCTGTTGAATGGAATGCAACTGATCCAGTAGGCGAATGTCGATGGGTGCAATGAGATTCTCTCTGTGGTCACGCATGAGTAGGTAGATCTCTGCTAGACCGTCTATGAGGTAGTCGCCGTGTTCAAAGTACGTCACATTAACCTTCTCGCCCGTATGCAGGTTACGGATATTGAGGGCGCGGTGTTCGGGTTCTGGAACGATCTTCGACGCCAGTGCGGCTGGTGTGCATCCGATTAGGGGTACTGAGCCTGCCCACGAAAGAAATTGTCGTCGATTGATGGTCATGAAAACCCTTGCCTATACTGCTGAATTAGGGGCCTAAAGCCTTGGTTAAAAAGTGCACGGATTGTGCCATCTAATAGCGGTTATAAGCAAAGGCGATATCTATTACTTTTCCTCAAACCTAGGCTTCTTAGTATTAGATCCAAAGCTGGCAGCATTGAGCTATGGAGCTATGCTTTAGGAAGAATAGGAGGCGAATCATGCGGTATCGTTTAACACTTCCTCTCATCTTCATTACCTCATGGGTCCAGGCGAATGACGACTTTTTTCACCTCTCTCTCGATCAACTGCAGTCGCTGACGGTATCGGTGGCTTCTGGCTTTGAAGAAAACACGTTAGATGTCGCCTCCAGCGTCACCGTGCACCGTGACGGAGAATGGAAAAAACTGGGATATACCCGACTGTCTCAGGTCTATGACAGCGTGCCGGGTATGGCCACGTTCGATACTTGGGGTGGTGCGCAAGCGGTGGCGGTGCGTGGTTATGCCACCGAACTTAGTGTTAGAGGGGTGGCGACACTGATAGATGGCGTCCCTGTGAATACTTATGCCTATGGGTCGGCGGCTTACGATAAACCCAATTGGGGCTTAGCAACCTTATCTAGAATAGAAACCATACGGGGGCCCGGTAGCACGCTCTATGGCAGTGACGCCTTTCACGGCGTCGTAGCTTGGCATGCGTATTTTAGTGATCAGGATGAAGTGAGTACCAACCTACGAGCAGGCGCACCTCGTTTCTCTGAAGCCTCTACCCGTATCAGTTGGGGTGGAGAGGAAACTCGGTGGAGCTTTGCGCTGCAAGGCCAAGTGCAAGGGGATCAGGCGCGTCCCTTCACCTACGTTGATCCAAGGGACACAGAGCCCTACGGGGGAGAGCGCGCTCATGAGTCACAAGATGTCACCCTTTCCCTTGTAGGAAAAACAGGGACCTTAGCTCGTGGAGAGTGGGAGTGGGGTTTTTATGGATATCAATTTAAAGCGGACGGCGCGGCAGGCTCCGGCACCCACTTTTTTCAAGGGAATACCTTTCAGTTAGATAAAGACATTAGTGATGGCGAAGGTCATTTTTTATTGGGTCGAGTGCAATATGGACGGCGCTTGAGCGATGCCATGGAGGTATCGCTGAAGCTCTCCACCTGGACAAATGAACACACGTGGGTATTTGATAATACTCGCTTCGAAGGTTTTTGTTCACCTAACTATACTGACCCCGCTACGGAGTGCCTGTTGGGTATTCCTGGGCATTATGCGTATCAGTTTACGCAAGAAAGCCATGATCACGGGACTGTCGAACTCAAGTATGCATCGCCAAGTCATCAGTGGGTAGCCGCCGTCGGGGTGCGAGAAAGCCGAATTGACCAAGCGGATTTAGAGCGAGTGGCGTCCGATGGCGATTGGGCGGGCTTCTACCAAGTCCCCGACTATGATCATCAACAGCGCCAAATTCAGTATGCATTGTTTCAGGGTAAGTATCATTTTGGTGAGTGGCAGTGGGTGTATGGCGTGCGCTATGACGATTACGATGATGTGGGCGGACATACCTCACCTCGAACCGGCGTGATATACCGCTGGTCTGATCATTGGTCTACGAAACTGTTATACGGTCATGCGTTTCGAGCGCCCATGGCGTTGGAGTATTTCGGTGTTGCCACCGTGGTTGGAAACCCCGACATCGAACCTGAAACCATCGATACCTATGAGTGGGTGATTCAATATGCTCGTGATGCGTGGCAATGGGAGGCGGTTGTTTATTTTAGTGAATGGAAGGATGCCATTACGCTCACGGGCGACCCCGGCTTGCCCCCCGGGTTTGGGATATATAAAAACATCGGTAGCAACGAAGCAAAGGGAATAGAAGGGTCTCTGGCCTACTATCAATTGCCTTGGAGTGTTAAGCAGACTTACAGCTACAATCAAAGCGAAAACACATTACAGTCCATCGACTATCTTGCTTTTCCGACGCATATTTTGCACACGGATGTGAGTTACCAATGGGCCACGCTGCCTCTTACTGTGTCGCTTCAACAACACATTCAACTGGATCAGTATGAAAGCGACTATTTATCCACAAGCGGTGGATTACAGAAGCCAGGTTCCATTGATGAATACTGGCGTGTAGATCTGTCATTGAGTTATCGAGTCGACCCCACTCAATTAGTGCGTTTGCATATTCGCAATATAGCGGATCGCGAAAATACCAAACCGTCTGTGTATAACTCAGAAGGGGGTATTTTAGATGAGCAACGTCATATCAGCATTGAATGGGATGCCAGTTGGTAAGCTATGGGTGAACTGTTTGCGGATATTCAAATTAATGTCGTCGGAAACACGGTGGTCCTAGATTTGAGCGGCATGGTGGGCATAAACGAAGTGAACGCCATTAAAGCTAAACTGGAGGTGGAGGCTCTGCCGAGACTCAACCCTCCATGGGCTCTGGTGGCTTCTACCAAGCATTGGGGCTTGTACACCCCAGAGGTCAAAGCAAACCTAGATAGCATCGGGCAGTGGTATATCGAAAACGGTCTAGGGTTTAGTGTCATGTTGACCGAGAATGAGTCCTTATTGAAGCAAAAGGCCACCGCGGAGCTGGTACAGGGCCGTGATGAGATCGAACATGTGTATCTTGGCTCCATGGAGGCAGCGCAGGTTTGGCTGAGGGGGCGAGACTTGTGGCCTAAAGAATAATGTCGTCGAGCTTATGGCTTTCGTCGTGGAAGGTATCTCTCTGATACACATCATCGCGGACTTGCAGAACACCGTTGTCGCCGACCCACGTGGTCCAGTACATGAGGTAGACAGGGATGGGGTCTTTCAATTGAACCGGGCGCATTTGTTGGCGATCAATCACTTGCTCGATCAACGCCTTATCCCAATTTTGATGTTTCAAAAGTGCGTGAGCCAGCTCTAAGGGTTTCTCCACTCGGATGCAGCCACTGGATAATGCGCGCATGTTTTTTCTAAATAATTCTTTGTGGTTGGTGTCGTGTAGATAGATGGATTTGTCATTGGGAAAAACAAACTTCACATGCCCAAGAGAATTATTGTCCCCAGGTGCTTGAACAAATCGATAGGTATTGTGGCGACTGTTAAAGCCTTCCCAATCAATGCCTTCTAAGGGTACTTCGATAGAGGGTTGGGCCCAACCTTCGTACACTTTAAAGTTTTGACGCTTAATGTAGTCAGGGTTGCGCTTGGCCAGCGGCAAAATATCTCTCACGGCAATACGATGAGGCACATTCCATTCAGGTGCCAGCACCACCGAGCTAATGGTTTCTGCTAGCACAGGGGTGCGTCGTTGCTCACGACCGATGATGACTTTCATATTGAGCTGACTGCGACCGTTTTCAATGAGGTCTAAACGATAGTTGGCCATGTTGACCAATATGTAACGGTTACCGAGATGCTTTGGAAGGTAGCGCCACCGCTTCATGTTAAGGGCAATGCGCTGGGCCATAAAGTAAGGTGATACATTGAGCCGTTCTTGAGTCTTTCTATCCAACTCTCCGCTGGTGGGTATACCATGGCGTTGCTGGTAACGCTTGAGGGCGGTCGAGATGTCATCGTCGAAGACATACACAGGGCTAGTGGTGTCCGCGCGGTAATCCTGTTCGAGGGTGGCAGGGTCAATGTTTTTTTCTTGGGGCATTAACCAGTCAAGGGAGCCTGCGGTGAGATCTCCGTACTGCGATAACATCCAGCGTATTCTTGGCACTTGTGCATGGCGGTCGCCAACTCGCAGGGTTTCGTCCACAGTCAATGGATACCATAAGCCACTCTCTGCAATGGTTTGATATCGGTCTAGTTCCTTCGTAAGGCGATCATAGCCACTGTGTTGAGGCACCATTTCATTCACAAGGTTGTACAGCTTCCCTTGTTCGAGACTCTGAGACAGTAGGCTAATGACGTCGAGAGAGGTGACCCGTGTTGAGGGCGGTGACGCGACCTTCTTAAAAGAAGGGTGGTCCAGTTCACCTGTGTTGGGTAGTAGCTCTTTATTTAAAACCTGCTGTGCATAGGTGATGAAGGCGTCGCTGAGCAATACATCGATGGCGGCAGCGTGCTTCGGTTGATTGCTTAGACGCTGGATTTCAGTTTGAAGTTTGCTGATGCGATAGCGATAGGCTTTCCATTCGTCACTGGCGGTGTGACGCAGGCTTTGAACAAGCGCGTTGCCAGATTCATTCAGCTCGAAGCTGTCCATCCAAATCAGCTGGTGATCTCGCTTTTGATAGAGTAAGTCCAGCTCTTGCCGGTATTGCAAACTGATGTTGCCGGCAACCTGGGTTGGCGATTCGTATAACCAGTATTGAATGCTTTCTTGTGCAACAAGGGGGGCCATCACCGGCTTCGAACTTCCGCTGATGAACAGGGCTGCATAAAATAGGGCAACGCAGAATCCCCCCAATGCCCAAACCACTTTCTTTTGGGCCTGTTTGCACGCCTGGCTTCCAATCGGTTTTGCTTTATAAGTCAGTACGTCCATAGCTGAAAGTATGGCAGGGCTCAAAGGCTTATGTGATGAATTTCACGGAGTGTTGTGTTGGGGTTTGGTGACGTTTTGCAACGAAGTGTAATTCAAAAAAACGTCACCTTAAGAATCAATAAGTTAGCGTTGAAAAAACGAAAAAATCGTCTGAGTGACTTTGGGCTGACGTTAAGTTATTGAAAAAAATTCTAACAAGGTGATTTTCTTAAAATTCAAACTCAATATAGTCGGTTTCTTGGCCCGATGCGTCGAAACTGGCTTCGGCAAAAAAGACAGAATCTTGACGAATACTCAGTGCGGTACTCGCACGGGTGCCGTAATGCTCACTGACGATGAAGGGGCTGCTGAGCAGGTGCTCCCACTCTGCACCGACGCCTGTGTCTGGCAGAGTGTCTGGATGAAAAGGTGCGCGGCGGTGTAAAAGTTCGTGAACGGGCTGTATGGGCTCCTCGTCTTCCAACCAAGTGGCCAGTTGCTCTTTGGCGTAGGCCAGTTTTGGCCATGGGGTATCCAGTTGTGCATTGCACAAACCATAAATACCTGGTTGTAACACGGTGGGCCCCTGTGTGCCTCGGTTGCTGACGTAAACACAGTCTTGTCGATTGCCCACAATTAAGTTGAATCCATCATAGGCGTGGCCTTGCTCGAAAACCTGGTTAGCGTATTCCAAGGGGGAATGTGATTGCTGCAGGAAGTGGCTGACCAGTTGTCCCCGAGAAAGAGTGCCCTTATAGGTGGCCGGTAGCTGGCGAACATTGGTCAGGGCGGCAAACCGCCCGTCGGTGGTGACGCCCAACCAGGTGCCACCGGCGGACAGGTCTTTACCTGCGTACATGTGAGGATGATCCGCCCAGCGGTGGGCTTGTTGAGCGGCACGGGCGTGAAATTCATCTCGATTGGCCACCAGTGTGAGTATGGGATCTTGCTGGGGGTGCCATTGAAAACTGATTAAACACATAGAGCAGCCTTGTTGTTTTACCTGAGTGTAGCGGCGGAAACAGAGGATTCATAGCCTCAGCTGGCGTCGTGACTCTAATGCCTTCATAATGCGCCTCTTTATTTTTCCCGGTTTATATTAAGGGCCTTAGTATGTTGTTACTCACCTACATGGCAGTAGGCGCGTTTGCTGGTGTGCTGGCGGGCTTGTTTGGCATCGGCGGGGGCATGGTGATTGTGCCTGTACTGGTGTTTACCTTTCAATCATTGGGGTTTGCATCGGATGTATTAACCCATATGGCGGTCGCGACGTCACTGGCCTCCATCGCTTTTACGTCTATCAGTTCGGTAAGAACTCATCATCAAAAAGGCGCGGTTGACTGGCCTTTAGTTTGGCAGCTCAGCCTTGGCATCCTAGTCGGAGCGGTTTTGGGAGTACTGACGGCCGATGCTTTGAGTGGTTCTGGTTTGCAAGTGGTGATTGGTGTGTCAGCTTTGATGATGGCGGCGCAAATGGGATTGGGGCTGAAGCCTAAGCCAACCCGCACCCTACCGGGTACCGCGGGGATGATCACCACAGGTTCTGGCATAGGTTGGGCTTCCAGTTTGTTTGGCATCGGTGGTGGCTCTTTAACGGTGCCGTTTCTCACTTGGTGTAATCATCCAATGCAGCGCAGTGTCGCGACGGCAGCCGCCTGTGGCTTTCCCATTGCGGTGGTGGGTGCAATTACCAATATTGTCGTGGGGTGGGGGAACCCACTCTTACCAGAGAGCAGTGTCGGCTACGTATACTGGCCGGCGTTGTTAGGCGTGGTGGTGACCAGTGTGCCTTTTGCAAGGCTAGGAGCAAAGCTCGCGCATCGCTTGGATGGCGATAAGTTGAAGAAGTTGTTCGCCTTGTTACTGGTTGGTGTTGGCATTAAATTTTTAACGGCCAATTTATAAGAAAGAATCTTTTAACACGGGCGTGGTCTGATACCATGATTCGCCCAGATGGCTCTAAGTGCACACCAAGGACTAGAGTGCTGGAAATAACATAAGAACTTAGGAAGAGCTATGCTCACGTATCCCAACATCGATCCGGTGGCCATCAGCATTGGCCCTATTTTTGGATTAGGCCCGCTTAATGTTCACTGGTACGGCCTAATGTACCTCGCCGGTTTTACCATTGCCTATTTGCTCATGATGCAAAGGGCGAAACAACCGAACTCTGGTTGGACGAAAGACCAAGTCAGTGATTTGATTTTTTACAGCGCCATGGGGGTGGTGCTGGGCGGTCGTGTTGGCTATGTGTTGTTTTATAACTTCGGAAAATTCTTAGATAACCCGCTGTGGCTGTTTTCAGTGTGGGAAGGCGGTATGTCCTTCCATGGTGGTCTTTTAGGGGTCATTGTCGCGGTGATCTTTTTCGCCAAACGTTACCAAAAAGGGTTTTATCAGGTCATGGACTTTGGCGCACCCATGGTGCCCGTTGGCTTGTTTACAGGTCGCTTAGGTAACTTCATCGGTGGTGAGTTATGGGGCCGTGAAACCGATGTGCCTTGGGCCATGGTATTTCCAAAAGGCGGCGACGTCGCTCGCCACCCAAGTCAGTTATATGAAATGTTCTTAGAAGGCTTCGTGCTGTTTTTGATTCTATGGATATACAGTCGAAAGCCTCGTCCAACCATGGCTGTGAGTGGGTTGTTCCTTGTGGGTTATGGCGTGTTTAGATTTATGGTGGAGTTCGTACGGGAGCCCGATGGCCATATTGGCATCGACCTCTTTGGTTGGATGACCCGCGGTCAGATTTTATGCGTACCTATGGTACTATTTGGCGCCGCCATTATTTATTTAGCTTACCGACGCGAAGCCAGCAAAGCGTAAGCAGACCTTATCGGTGATTGAGTGATTCTATGAAACAGTATTTGGATTTATGTCGTCGCATCGTAGACGAAGGTGTTTGGATCGAAAATGAGCGCACGGGTAAACGCTGCCTGACGGTCATTGATGCCAACCTAGAGTACGATGTGGCCGCCAACGAGTTTCCTATGATCACCACGCGCAAGAGCTATTTCAAGTCGGCTATTGCAGAGTTCATTGGCTACATTCGCGGCTATGATAATGCGGCTGATTTTCGCGCCTTGGGCACTAAAACTTGGGATGCCAACGCCAATCTAAACGACGCTTGGCTGAATAACGCATACCGTAAAGGCGAAGACGACATGGGTCGTGTATACGGTGTTCAGGGTCGTGCTTGGGCGAAGCCAGATGGCGGCACCATCGACCAGTTACGCAAGGTGGTGGATAACCTTTCTAAAGGGCTGGATGATCGCGGCGAAATCATCACGTTTTACAATCCTGGTGAATTCCACATGGGGTGTTTACGTCCTTGTATGCATACCCACAATTTTTCGGTCTTGGGTGATACCCTCTATCTAACCAGTTTTCAACGCAGCTGCGATGTGCCACTGGGCTTAAACTTCAATCAGATTCAGGTGTTCTTCTTCTTGGCCATCATGGCTCAAATTACCGGTTTAAAACCCGGCAAGGCGTACCATAAGATCGTGAATGCCCATATCTATGAAGACCAGCTAGAGTTGATGCGTGATGTTCAACTTAAACGAGAGCCGTTTCCTTCGCCTAAGCTGATTATTAACCCAGATATCAAAACTCTGGAAGATTTGGAAACCTGGGTCACCATGGATGATTTCAAGGTCGAGGGTTACCAATGTCATGACCCCATCGCCTATCCTTTCAGCGTTTAACGCTGTCTTTTTCTCGCCTTAGCTTGAATCCGCCAATGCCCTCAAACCCTTACGGGTAATAGGGCATTTTGGCACACTTGGACGGTAAATCAGTCAGTAATCACTTCTATACTGAGCAGCATGATTGCAGGGTGAGAAGGGAAATGGCTTCAACTCAAGGGAACCCAACCCCCAGTCAGAGCCCTGCGATTTGGGTACTGGCGGATCACGGTGGCCTAGGAAAAGATATTACACAGTGGCTAAGCGCGATGAACTGGCGTGCCACCACCGAGCTTGGCCACGTCAAGCAAGGCTTGATGTCCACTCAACATGGCACCGTGCTGGTGGATGCCCGTTATAGCCCCCATCGAATGCTGACACAGATACGGTTTTTACATGAACACTTTGCTGATGCTGTGATTCTCGTATTAGTGGATGGCGGCCATGACCACTGGGGACAAGAGGCCATTCGGCAGGGAGCCGATATGTATCTGTCTCCGACGGCCGTATCGGAGCAAGGCTTGTCCATGGCGGTGAGATCGTTGCAATTGCAAAAGCACCGCCTAGTGCAAAACGCATCAGCACTCGATCCGTGCACAGGTTTACTGAACCACAGCGTGTTCTTTGATCGACTATCTCACGCCTTACAGGTGGCTATTCGTCATCATTGCTTAACCGGCTTGTTGATCCTAGAAGTGGATGATTTTGATGGCGTCAGTAGGGCGTTCACCGAATTGCAGCAAGATCGCATCCTTCAATTGTTAGCCAAACGCATCCAAACCTGTGTTCGCAATAGTGACAGTGTTGCCCGGTTGAGTGGCGCTCAGTTCGGCGTTGTTTTGGAAGATCTTCATGATGACGTCATGCTGGCACACATTGCGCAGAAAATTCAAACCTGTTTGGGCGAACCTATGGAGCTAGAACGGGAGCATAGGGTGCACCTGTCCATTAGTATGGGCGGTCATTTGTGTGAATCGGGCCAGCAAAATGGCTTGTCATTGCTGGAGCAATGTAAGTCTGCTCTTGCTCGTGCGAAGGACAGTCCGCAAAAACATTGTTGGTTCTATTCTCAAGATCTCAATTTCCGAGCGATTGCCCGACAAAATATGGAATCAGGTTTGCGCCGGGCCATCGAAGCTAAGGAATTTGTTTTGCAGTGCTCGCCCTGTCATCAGGCGAAAGGTTTTATGTGTCAGGGGGTTATGCCTTGGATTACTTGGCGACATCCTACCGCTGGCATGGTTCATCCGGATGTCTTCATGGGGTTATTGAGAGACACTGGCCTGATTAAGTCGATGGGACAATGGGAGATCGAACAGTACCTCGCTTGTCTATTAGATTGGCATGCCATGGGGCTATGCCGTCAAGCGTTCCGTGCGTTCATGCCCATGAGTGAAAAGCAACTGCGAGACCCTGATGCCTTGTCCATTCTCTATGAAAAGCTATCTGGTCAGGAGTGGCTACAGGAGCACTTGGTGCTGGTGGTCAATGAAAAAACGGCCATTCGAAATGTTAAGTCGTTGCAACGGTTAAAGGAACATTTTCCCTGCTTAGGGCTCGGTGTGAAGTTGCGTCAGGCCAGCAATACGTACGGCTCGCTCAGTTATCTTCAATCCTTGGATGCAGACTTCTTACTGCTCGATAGCAGTTTCCTTCTCCACATGCAGATTGATCATCTTGAAACCTCATTAGCAAAAGTCGTGGTGAATATGGCCCATCAGCTCGGTGTCGATGTGGTTGGCCTAGGAGCAGACAGCCAACTCAAGGTCGAAAAAATGCGGGCGCTAGGTTGTGACCTATTGTGTGGCGATTACTTTACAAAGCCCTTTGCCCCCAACGAATGGGGCAGCTATCTTAGCGATCACTGATCGACTTTTCTTTCGTTGGCATTTCACCCCTGTGCGCTTTCCGTTATCCTTACGCCTTCGCCAATTTATGGGAAAGAGGTAGATCGTGACCCTAGCGTTAATTGCGGCGTACGCACAAAATCGAGTGGTGGGTATTAATAACCAACTGCCTTGGCATCTGCCTGAAGACCTTAAATACTTTAAACGCATTACGACGGGTAAAGCCATCATTATGGGTCGTAAAACCTATGAGTCCATTGGACGCCCGTTGCCGAATCGAACGAATATTGTGATCACATCCAACCCGGAATTTTCAGCCCCAGGCATCGTTGTGGTGAACAGCTTGCAGGCTGCCATTGATCATGCTGAAAGCGTCAATACGATTAATGGTGAAGACGAAACCATGATCATTGGCGGGGCCACCATTTATGAATTGGCTCTGCCTTTAGCAGATCGTTTATATCTGACCCATGTCCATGCAGATGTGGAGGGTGATGCCTATTTCCCTGAGGTGGATTTTAGTGGCTGGAAGCAAGTAGCAAATGAAGACTACTCTGCGTCAGAGACTAATCCATACGATTACAGTTTCGCGGTCTACGAAAAAGCCTAATTGATGATTGGCCGTCAAGCAGCGGGCGATTGTCAGATGATGTTGCGCTCAAATATCACCACCTGATTTCGCCCCTGATGTTTGGCTTGATATAACGCTTGGTCGGCTTGATTAATAAGAAACTGAAAACTGTTTTCTTGAATAGACTGTGGAATCACACTGCTGACGCCTAGACTGGCGGTGACGCTGAACTGTTCGGCCTCCCATGAGACCACTACGTTACCCAAGGCGCGCCGAATATTTTCAGCCACCTCTAACGCCCCAATCAGAGGGGTTGCGGGTAGAATGATCGCAAATTCCTCTCCCCCTAATCGGCAGCAAATATCGGACTCCCTACCCACTTGACGTTTTATGCACTGGGCTACTTGGCGCAGGCATTCGTCACCGGCTGGGTGCCCATATTGATCATTCACTCTTTTAAAGTGATCAATGTCCAACATGATTAACGCGATCTCGCTTTGATCGCGATAAGCGCGCTTGAACTCAATCTTATAGTGTTCGTCAAAGTAGTATCGATTGTGTAATCCCGTCAGCGCATCGGTCACACTGATGGTTTGTAGGCGCTCATTGGCAATGGACAATTCATCGAGAGCGGATTGAAGTTCTAAGGTTCGGGCTTTTACTAATTGTTCTAAGCGATCATTGGTTTCTTTTTCAATTCTTAAGTTTTCTAATTCAGCAATAAACGCCTGTTCTTTTGCGTCATTCACTTCATTGGCTAGGGTCAGCGCTTCTTGTTGAGCCTCAATTTTTTCGGTTTGGTTACGAGCCATTCGATCGGCGAGTGCGAGGGACAAGAACATAATTTCTAGGCTGGCGCCGAATTGAAGCCCATATTCAGACACTGGCGTAATTGGAATGAGGCCCAGTTTGTTGGCCGTGAGCAAAACGGCACCCCCTAAAAAAACACTCCAAGCCAAGGCGAAATAATTGGCACTAGGGTGTTTGTTTCTCACCATGTATATGGTGATGCCAATGACCGTTGAGATCATGACAATGGTACAAAGTGCTGCGAGTTGAATGGCGTTATGGTAAGGCAGCACTAGACCCACGATGGCGCTCACAAGAGCGGCATAAAGCAGAATACGCAGCACATAAGCAATTCTTGGGTAAAGCTGCTTGCACTCGAAAAACTCCAATATAAAGACACTGAGAGAGGCTAATAAACTTGATAAGCAAAACGGGGTAAGAAACTGATTGAGTGAGGGCCAGTCTGGCCATAGGTATTGAAAACCAATGCCGGAAATCGATGATTGAAACAGTGTGAAAAATAAAATGTAGCTAACGTAAGTAAGGTAAATGCCTTGGCGTTCGCTTAGCCACACCATAAAGTTATACAGCGCCATGATCAGTACCATGCCGTAAAATAGGCCTTGGGCGAGAAAATGACTTAACGAGTGGAAGTTGAACTTATCTTGATGCCATAACGTGGCGGGCACTTGCAGCGCCCCTTCGGTCTGCACTCGCATGATGATGGTAATGCTTTCATAGGGAAACAGCAGAGCCGGAAAAACTAAGTGAGGGTGGTTATAAATGCGTTTATCTATGGTGAGTTGATCGCCCCCATAGAAGTAGGATTGCACCTCTCCATACCCATTAATAAAGAATACGTCGACATGATCAAGCTGGGGGTAGGCAATCTCCAGTACCCATTCATGAATCACGGCATTGTGGTTCGATACCACCACTCGAAACCAATAGGCGCTTTCGTCAAAGCCAAAATTCGCGTCATCTTGTCCTAGAGGTTGCCATTGATCGGTGTTATAGCGCGAGACAACATCTTCCAGTGTGAGCTCACCACTGGGGTCTTTTAACATGTCCATGTAAGGGGCCAGTTTGTATTGGCCATCGTCCGCCAAATCTAAGGTGACCCCTTGCGCGGCGAGCGCCCAACAAAACAGAATGAAAGAGAGGAAGCCAGTTTTCATAGATTTGACCACATAGACCTTTTTTAAGGCTAGATTAGGCATCACGGGAGTCAAACGGATGAGACTGAACTACACTGAAGTTCATGTGTTGAATGAGACCGTTGCAAAGGGGAGTTGCATGGCGACCACACGCCGAGAATTGCTGAAATGGATGCTTAAAGCGCCCGCCTTAGCGCTGGGTACCAGTCTTCTAGATCTGTCCAATGCCTATGGTAGCCCGTTGCCTTTAGGGCCTTTGTTGCCCCCTAACGACTTAGGTTTGAGGCTCCCGAAAGGGATGAAGGCTCGCGTCATCGCCCAATCGGGTTATCGAGTCCCGAATACCGATTATATCTGGCACAAGAGTCCTGATGGGGGGGCGTGTTTTCCTACGGGGGATGGCGGTTGGGTGTATGTGAGCAACAGCGAGGAGTCCTTTTTTCGCGGTGGTGCGGCAGCCATTCGTTTTAGCCCTTGGGGGGATGTCCAAGATGCCTACCCAATTTTGCATTGGACCAGTCGCAATTGCGCGGGGGGCGCGACACCATGGAAAACGTGGCTGAGTTGTGAGGAGACAGACAGAGGGGCAGTGTACGAAACCGACCCGTTTGGTGTAAACGATGCCAAAAAACGACCTGCGTTGGGGTATTTTAAGCACGAAGCCGTGGCCGTTGATATGGATCGTGGACACCTCTACATGACGGAAGATGAAGAGGATGGCTGCTTGTATCGGTTTGTTTCGAGCGAGGGGTTACCTAATCTTGACCAAGGGGATCTACAGGTGGCGGTGGTGGATGACCTAATGAATGTCACGTGGGTAAATGTAGAGGATGCAACCCCCTCACGATTCTCCACTCGAACTCGTCATCAAGTGCCTCAGGCTCATCGTTTCAAAGGGGGCGAAGGCATCTGGTATCACTCAGACTTAGTGGTGTTCACCACAAAACATGATCACCACGTTTGGGCCTTGGATGTTAAGAGACAAACCTTAAGGGCACTGTATCGGGGTGATCAATTGCTCAAAGGCGTCGACAACATCTGTGGCGCGCCACAGGGTGGTTATGTGGTAGCGGAAGACGGTGATGATATGCAGCTGGTGATGTTGAGTGAGCAGGGGTTAGCTCAGCCCATTGTGCAAGTCGTGGATCAGCCAGGCAGCGAACTAACGGGCCCCGCGTTTTCTCCCGACGGGCAACATTTGTACTTTAGTTCTCAAAGGGGCAGGAATTCAAAACGAAGAGAAGGCATTACCTACGAGTTGAGTTGGGTATAGGTTCTCTTGTTCAGCGTATATTTCTGAACGGTTTTTTTAGGTTGGTAATTCGATATGTTACGTCTAGAGAGAATGCTCTCATGGCTGTGGCTTTGCAGCTGTTTAGCCGCTTGTGGAGCCGGGGATTACGACCCATCAGGTGATCCGGATGACGATCGTAATTGGGCAACGGTTTCCTATGGCATCGCGGATCTCTTTCAGCGAGTGCCATCAGGCACCCTCGCCAGTGACGCAACCCCTTTATGTGAGGTCCTGGATTTAAATGGCGATCAGGTGGATGATGCGTCTCGGGCTTGGACGCTGGAGTTCAAAGACTCTCCCACTAATATCGGCCAATTTTCAGCCATCATTTTTAGCAGTAATACACTCTGCAGTGGTGATCCTGATTGGCAGGATTTACTTGAATTTACATACACTATCGCTACGGCAAATTTTGAATTTAATCGAATTGACGGTGAAGTATTAAATATTGGAAGAAAGGCCCTTACGTCGTCAGGTGAAGATCTACTCAATAGTGGCAATGCGTGCGGCCGGTCGGACTGGACCATCAATACCTTAGTGAGTGCTGATGCGTGTCAGGGCGATGTGGTGGAGGCGCTTTCGTATTTTCATTTAGATGCACAGTCACCACGACGCACGACGGGAGAGAAAGTGAAAGGACTATATATTTATCTTCCCCCCTATTTTACCTACCAAATCGGTAGCAACGGTCAGCGCCCAAATACCAGTGACATTGCAGGCTACGACGGCAGTGCGTTATTGGGTGATCCACTTTATGTGAGCACCCAAAGCGAATAGCCGCATGCTATCTTGTACGCATTTGGGCGGGCGTGCAGTCCGGTGTGCAATTTTCAATTTCGATGCTGTTCGGGTATACCGTCATAATGGCGAAATTGACTTCTTTAATGTCCGCCACAACATAATGGGGTAGGTCGACGTTGGTGAGCTGCCAATAGTCGAATCGATGCAGGTGAGCATGAATCATATGATCAAAACCAACGGATTTTAAATAGTTGCTAAGATCTAGATCATTATCCCATGGTGCAATATGACTCGCCCCTATAGTGTGGTTGCGCGTGGCAAAGCCTTGAGCTTCCGTTGCTAGCCACTCGCGATCAGGTACATTAGAGAATTCGTATTTGTTGTCGTTATACGCAATAAATTTAGTGCCTTGGTACTCAAAACTAAAATCATACGGGCCGATGTTTTCCTTCCATATTTCTTTTCCGTAGGACAGCGAATCATGGTTTCCTATAACAGAAACAATCGGCATATTGCTGTGGGAAAGCGCTTTACAAATCCACTCGTATTCTTGCTTGATGCCGATCTCGACCAAATCCCCTAAAAGAAAAATGAAATCCACATCGTCTCTTCGGTTCAGTATTTCTAAGGTGGTTTGCAGATCCCCTGGCCACATTTGAGGGTCGCCTAAGACCGCCACTTTAAAATGGTCTTTTGCCCCTTGGCTCTGCTCCAATTGCTTGATGCGCTCTATATTGGTCGGAACCCATATCTGGGGGCAATCGAGGTTCGTTTCCCAAGGAGACACCGCGTACTTACAACTGGTGATCAGAAATAAAAAAATAGATGCAAAAAGACAGCGGATCATTTAAATCTCCAACGGGTACCGAAGCCGTAGGTGAAAATGCCATCGAGACCTAAGAAGCGATAATTGTCTCGGTAGAATTTGTTGTTTCGAATGTAATTAACGACGCCCACATCGAGCGCAGAGAGGTCCCAATAGATTTCTAAACGGCTATTAACCAGAAGATTCAACTGGTAGTTAAATATGAGACGGCGAGCGGTACTATAGTAATACCCGTCAGGATACTTATCTGGCAGTTCTCGATAAATGTCGTTGTCGCGGCCAGATATAAATGTCATACCAAAGCTACCGGGCCTTATTCTCACTTGCTGGTTGAGCACCGAGAACTCGTACATCGACCCGCGCTGGTAACGGTAGCGGCCACTGAATATATACATTTCATCGTGATAGCTCAGCTCAGGCACATATCCGATGCCCACGGACCAGTTATGTCGTTTAGATAATTCCCAGCCATAGGATGCATGGGCCATGCCCATCATAGACCCTGAGTGTAATTCACTAAAATGACTCGTGATATTAAACCAAGGGATATCGTCGGCAATGCTAGGTTGACGATCAGTGTTCTCTGAGTGGCACAGTGGTACAAAGCCCAAAAGGCTAAGAAGGCTTGTTACAAGTATTCTGGTCATATGATTTTTGAGTGCAGCGAATAGGTAGAGTTTACCGATTAGCATGAAGAGTCGCTAGGCAAAACAGTCACGCGGACTCGGCGATCTGCGTCACTATGGTTGCTGTGGATAAAATCGGACTCCAAAATATTGTCCAAAGTCTTTATCCTTTGATTTAAGAAAACGCTGTATCTTTCTAAATTGTGCTGATTCTGGCTTCGCCTGAATCCATTGAGCTGCATAGGCAAAAGATTTCAAACGATGCTTCTCTATGAATTTGCTTGAGTCAGTTGCGGCTACTGATTTGAGAAAGATGGGTGTGGTCACTACAAAATGAATCTGATGGGAATCGAGATGTTGATTGATGCCGTAGAAGTCATCAAAAACATGTACTTGAGCATGATCGGGTAAATGAAGCTTCATGACTTGCCAAGCTGAACTGTTCCTCAAAATAGCAATGTTTGCGCCTTTTTGGCTAGCTTCATTCAGTGACCGATATTGATAAATGATCACGTCTAACTGCGCTTTAGCGAGTAGGCTAAAACCATTTCTCACCGTGAGGTTTTCTACTGCTTTATACCCGCCCCAAAATATCATATCTGCTTTTTTCTCTTTGATGGCGGCCTCAAGGTCCTTGATACGTGATGTGGCGCGAACCTGGATTGGCTGTCCGATGATCTCTTCCATTGGTGCGATGACGAGACTGAGTTTTTCTTGAGTTAATTGAACAGAATAGAGATTTTGTATCCAAACCGTGAAAGGCTCAGCCGCGGTGTTGGCTTGTGCTAAAGCATGAATGAAGACAAGAGCGAAAACACAGAAGCGGGTCATGGATATGGCGAGCCAGTTATTAGTCAGGTAGACCCATAGTATAGCCAACGTGGACGTTTTCGCAGTTTAACCAAAACGTCAATGGACTGTCATGCTTATCCCATCAGACCGTAACAGTTCGAAAGAAAGATGGTTGTGCGATTCTGCATATCATCCTATGGACTGGATTATGAAAAATAAGATAACGACGTTTTGGCTCTTACTGGTCACCCTTTGCGCCAGTGTTTCCACTGCCCACGGGTGGGACTGGCGAGATTGGACGTACTGGGAAAATACTCATTTTAACAATATACCTAAGAAGGCACGTGTCTCGACTGGTGTACGCCCGATTTACTTGGTGGACAATATGGCGGAGGGAGAGTTGAAGTCGACATTGAAAGCCTGTGAAAACAAAAAGATGAAATCAACTTCATTTTCCATTGGTCACCGTGGTGCACCTATGCAGTTCCCCGAGCACACGAAAGAGGGGTACATAGCCGCGGCAAAAATGGGCGCAGGTGTTATTGAGTGTGATGTGACGTTTACCCAAGATCGCGAATTGGTATGTCGACATTCACAATGCGACCTTCACACGACGACCAATATATTAGCGACCCCGTTAGCTGAGCGATGCACGGTTCCACCCGAATTTGATAGTGAGGGGAAACTGGTCAATGGATCTGAGATTCAATGCTGTACTTCAGATATCACACTGGCTGAATTCAAAACCTTGAAAGGAAAAATGGATGCCGCCAATCCCCAAGCGGACTCAATTGAAGGCTACATGAATGCAACGGCCAACTGGAGAACGGATTTATATTCTGCGACAGGAACCTTACTGACCCATGCGGAAAGTATCGAACTGTTTAACGATCTGGGTGTGGATTTTACGCCTGAGCTTAAATCTCCTTCCGTGTCCATGCCATTTGAAGGTGAGTATACTCAGCAAGACTATGCTCGCCAAATGATAGAAGAATACCGTGAGGCTGGTATTCATCCTCGTCGAGTGTGGCCACAATCATTCAACGAAGAAGATGTGCTTTTTTGGGTTGAGGAATATCCTCGCTTTGGTCGTCAAGGTGTATTCTTGGATGGCATGTACGATATGAACGTTTCGCTAGAGACGATGCAATCATGGCGTGCGGATGGCATACGAGTTTTAGCTCCACCCATGTGGGTGTTAGTAGATGTGGATGCCCACGGCTCGATCACCCCGTCACAGTATGCGATGAACGCCAAGTTAGCGGGATTGGATCTTATTACCTGGACGCTAGAACGCTCGGGTTTATTATCGACTAGCAAAGATTGGTATTACCAAACCTTGAATGGATTGACCGGCAATACGAATGTGATTGAGAGAGAAGGTGACGTATTTGAATTGCTCGACGTGCTAGCAAAAGACGTGGGTGTATTAGGCGTGTTTTCCGACTGGCCCGCCACGACGACCTATTACGCAAATTGTATGGGGATTCGTTAGATGAAAAAGCCGCTCATAGAGCGGCTTTTTTATTTAGACAGATTAGCCTATTAGGCTTGGGTGTCATTTTCTTGTGCGGCTGCTTTTTTGCGGCCAAACAACATTTTCAACGCCCAGCCCAAGCCAAGCAGAATAAATACACCAAATTTCTTCAGGAAAACCAAAGCGATGGCTAAGAAACCGGTTTTGGCTAGCACTTTGCCTGCGACTAGAGCGCCTAAACCGTAAGCGGCCACTTTATCTATCTCTGGGTCAAAATCAGCGTATTGAGCCCCTTCTTGGAAGTTTGCGATGCTGAGTACAGTATCCATTTGAGATTCGATGAGTTGTTTTTGATCCATACCGGCAATGAAGTTTAATACCAAAACACCACGACGGCCCAATACACGGATGTTGTAGTTCAGTGTGTTGACATCGCTGTCACCAAAACGAATTTCTTTTGCCCAATGCAGTTTATTGGAATTCGCATCATAAAATGGCTGCGCTGCCCAACCGACGAGCTCAACCGTAGGGTAACCATTCTGCTGACGATATTGGTTAGACTCAGCCGTATCGGCTTGCATGTCTTTTAGCAAATCAGAATAGTCGATGTCGTGTGCATCAGCGTCCGATACGTAGCCATCTTCTTCATAGGCAATGGTCACGGCCCAAGAATCATTATCGAACGGTGTGGTACCTTCTGGCATCAACATACCTAGAACGTCACCACCTGGAGGATTACCCCATACGTCGACCAACACAGTATTGGCATCTTTAGAGTCTAGAAAATAGAAGCTTTCGGGTACGTTAAGTTTGGCACCGGCTTGATCGATGGTAATTTCACCGTGTTGGCGGTTTAGTGATTCCCAAATGCCTTGAGCCCATTGCATATATTGGGCTTCTTCGGCAGATAGGGTTTCTGTGGTCTCACTCTCTTCTGCAAACGCAAAAGAAGATAGTGCCAGCATCAGCAGGCTAGATAGAATGAACTTCATAGTATCATTTCCAATTATTATTGATGTACTAACGGGGGGAACGAAAACAACTTCAGGAGAGATGAAAACGCTTTTAATCCGTTAAAAGTGATTCCCAAGAGGGGGAAGGAAGTGTGCCAAACTGAACAGAAAAAACAATGTGCAAAAAACAAAAAGCGCCAAGAAAATCGCTTTCTTGGCGCTTTTTAGGTTTAGATCAGTTTCACTTATTCAGCATCGATGAGCGCGTTATCACGCACCGCGCCTTTATCGGCAGAAGTAGCGAACTTGGCATACACCTTAAGTGCACGGCTCACTTTACGTGGGCGCTCTTCAACTGGCTTCCAACCTTTCTTATCTTGCTCATGGCGACGATGAGATAGTTCTTCGTCACTAAGGTCAACATTGATTGAGCGGTTTGGAATGTCGATGTTGATGATGTCACCATCTTTCAACAAACCAATGGCACCACCGGAAGCTGCCTCAGGTGAGCAGTGACCAATAGACAGACCAGAAGTACCACCAGAGAAACGACCATCGGTTAATAGCGCGCACGCTTTACCCAAACCTTTTGATTTCAGGTAAGACGTTGGGTACAACATTTCTTGCATACCCGGGCCGCCTTTAGGACCTTCGTAACGAATGATGACCACATCACCTTCTACTACTTCGTCAGCCAAAATGCCTTTAACGGCCGCGTCTTGAGATTCAAAGATCTTCGCTTTGCCTTGGAATACTAAGATGCTTTCATCTACACCCGCAGTCTTAACCACACAGCCGTCTAGGGCGATGTTACCGTAAAGAACCGCAAGGCCACCTTCTTTGCTGTAAGCATGCTCTAAAGAACGGATACAACCGTTTTCACGGTCACCGTCTAGAGTTGGCCAGCGAGTGCTTTGGCTGAAGGCCGTTTGCGTGGGAATACCAGCAGGGCCTGCTTTAAAGAACTCAACCACTTCAGGAGACGGGTTGCGCATGATGTCCCACTTATCCAAAGCGTCTTTCATGGTTGCCTCGTGAACGGTTGGAAGATCCGTGTGCAATAATCCCGCACGATCTAATTCACCGAGGATGCCCATGACGCCGCCGGCACGATGCACGTCTTCCATGTGGTATTTAGGGGAATTAGGAGCAACCTTACTTAACTGAGGTACCACACGAGAGAGTCGGTCGATGTCTTTTAGGTCGTAGTCTAACTCGGCCTCTTGAGCAGCACCTAATAAGTGCAAAATGGTATTAGTCGAGCCACCCATGGCAATGTCCAGCGCCATGGCATTTTCGAATGCTTTAAAGCTGGCAATAGAGCGCGGCAAAACAGACTCATCGTTTTCTTCGTAGTAGCGCTTAGCATTGCGAACAATGAGTCGACCCGCTTCGAGGAACAGTTTTTCACGATCCGCGTGGGTCGCTAACGTAGAACCGTTACCCGGTAACGACAGACCTAGAGCTTCCGTGAGGCAGTTCATGGAGTTCGCCGTAAACATGCCTGAGCAAGAGCCACAAGTAGGGCACGCGCTGCGCTCGTATTCCGCGACTTTTTCGTCAGAGGCGGTATCGTCAGCGGCAATCACCATGGCATCAACAAGATCTAGCTTGTGCTCAGACAGTTTGGTTTTGCCGGCTTCCATTGGGCCGCCAGATACAAAAATGACTGGGATGTTTAAGCGTAAAGAGGCTAGCAGCATTCCCGGTGTGATCTTGTCACAGTTAGAAATACATACGATGGCGTCTGCGCAATGGGCATTAACCATGTATTCCACAGAATCAGCGATCAATTCGCGGCTAGGCAGGCTGTAAAGCATACCGTCGTGGCCCATGGCGATGCCGTCGTCCACCGCAATGGTGTTGAACTCTTTTGCAACGCCACCGGCTTTTTCAATTTCACGGGCGACCAATTGACCCATGTCTTTCAGGTGTACGTGACCCGGTACAAACTGGGTGAAGCTGTTCGCCACGGCAATAATCGGTTTACTAAAGTCGTCGTCCTTCATACCTGTGGCACGCCACAAGGCACGGGCACCGGCCATATTACGGCCACCGGTCGAGGTTTTACTGCGATAATCAGGCATAGTACAGATCCTGTAGCTAGGTGACGTTTCAGTGGTCACTGAGTGTTCAAAGTGGCCGGAGTATACCAAAGGCAAAGGAGTTGGGCTATTTGGTTTACGCTGGCCAGCGCCAGTCGAATAGAGAGGGTTAAAATAAGGTCAGATGCTACGTATTAGGTTTGTAGACTATGTTTTCCTTGCCTATGCTTAGACTAACCCTGAGGTCTAAATGTGAGCGTTATGACGCGACCCCCTCTATTGATTCTGATGCTGGCTGTAAGCTGCTCGCCATGTGCTGTTGCGGAGGGTGAAAGCGACTTGTTTGAGCTGTCTCTAACGGACTTGTCTCAAATTAGGGTCACCGTGTCGTCGCATCGCCCCGAATCACTTTTGGATACGCCCTCCATCGTGACTCGGCTGGATTCAGCCGATCTAAGGCGGCTCGGACTCACCGATCTGACCGAACTCCTTTCATTTGTGCCGGGCATGACCGTACAAAATCACCTTTTTGGCCAGCCTTTTGTCAGCGTGCGGGGTGTCTATGAGGGCTTTAATCAAAAAGTGTTGTTCTTGCTGGATGACACGCCCTATTTCATGTCCAGCCATTCCGATATTCCTTTAAAAGCGATTCCGCTTGAGGCCATTAGTCACGTGGAAATCATTCGGGGCCCGGGAGCGGTTTACTATGGCACAAACGCCACTGCGGGTGTGATTAAGGTGGTGACCAAAACCGGTGAGGCGGGGTCGTCCGCAAAGGTAACCGTTAGGTCCACCGAGTCGGTGATGGTCAGTGGCGGCTACCAATGGCAGTGGGTAAATCACCATATGATGGTGGCGGGTCAAACGGAAACGCCGCAAAAGCAAACGGTTTACTACCCAGAGTTCGACAGTTTTAGTGCGGGCGACGTAGAAAAGACCGAACACAGTGATGCTGTTTATGCGAGGTGGTCACAGGGTCAAACGCAGCTGGTGTTTCATGGTTTTCATACCGAATATGCTGGCATCGCGCAACCAAGAACCGTGGATAACGTCAACCAGTTAACCTACCGTGGTTTTCTTTTGTCAGCTCAGCATTCCATTCCGCTTTCCAGTGAAACCAGTCTGAAAACCTTTATGGATTACAACCAATTTGCTTTGAACTTTTTGATCGACGATTTCATTGGGCCTGATGTTCAAGGCGGATTTAGAATGGGCGATGAACAGAATAATTATCGCCTACGGGCAGGCGCGAATATCGATGCGCAATGGCTAAATTGGCTGGGTGGATTTGCCGGTTTAGAATGGGAAAAACGCTCCACCAGCGACTATGAAATTTATAACGATCAAACCGGTGACACCACCGGCACCATTATGCCTGCGTTCTCTATGGATGAATGGTCGGCCTACGGTCAATTGGATGTCACACCTTATGAAGGGGGGCGTCTCGTCATCGGCGCACGATATACCGACAATGAGATCATTGGTGAGAGTGTGGTGCCCCGTTTAGCCTGGGTGCAAAGCATCAATGATACGTCGAGCATCAAAGTACTTTATAGTGTGGGGTTTAACACCCCAAGTTTCACGCAGTTGAAAGCCGATTTTAGTGGTGTGGTAAATGGTAACTCTTCGCTCTCGGCAGAGCAGATAGCTTCCTTGGATGTGGGCTACTTCTATCAGGCTGAACAGCTTCAATTTGGTGTAACTGCATTCCGTTATACCGCAAAAGATTTTGTTTACAGTGATCGTTCCAGCGGCGAAATTGAATTCTACAATAGTTCTGACTTCTCACATCAGGGATTAGAGCTGGAATGGGAATATCGCCTGCAAGCTCAACATGCGGTGTTTGCCAATACGTCGTATTTGTTTGATGGTAATGAAGTGGATGTAAAAGATAATTCCGCTCAATTTAGCCCTAGGCTAACAATGAATTTTGGCTACCATGGGCAATGGGGTCGTCACTCGGCAGGGATGTCAGTGCGTTACGTGGGTGAGCGTGCTTCAGCCGAGCCGATATGGCTGGTGAACGTGAACTATCAAGTTCGTATAAAGGCGTTCGATGTCGGTGCGCGTGTGGTGAATCTTGCTCAGTCGGATCAAAACCAGCCGAATATGGCCGAGTTTAATGAGCGTCTAGTGCCCATGGGGGAAAGCGAGCCGAAGGTGGAAGTGACGGCTCGCTATCGCTTTTAAAGGAGAGGCCCATATACATCAAGGGCTTTCGGGGGTGTTAAGCCTGCTCAACAATACTGGGTTCTAGCCCGCCTTTAGCAAGGTCGCCCAGCTCTTTATCGATGAAGTATAACCCTCGACCGTCCTCACCGATGATGGTGATCTTGTCCAAGATGCTTTTAAATGTCTTTTCTTCTTCGTGCTGTTCTGCGACGTACCATTGCAGAAAGTTGAATGTACTGTAATCGTGTTCACTAAATGCGGTATGGGCCAGTTCATTGATGGCACGTGTGATGTGCATCTCATGTTCTAATGTTGTTTCGAAAACGTTAGTAAGCGATTCGAATTCTGTTGGTGGCGCATCGATCGCTCCCAGCTTTGCCAAGTTGCCGGTTTCATTTACGTAGGTGAATAAGCGTTGCATGTGCTGCATCTCTTCATCTGCGTGCTGTTTTAAAAACGCGGCGCTGCCCTCAAAGCCCTTGTACTCGCACCATGCACTCATTTGCAAATATAGGTTTGAGCTATAAAACTCCAAGTTGATTTGATCGTTTAATTTGTCAATCATGTTCTGAGACAGCATGGGTACTCCTAATGCTAAAGAGAAGAGTCTAGTAATAATGCGTCAGTATACAGAACTGAACAAAACGCGCATTACCCGAATAGGTATGAGCTGCATAGGTAAAACCAATGAGTGAATGGATTTAGAGCGGGTTTACTTGATTTGATCGTACTGTTTTTACGGAAATGCGTAACAGTGGACAATTCGCTTATCAGCGGGCTTAAAAAAGAAACGTTAGGGATGCCCACTTGTGGGCATCGTTAAAGAAAGCATTACAAAGTTTTAATAAAAACTTTACTGTTACGTTGGTAGTTGTACAACGATTTTTTCTCAGTGGGTAACTCATCTACGCTGGCCGCTTTAAAGCCACGTTCTTCGAACCACTGCGCCGTTTGTGTTGTGAGTACAAACAGCCTTTCGAGTCCTTGGTTCTTTGCTTCGGTCTCAAACGTCTTTAATAACCGATCTCCACGATCACCGCCACGGTATTCATTATGCACGGCGACGCAAGCCAGCTCGGCCATTTTGTTGCCATAAGGGTACATGGCGGCACAGCCTAACACCATGCCGTCCTTTACAAGAATACGAAAACGATCAATTTCGGTTTCTAATACCTCGCGACTGCGGCGAACTAATATGCCGCGATCTTCCAAGGGTTTTAATAGATCAAGAATACCGACCACATCTTCCATGCGTGCGGTACGTAATTGCTCTTGGTGTTGTTGGCTCACGAGGGTGCCGATACCGTCGAGCGTAAATAACTCGGTGAGTAAGGCGCCATCATAGGTGTGTTTAATGAGCTGACAACGTTTAACACCGGCTTCGACGGCAAGCTTGGCTGCGTGAAGCTGAGCGACTTGTTCATCGTTGAGGTGCGGTTGACTGGTCACGGCAGGTATTTCACTGGCCAGAATTTCTTTGATCAGCTGATTATCCGTGTCTGTAACGCAATTATTTTCGCCAAAGAAAATGAGCTTGTCCGCTTGCAGTGCAATGGAGGTTTTTGTGGCCACGTCTTCAACGGGTAGGTTGAAGGTTTCACCTGTACGGCTGTAACCAAGGCAATTCAATAAAACGATGGCATTGTTTTGTAGGACTCGTTCGATGGCGTTCACGTCGATTTTTCTGACCTCACCCGTATAGGCAAAATCGACACCATCGATAACCCCGAGGGGTTTCGCCAATACAAAATTACCGCCCACGACCCTAATATCTGCACCATGCATGGGGCTGTTGCTCATGCCCGTGCTGAACATGGCTTCGATTTGCGAGCGCAGCTGCCCCACCGCTTGTTGCACGGCTGACAGCATAGGCGCGTCGGTAATCCGCATGTTGTTATGAAATTTCGGTTCAATACGTTTTTCATCGCATAGGGTGTCAATCTGTGGGCGTGCACCGTGTACCAATACCAATCGGACACCAAGGCTGCTCAACAGCGCGATGTCATGAACAATATTTTGAAAATGTTCGTGGGCTAGCGTCTCACCACCCAGTGTGATCACAAAGGTTTTCCCTCTGTGAGCATTGATGTAAGGAGAGGACTGTCTAAACCAATTAACGTATTGGGAAGTGCTCACAGATAATGCTTACCTTATGCTTATTGATTATGGATCTGCGTATGTCGGCTTATTATGGTCGCTCTATGGCTCAATGAAAAGCGGCCAAGTAACGTTAAGCCCTATTTACAGACAGTAGTGTTTGATAAAGCCTTTGATGTAATCGACCATGGGCTGTATCTGATCATGGGCCATGAACTCATTAGGTTGATGAGCCTGATCAATGGAACCCGCTCCCATGACCACAGTATCAATATTATTTTGGGCAAAAAATGGTGCTTCTGTGGCAAAGGCCACTGCTTCAGCGCCATAACCACTTAACTTTTCTGCCAAGGCGACTAATTCGCTGTTGTCTTCGCTGGCAAAGGCATCAACGCCATCAAACAATGCATAGCTCTCGATGGAGCTTTGGGTTTGCAGTTCGATCTCGGACAATCGTTCCTTAATTTGCTTGCGCACCCAATCCATAGACATGCCAGGCACGAAGCGTAAATCGTAGTGAAGCTCACACTGCCCGCAAATGCGATTCGGATTATCGCCACCATGAATACAGCCAAGATTCAGCGTGGGCGTGGGGACTGAAAATGCGGTGTGATGGTGTGATTGTTGAATCTCACCGCGAAAATCCATGAGAGACGTCATCACTTTATTCATCACTTCCATCGCATTTAAGCCCAAAGCCGGATTAGAACTGTGGCCCGACTTCCCCGTCACCTTGATCGCTTCCATCATGATGCCTTTGTGGGCGTTGATGGGACGTAATCCGGTTGGTTCACCGATAATTGCGGCGCGGGCTTTTGGCATGCCCAAGGTAGCCAGTTTACGGGCACCGGACATGCTGGTCTCTTCATCGGCGGTGGCCATGATAAAAATAGGGGCCGTTAGATTTTTTGGATCAAGTCCTTCGAGGGCGGCAAACACCAAAGGAAAAAACCCTTTCATGTCACAGGTGCCTAACCCGTAGAACTTGTTGTCTTTTTCGGTGAGGGTGAACGGATCGGAATCCCAACGGTCCGGATTGCAGGGAACCGTGTCGGTGTGGCCAGACAAAATGAGCCCGCCCGGGCCCTGTCCTAAAGACGCCAGAAGATTGAATTTCCCTCGCTCGGCATCAATACATTGAATGTCTACACTAAAACCTAGGTGCTCACACCATTGTGCCAATTGGTCTATTACCCCTTTGTTGCTCATGTCGTGATCATGTAGCGAGCTAGAAACGCTGGGTAAACTGATTAGCGTTTGCATTTGCTGCTTTAAAGTGGGTAGTTGGCTCATATTTCCCTTCACTGATGAATGTGAACGCGAGTATCCTTAAGGGCTCATGCTCCCATGAATGCCCACAGGGGTGTGGTGGCGCGTCGACCAATTGTCAATGAGTGTAACAAAACCAGTTATAAACACACCTGAATTCTTAGACTTGGCTTGTTCATTCGCCTGAACAGCTAAACTCTTATCAATAAAGACGAAACAATATCCAGTATGGCACAAGAAGTAGAACTGAAATTAACCCTATCACCGCAGGCTGTTGAAGCCTTTTTGCAAGATGCTCAACTAGGTGAGGCACAGGGCCAGCCGTTGTTGTTGGATAATCAATACTTTGATACACCTGATTTGCTCTTGAACCAAGCCCATGCTGCGTTACGCATTCGAAAAAGCCAGCACGGGTATAAACAAACTTTAAAGAGTAAAGGCCAGGCCATAGCGGGGCTGCACCAACGGGGCGAGTGGGAGTACGACATTGATTCTCCAGAGCTAGATTGGTCCCTTTTTCCTAAAGAGGTTGTACCGGATGCATCCGTAAAAAACGGGATTCTACCGCTATTCAAAACCGACTTTCAGCGTCATGTTTGGCATAAGCACGAAGGTCAATCTGATATTGAGCTGGTATTGGATCAAGGCGTCATTAGCAGTGAAGACCACAGCGTTGCATTGTGTGAAATTGAGTTAGAACTGAAAACTGGGCGAGTGGAGGATCTGTTTTCGTTTGCGCTGAGTTTGTCCAATCGCTATCCCTTGGTGCCCTGTGATATTAACAAAGCTGAACGGGGTTATCAGTTAAGCCATCCTGCTTTGAGCTTTTTTCAACCTTTAGATTTTTCAGATCTTGATCAAATTAATGTGGTTGATTTATTGCAGGAGACGTTAACACGGATCAGTCGTCGGTTTGATGGCTTTAGTCAGCAAGAAGATTGGTGGTCTGTGGTGGTGATTTCGCGTCAGATTCATGGGCTTTTGTTCATACTGAAGTCGTTAGAAGGTCAAGGCATGACACTACCACCCAATATTGTTCAAGATTGGGAAAGCGCATTAGAACCTCTCAATGGCATGCTATCGACGGCCCGCACTATTTTGGCCTTGCAGGTGGATGACCACAGTCACTCTAGAGGATTAACCCAGCGTCTTCTAACCCCTATTGCAGGGCAGTTAAACGGCCCGATGACAGATTGGGTGAATGCAAATCATTTGGGGCAAGCCATGCTTAAAACGGGGCAGTGGCTATGGCAAAACCACGAGCGCTTGGCTAAAGACTCACAGCGCGTACTAACCGCGATTCAGGACAGTATGAATACGGTGGCGAGTCGGTTAACTCAAATGTCGGTCCAGGATGTGGCCGACTTAACATATCACCAAGCGGTGGCCTATTTATTTCATCGCTTTCAACATCCAGCGTCAGAGTCGTTGGATAAAATGGTGAATGGTCACCTTGTTATCATGGGCATGGTCGATGCTTTAGAACATTGCGCCATTACAGATGAAGACAGTCGTGCTAAATTAGCCAGCTGGGCTCGCCGCTTAACGGTGGAGCAGCGGCATTTGCAGCAGGCAAAAGCCCAATTCGATTTGGCATTTACGTTTTAGCGTTCTGATTAACTCTTTGTCGAATAAAGCAATCAACACTTTTTAACCGAGCAGGAACCTGAATGGCGGCGGTGCAAGATTTAAAACTGTCTTTACAACCCTTGACTCAACAGTTGGTGAAGAAAGGCCTTCTTGAGCAAGAGCAGGCAGCAGAGATATTCAGCAAAGGCATGAATGGTAAGCGCCATCCTGTACAGGCGATTGCCAGCCATAGCTTTAAAAGTTCGAACTCTGGCCAGCGTGTCGATGAAGAAGTCATTATGCGTATCGTCGCGCAGGAGGCCGAAGTTGAATTCTTCACCATTGATCCGCTCAAAATTAAAGCGAGTCAGGTGACTCCCACCATGTCATTTGCCTTCGCTAAGCGTCATGGCTTATTGCCCGTAGGATTGAGTCCGGATGAAGTGGTGGTGGCGACGGCCGACCCTTTCGATCGTCGCTGGGTCGCTGACATTGAGCACATAAACCGTCGGCACGTGACCATCGTGGCGGCCAATCCATCGGATATTGATCGTTACCAGGTTGAGTTCTTTTCATTAGCGGCATCGGTTACAGGGGCGAGCGAAGTTCACAAGAAGCATGGCTCCAACTTAGAGTCCCTCGTTGAGCTGGGCAGCAAGGGTGGCAGTGACGCCAACGACGAGCATATCGTCAATATCGTGGATTGGTTATTTCAATACGCCTTTGAGCAACGGGCCAGTGATATCCATATCGAACCAAGACGAGACGTATCCAAGGTGCGCTTTCGCATCGACGGAGTATTGCATCCCGTTTATGAATTTCCTGCAAGCGTTTCCAATGCCGTTACCAGCCGTATTAAAAGCTTGGGCCGTATGAACATCGCTGAAAAACGCAAACCACAGGACAGTCGCTTAAAAACGCGAACGCCAGCGGGCACCGAAGTGGAGTTGCGATTGAGCACTATGCCAACGGCGTTTGGTGAAAAGTTGGTGATGCGTATCTTTGACCCCGAGGTTCTATTACGCAGCTTAAATGAGTTGGGCTTCAGCAAAGAAGATGCTGAACAATGGAAAGACATGACGGGGCAGACGGCGGGTATCGTGCTGGTGACGGGGCCAACGGGTTCCGGTAAGACCACCACGCTCTACTCCACACTCAAACAGTTGGCCAGTGAAGAAGTGAACGTGTGTACGGTGGAAGACCCCATCGAGATGGTGGAACCGGCTTTTAACCAAATGCAGGTACATGCCGCCATCGATTTGAGTTTTGCTTCTGGTATTCGAGCGCTCATGCGTCAAGACCCAGATATCATTATGGTGGGCGAGATCCGAGACCAAGAGACGGCCGAAATGGCGGTGCAAGCCGCCCTGACAGGTCACTTGGTGTTGTCTACTCTTCATACCAATGACGCGCCGAGTGCCATCGCACGTTTGCTGCATATTGGCGTACCTCATTATTTGATCAAGGGCTCCCTAATAGGGGTCATGGCTCAACGCCTAGTGAGAACCCTGTGTCCCCACTGTAAACAAAAGCAGCCGACGGACGTGTCCATGTGGCAGGAATTGGTACAACCATGGAGTGCTAAGCCACCTGAGTTTACCTTTCATCCGGTGGGCTGTTTAGAATGTCGGAACACAGGCTACATGGGCCGCGCCGGGCTCTATGAAGTTATGCCCATGAGTGATACATTGTCCTCCTTGGTCCAAGAGCAGACGGATATGGGCCAATTGAGAAGGAGTGCCATGAAACAGGGCATGCGCAGTCTTAGACTGAGTGGCGCTCAAAAAGTGGCCGCAGGTGTTACGACGATAGAAGAAGTATTGCGAGTTACCCCATCTGAGTTGGGGTGAGTGTACGACCGGGTTCCGCAGTGTGGCGACACATTGCCAAAAAGAAGGTAAGTATAAATGGAAGTACCGGCCATTATTGATTTAGAAGCGTCCGGATTTGGACGCGGTAGCTACCCGATCGAGGTGGGGGTAGCGCTTCCCAATGGGGAGATTCATGCCATTCTCATTAAACCCGCGCCCTCTTGGACCCATTGGGATGAGCAAGCGGAAAGCATTCATGGTATCAGCCGTGACTACCTGAATGAGAACGGTAAGACCGTCCGTGAAACCGCCATTTTCTTAAACGACCTGTTAAGTGGCATGACCCTTTACAGTGATGCTTGGAGCTTTGATAGCTCTTGGTTGGGTCGGTTGTTTGATGAAGCCGAGATCGTTCAGAGATTTAAATTGGATACCATTACTCGCCTGCTTAACGAACAAGAGCTGGCGGATTGGAGTGACATTAAAGACCGCGTGGCAGGGGAATTGGGTCTGGCCTTACACCGTGCGGCAAACGATGTGAAACTTCTGCGCGAAACCTTTACAAAGGTAAAAGCCTCTTAGCCTTTGGTTAACGCAATGAACATTTGATTAGCGCCCTAGGTGCCAATCAAATGTTGCAGCGAAGATTCCAAGTCCGGATACGAGAATTCAAACCCTCTCTCCTTTAAAACCGCACAGTCAATCCGATTGCTGCCCAGTAAAAGTAACTCTCCCATTTCTCCGAATAACAGCTTTACCGCCCATTCAGGCATTGGAAAGGGAGTAGGTCGATTAAGGGTTTTGCCCAGAGTTTGCGTGAATTCTTGATTGGTCACGGGGTGCGGTGCCGTTAAATTCACTGGCCCTTCTAAATCATTTTGCGTGATGGCAAAGGCAATGGCTCGTACCTCATCTTCGATATCAATCCAGCTCATGTATTGTTGGCCATCACCAATGCGACCGCCTAACCCGAGTTTAAATGGCAGTAACATTTTCTTTAGTGCACCGGATTCTTTGCTGAGCACCACACCGCTGCGGATAAACACGGTGCGAATATTTCGTCGCATGGCTGGACGGGCGGCACCTTCCCACTGCGTGACGATCTCACTGAGAAAATTTTTCCCAGGGCCGTCTTGCTCACTTTTTAACTCACTACCCGTATCACCATAAAAGCCAATGGCGCTGGCACAGATTAATACATCAGGTGGGTCAAATCGTTTGGCGAGATCGCGAGCGAGTAAGCTGACGCTGCGCACGCGACTTTCGATGATGGCTTTCTTGCGCTGAGGAGACCAGCGTTGATCTCCAATATTGACGCCGTTCAAACAGACGACGGCATCAAGGTGAATCTTTTCATCTAGATGAATTTGCTCGATATCAGGGTTCCAATAAAAAGACCCGGTTGTCCTCCCTCGTTTAAGGGTATATACGCGGTGCCCAAGGGATTCTAGGTGGGTCTTGAGGGCGGAGCCGACCAAACCACTGGCCCCGCTAATTAGAACATTCATAGGCTCATCCATCCGATCTCTATGTTAATCATAGTACGGGATGGATGGTTATTTGGATTATTTTCTGGGTCGGTTTAGCCAGCTTGTACGGGGCGCGAAGAGGGACGGGATTCGCTCGCTCGTACCACCATCGGTGAACTCAAAGGCTCGCTGAACCAGATAAAAAATTCTTTAATGCTCATGATCAAATCCTCTTTTCAGGCTACAACTAACGCTTCACGATGCACACCTGATCGCCGTAGTAATTGTTACTGTAATTGCATTCCGTTTGTGGCCCCTTTAACTGCGTAGGTTGAGCAGGGCGGGGTGCGGTGCGTTTTGCTTTGGGAGTGTATTGAAATAAGGTCATGGTGTACTCCGTCGGTTAGTCATCGTGTGAGCTGATGACCTTAGATTAGTCCGATGGAAGTAATAGTAGAAATTGAAGTTTTAACTTGAATCGATAGGTATTAGCTATTTCGATGCCATGCCAATTATGAGCCGTGTTCGGCTCTGAAATCGGCCAGTGCCCGTAATAGCCACTGCTGTGATGTGAGAGTTTGCTGCCCATGACCCTCAGCCGCAGGACAAATCACAGTATAGGCTTTACCCGACATGGTACTTTTACTGGCCGACTTATTGATGAAATCTTCGGCTGTGTGAATCTCATCTTTAAAGTAATCGTATTTCTTTTGAATATGCTTTAGGGCTTCCGGTGCCGTATGCAAATCGCCGTTGCGATTGTATTGGCACGGGCTGCTGGCGATAAATTGCTTCAAGTAGGCGATTTCTTGTTCCGCGTGATGGTTAGCTTGAGCAAATACGGCGGTGACAAGTCCTAGGGTAAAGATGCCTAAGCGAATGCCACGGCGAATCCAATGGTTAAACATCATGGTGATACTCATATTCGCTTGGTTAAAAACATCATATGTGTGCAGGAGGAATCGAATAGGTGCCAGTGGCATGGGCCACAGGGTCTTCAACGCCTTCACTGTAAATAAACACGTCGCCCATGATGAGACGCTTACCGACTTTTATCAAGCGACAATCGGCAATCAGGTCACACTGTGCGTCGGGCTTGTTTAGAAAGTTAATATTTAAATTCGTAGTCACGGCTAGGGGTTTTAAACCGATTTCATTCAGTATGGCCATGTACAAAGCGGCATCCGCGACAGCAAATAATGTGGGGCCAGACACGGTGCCCCCAGGCCGTAGGTCACTCTGTGCAATGGGGTGACGGAGCTTGGCGAAATGTTGGTCGAGTTTTTCTACCCTAGCCTTAAAACCAGGAAAGGCTTGCTGAATGAACCCATTCAGTTGTTCGATGGTCACAGAATTCATGGTCGTTGCTCATACACAAATAGGGTTCAAGAATAGCGTTTAGATCGCGCGATGACATTAACCATTTCCAACAATGTCATACGCACAAAGCACGCAAACAAAAAAGCCAGCTAAAAAGCTGGCAAAGAGTCCAAAATGAAAAGCACCGTTTTGGAATATAGGAATGTCTTTTATAGGGTTTGCAGCAATTCAGGATCCTCAGAGTAATACGCTTCGACTCTTGGATTCATGATGGCTTTCCAAAGTGGTGGAATCAGCGCAATGGTAAACATGGTGGCATATCCGAAAGGCAATTGCGGGCTTTCTTCATAGTGTCTTAATACCTGATAGCGACGTGCCGCGTAGGCGTGGTGATCACTATGGCGCTGCAATTGAAATAAGAACATGTTGGTTAGAAAATAGTTGCTGTTCCAGCTGTGCTCGGGCGTGACGCGCTCGTATTT